>Ga0315288_10001904_pt1 | contig 27124 bp, 23 predicted proteins | sample YL17G11_20_MG_FD_203454 | JGI IMG/M metagenome (GOLD analysis project Ga0315288, IMG submission 203454) | Sediment microbial communities from Yellowstone Lake, YNP, Wyoming, USA - YL17G11_20 | ecosystem: Environmental > Aquatic > Freshwater > Lake > Sediment | place: USA: Wyoming | collected... | reverse complement strand
AGGCACGCCTCAACCCTTATGGCTTCGGCTCGCCCCGTTAGAAAAGTTTTTTCTAACGGGGCTCGCAATGACAATAACTAATAAGTAGTCGTGTCATCATTACCACGAGGAAACAATTAAACGGCCGGCCGTATGATATGTTCCGGTTGAGCTAATAATACTGCTGGGCGTGACTAAGGGCGCATAGATATATTGCAAATCATAACTCACATCCGTAACAGTCGGCGTTAAAATATAATGAGTTAATGGTTGAGAAGCAACCCAATCGCCATGGCGCACCTTGTATAAAGCATGCTCCACGCCAGATTCTGCCGCGTAATAAGCCACTATTGATTCTCCGGAACCAATGCTCAATTTAGTTTCGGTAATTATTACCAAACCGACAGTTAAGCCAACTGCCAAAAGTCCGGTTAATAGAACTACCGTCAATAAGAGCGCGGCCGCGCCTTGCTGATTGTGAATTAAAATAGATATTTTTTTAAAAACCATAATTATAGGATAATATTATTTGTCATCTCCTTAGAGCCCGTGGGCTCTTTCGGAGCCTACACGGCCTGAATTCACCGTGTCTTGCCGAAGCTATGCGATCGCGTGTCGCCTTAGCTTTAGCGGTGGCACAAGGCGGATTTCAGCATCCACGCCGTGGATTCCGGCTCCCGCCTACGCGTGGCCGTAGCCCGCTTCGGCGAGGCGAAGGCCCGCCTACGCAAAGCTTCGGCGAGGCGAGGGGCGGCCGGAATGACAACGCGAGATTTTTTCTACGATCCGTAATCTCGTGAAACAACTGAAGTTTGCAAATTCATTGTTGCCTCTTCGCCAGGGCGAACGCCAACTGATGTCGCTTTTAAAACAATTGTTAATCGCTTGCCCGGGGTGCCGCTTAAAGGATAAAAATAACCTCTAATATCCACTTTGGTTATATCATTTAAATCACGGGTATCAGCGCCCCTGTCGCGAGCTAAAATCCCTGGTTTACTCACAGAATCATTATAAAAATGATAAACAATATTATTACCCGGATCGTCTAAACGCTGCATCGTTAATTCATATATAAAATGGGGGGCGCCCACCACTCTAACATCAATAATTTTAGACATTCTAATTTCTTTAACCATCATTTCCATGGCATAGCGGCTGCTATCATGAACCAATTGCAAGTTCTGTGTTTTGCGCTGGGCTTTAACCAAAGAAATCGTTACTGACAGCATTACCGTTACCACAATAGAAAAAATCGCTAAAGCAACCAGCATTTCTATTAAGGTAAAACCTTTGTTGTGTGAATTTATTTTAGTCATATTACAGCGTCATCCAATTATATAATTTATCATAAACTTGGACTGATTTTAAAGTTGCCCGATCTTGCCAAACCACTTGGACAGTTACTAATTTATATTCACCACCAACAGGGGGCGATATATTAATAATCCGAAAAAAGTTAGTTGGTTTATTATTGATACCGCTACTGCTATTATGATTGTATAATTTATTATCCGAATCATAGTATAGTTGGAAAAAACTTCCTCCAATATCATTAATGGTATTAATCTGGACGCCAATTTGCGGCATAACCCCACCCCAGATATTATTATATGTTCTATCGTAATTAGCCGGATCGGTACCGTTAACGCCAAAACGAAAATTACCACAAATCTGTGTCGGGCTATAGCTCACATTGATACAAGTAATATCATACCAATTAGTCCAGTTATCAGCATGGCCGTCCTCTCGCCACCAACGCACTAATTCAACGCCTTCTTGGGCTAATTCGCTGGCAATAAGTTTGTTCTTGGCCACGCTAACATTTTTCACGCCTAAATTGACCAAGCCAAAAATAGCGATTACGGCAATCAAGATAATCGTAACCGCGAAAATAACTTCTAAGAGAGTAAAGCCACAGGTAGATTTTTTGATATTAAAAATCATATTACAAAATCTTGACCAAACAGCCATCGTTAACTCTAATTGTTTTTGTGGTCATTGTTTTATTATCCCGTAAAATCATATCAATAAAATCTTCGGTGCCGCCCGGTGGGTTGTTATTGATATAGCAGTCGGGATTTGGCTTTAAGAAAAAAGCATTTTGGGTAACCCCACCGGTCAAAGTAACATTTGAAGGCAAAGTAAACTCTTTTAAGGTTTGGCTTTGTAGCGCCAACACACCCGTTGTCTTGTAGGTCGTCACTACTGGCGTTTGTTTGGGATTATAAAAAATTAAATAGTGGCTGGCATCTTTAGCATAAACCCCATAGCCATCGGGCAAAACACCTCCAATCTGTTGAGTTTCTAAAGCCATACCTTGGGCCCAGCGAATATTAACTGACAACTCTTGGATAGCTCTTTGCAATTGGCGGCGCGAATTAAAATATTGATTTTGCGCTAAAACAATGGCCGAGACAATCCCGATAATCGCCATAACAACTAAAAGCTCCCAGATGGTAAACCCCTCACCTTTTTTCGAGGAAAAGGTACGGGGTTTATCACCAAAAAGGTGAGGGGTAAAACCGTTCTTTTTTTGCTTGTAACCTTTTAATGACAACATTTATTTTATAAAAGTATTTTCCAATACCAACTTACGATTTTTTCTCCCCAAAAAAGCGCGATGATTGTGCCACTAACCAGAAAAGGGCCAAAAGGCACCGTGCTTTTTAATTTCTTTTTACGAGCTAAAATCAGCACCAAACCAATCAGGCCGCCAGATAAAAAAGCAATAAATAAGGCAGTGACAATTTGGGGCCAAGACAAAAGCAGTCCCATTAAAAAAGCTAATTTGATATCACCCACGCCCATACCTTTGCCACGCGTGATTAAAACTAATAGCAGAAAAAAGGTAGCGGCGCCCAGTGCGGCAAACAAAGGATAAAATGTTGTTAATGTCAGCCGTTGACTGTAGGCCGTAAGCTGTGAGCTAACTTGATATAGGCAAGCAACAACTATGGCTGGAAAAATAATTTTATCAGGGATTAAATAATGTTTTAAATCGTAAACGAAAATAACTATTAAAAAACTGATGACTGCTAAGAGCAAGCTGGTTGCTGTCCCCCACCCTAACCCTCCCCCCGTACGCAGGGTGAGGGAACCGCTATACACGGCCCGAAAAGCAAGCAAAAATAATAGACCAGTTGCTAATTCTACCAGTGGATATTGCCAAGAAATCTTTTTAGCGCAATAACGACATTGGCCTTTTAAAAGAGCAAAACTTAAAACCGGAATCAGGTCATACCAAGCTAAAGTATGCTTGCAGTGCGGACAAAAGGAGCGTCCCTTAAGCGCGGATTTTTTAGTGCCAAGACGGCAGATGACGACATTAAGGAAACTGCCGACAACGAGACCAAACAAAAAGATAAAAAATAACAAAAACATGTGAAAGGCCAAAACGCAAAGCGCAAAAGGCAAAACTACAACGTAAAACTTAAAAGTACATCTTTTTACTTTTGTACTTTGTCATCCTGAATTTATTTCAGGATCCAGTAAAAAAGCCATGTTTTATACACTGGATGCTGAAACAAGTTCAGCATGACAATATCACAACAAACTACAAACTACCAACTAAAAACTAGATTTAACCCCGGCGCGTTGAAAAAGTTTTCGCGGCGCCGAGATTAAACAAAAGTCAAAACTGAAATTAGGAAATACTAAATACCGAAACAAAGCACAGGATCAACGCAACCAGCCGCCAAAGGTAGGGCGCCAGTACAACCAGCCGGAGGAGTAGCACCCAAATTAGTACAATCATTCAAGTCACCACCCAAAGGACCAGTAGTGTTATTATTCTCTAGAGTAGCAGCTACGATATAACGAGTGGCAGTGTGCGTGGCACCCATGTTAGTACAATAACGATAAATAAAATTACCAGTATTTTGAGGATCTTGAGGCAAAGCCGGCATATAAGTCGGCACTATGGTATCATCTAAAGCAACGCCATTTGCGGTGGCATCACCCCAAATACAGCTTGCCGCTACGCTATCCGGGTAATAACCATTACTGTCAAAATACATTTCTAATGCCAACTGCACTTGATTCAAGTCAGCGGCACGCCTAGTATCTCGTGCCTTAGACCGAGCCGTATTTAATGACACCAAAACAATTGCGGCCAAAATACCAATAATGGCAATAACTACCAATAATTCAATCAAGGTAAAACCTTTACGATATAATTTTTTCATTTAATATCACCTCCTTCCCAAGATAAATTTTCAATTTTCAATTTTCAAACAATTTTCAATGCTGCAATTTCTAATTTTCAATGCGCGACTTGCGTTTAGAAATTGCTGCGTAGCATTTCGAAGAAACAAATTAGTTTATTAGAAATTGTTTAAAAATTAAAAATTGAAAATTTCATGTCTACATGTTGCCTACTGTATTATAAATCGGAACCAGGATTGAAGCAACTAAGATGGCCACGCCGACGCCCAAAAAAACAATTAAAATTGGTTCAATCAATTGAGAAAGCCCTTCCACAGTGGCATCTACTTCTTTTTCGTAAAAACTACCAACATTTTGCAGAATTTTTTCTAATTGGCCAGTTTTTTCGCCAGTCGCCAACATCTGCACCACCAAAGATGGCACTTCAGGGTGCAGAGCGAACACCGAACTAATTTCGCCGCCCACTCTTACCTCTTCCATAGCTTCCAAAACAATATCGCGATAAATCATATTGCCCATAGTGTCTGCCACCACCTTAAAAGACCGCATAATCGTTAAACCGCCTTTAATTAGCGTAGCAAAATTCTGGGAAAAGCGTGCCAGATAAATCTTGCGATATAGCATCCCGACCAAAGGAATATTAATTTTAATCTTATCTAAGATATAACGGCCTTGGCCTTTACGCGTTAGTTTTAATAAAATACCTACAACAATGGCTAAAAAAATAGCCACAAAAATACCATAATTTTTAACAAAACCACTTAAACCAATAATGAAACGCGTGGTCCAAGGCAGTTGTTGGCCGGTTTCCTCCAGGATAGAAGTAAGTTGAGGGATTACCATCACCAACAACACCACAACTACCCCAGCAAAGCCAACCAAAATAAAAATTGGATAATACATTGCCGAAGTCACTTTTCTCATTAAATATTGCTCTTTTTCTAAGTTGTCGGCCAAATAATTTAAAGCATTTTCTAAATTACCAGCGGCTTCGCCAGAGCGCACCATACTAACATAAAAATCAGAAAACGCTTTGGGAAATTTTTCTAAAGCGCGCGACAGCATTGATCCCGCCTCAATGTCTTCGGCTAAACGGAAAATTGTTTCTCTAAAAACAGGGCTTTTGGTTTGGTTGGCCAAAGCAGTTAGCGCTTGAATAATTGGCACTTTCGCGGAAAACATCGTTGCCAGCTGGCGAGAAAACATCACTACATCTTTTTTCTTGACACCGCCAAACAAAGAAAAATTTTTGAAAATCAAAGGCATACGGCCAATTTTTCGCAAATCAACCACAACTAAACTATTGCTTTGCAAAGCCGCCAATGCTTCTTTTTGGTCAGCGGCTTCTACTTCGCCGCTTTGCAAACGGCCTTGTTGAGTTCGAGCAATGTATAAAAATTTCATAAAATCTAAACACAGTTAATTGGTTAACGAGTTGCGAGTTGCGAGTTGCGAGTTACGAATACAGTCTATATTAACCCGCAACCCGTAACTCGCAACCAAACAACTCTACCGTTTAAGCATTATCAAAAGCTCTGCTGGATTTGATGAATAAGTTTGGGCGATTTCTAAAGTAATCATCTCGCTTCTAACCAAATCAGCCAAAGAACGATTTAGAGAAATCATCCCTTCTTCGGCTCCAGTTTCAATAACCATATCAATTTGATAAACCTTGCCTTCACGAATTAAATTGCGCACTGCCGGATTAGCAATTAGAAGTTCCACCGCGTTGATTAGGCCCCCGTTTTTAGCTGGCAAAAGCCGACGCGACAAAATACCCAAAAGAGTGCCCGCTAATTGCAACCTAATCTGATGTTGTTGGTGGGGCGGAAAAGTGTCTATAATTCGGTCAATAGTTTGAGCGGCCGTATTAGTATGTAAGGTGGCAAAAATCAGATGGCCAGTTTCAGCCGCGGTTACTGCCGCGGAAATCGTTTCTGGATCACGCATTTCGCCAATCATCATCACATCAGCATCTTCACGCAGAGCGGCTCGCAAACCGCGCGCAAAACCCAAAACATCCAAACCCACTTCTCGCTGGTCAATAATACATTTATCTTGGTGAAAAACGTATTCTACTGGATCTTCAATAGTTATAATGTGGTCAGTCCGATTATGATTAACTTCATCAATCATGGCTGCCAGAGCAGTAGATTTGCCATGGCCCGAAGGGCCCACCACCAAAAAGAAACCCTGTGAAATTGTGGTAAACTGACAGAGGATTTCGGGTAAGTTAAGCTCTTTAAGATTACGAATTTTATCGGGTAATAACCTAAACGCCGCGCCAATAACGCCCATTTGCTGATAGATATTAGAGCGGAAACGGCCTTTGCCATACGAAAATGACAAATCAATATCTTTTTGACGCCAAAATTTAGCTTGCTGATTCGGATTCAAAACTGACATCGCTAATTCCGAAACTAATTCGCTGGTCAAAACTGGTCGGCTTTGAACTTGAACTAAACGACTATCAATTCGTAAAATCGGATGTCTATTGGAAGATAAATGTAAATCCGTCGCGTTATTTTTAATGGCTTCGTCAAGTAAAGCGCGCAGTTGTGGATGAAAATTATCAGAATCCACCCTTTGATCGTCAACCGCCAAAGCACCTAAATTTTCACTAGGATTTTGTTGTAGCATAGTTTTTAAATTTTCTTGAACCAACAGCAAGCAGTGTCATTCCCGCGAATGTCGAAGATACTCGCGAGAGTGCGGGAATCCACGCTTGGTCGGATGATTATTGTATATATAGATTCCCGCATTCGCGGGAATGACACTGTAAACACTAAGACAACGCCTGATTAATTTTTTGAATAATTTCCGATGGAGTAAACTGCGCCTTGACAATGTACCCCTTGGCGCCAAGCTCCAATCCCCGCTGAATTTCTTCTTTCTGACCCACATTAGACAAAACCAGCACGGGAATTTTTTGGTAGACCTCATTTTGCTTGATTGTCCGTAAAAACTCAAAACCATCCATTTTTGGCAAAACAATATCCAACAAAATTAGATCTGGCTTAATTTGTTCTAATTTACGCAATGCCTCTTCAGCGGTACCTATAACTTCTATTTCAAAACCGGCGGCACTAATTTTCTTGGCATACATTTCACTTAAAAATGGGTCGTCTTCAACGAGAAAAATATGTTTCATATTCATATATCTCCTCCCCATCGCAAGGGGGAGGCCTGGGTGGGGGATTAAATTTTAATTTTAATCAATAGTTTTTGACTCCACTGCTTTTAAAACCTCCTCCAAACTAACCAATCCTTCCAAGGCCTTAAGAATGCCATCCTGTTTCATGGTCAGCATCCCCTGGCGTTTCGCCTCTTGACCAATCACAGATTCCATTGGCTTTTCAATAATAATTTTTTCTAATTCCTTAGTCATTTTTAACATTTCGTAAATACCAATACGACCGCGGCTGCCTTTGTTGCCGCAATATTTACAACCCGGCGCGCTATAAACTTTTAATGCCGTATTTTTTATTAAAACTTCGGGTAATGCCTTAGTTTTTAACCTTTCTCTAATATCAATTAATTCAGTAGCAATCACTTGTTTAAGTGGCGCAGGAGGATCAATCGACTGACGGCACTGTACGCATAGCCGCCTGACTAATCGTTGAGCTACTACTAATAGCAAAGTAGAGGGTAATAAAAACGGCTGAATCCCCATATCAATCAAGCGCGGGATAACACCAACAGCATCATTAGTATGTAAAGTTGACAGCACTAAGTGGCCAGTTAAAGCCGCGTGAATGCTTAATTCAGCGGTTTCTTGATCGCGTATTTCACCAACCATAATTACATCTGGGTCCTGACGCAAGATATGACGCAACCCCGAAGCAAAAGTATAACCGATTTCTGGTCTAACCTGGGATTGATTAACGCCTTCAACATAATACTCTACTGGATCTTCCAAAGAAATGATATTTACCTCTTCGTTGTTTAAAATATGAAGAACTGAATATTGAGTTGTGGTTTTACCTGACCCAGTAGGCCCAGTAGTTAAGATTAAACCAAATGGCTGATCAATAGCGCTTTCTAATAATCTCGCGTTATCCCCCACAATACCCAGCTCCGTAAAACTCAAAGCGCCGCCCTTGGGGTCTAAAATACGCATTACCACTTTTTCGCCGGTAGTCGTCGGTAAAGTAGAGACCCGAAAATCAATTTTGCGATCGCTAATTACCGTGCTAAAACGACCATCTTGAGGAACGCGATTTTCATCAATGCGCATATGGCATAAAATCTTAATGCGCGCCACCACTGCCGAATGGATATTTTTTGGTAAAAATAGTCCTGTATACAAAACTCCATCAACCCGAAAACGCACTCTTACATTATCTTCCATTGCTTCAATATGAATATCAGAAGCGCGACCTTCGGTGGCGTGCCTCACAATCACAGCCACGATCTTTGTAATGGGCGCTTCTGCCACAATTCGTTTGGCTTCTTGCTGAATCTTGCCTTTGTCTGTTGGCTTAGTTCCCAATTCGCTTTCTAATGCCTTTAGCGCCAGATCAACTTCACCACGCAAAGAACGATATTGCTTAGCAATGTTTTCTAAATCATTTTGGGTAACAACATAAATTTTTACTTGCAAACCGCGTCTCGCAGCCAAAAATCTCAATGCTTCCTGGGCTTGTAAATCGTCTGGATTAACCATTGCCACCTTCAAGATATTGCCAGATTTTTCAAAGGGTACAAACTTATAAAAGACCGCTGTTTCTTCGGGAATTTGTTTTAAGACCTCTGGAGGCACCTTGCTATCTTTTAAATCAATAAACTCCAAACCAAAAATTTTTGCTTTAGCTTGAGATAATTTCTGCGGATTGATAATATTACGCCTTAAAAGAACATACTCTAAAGTTCTACCTGACTCTTCAGCGGCCTTTAATGCTTCGGCTATTTGTGATTTAGTCGCCCAGCCCAATTCTAAAATAGTTTCGGCCAAAGAATTCATAACAAAACAGCCCACTAATTTCTGTTTGGCTAATTCAAAAAGCATTGCCGCGACCAAACAAACAAGAATAGCCAAAACAACAATAACTACTACTCGCCAACAGCAAAAAATAACGGGCCTAATTAAATCTTCTAAAAAGACAGGAAGGGATTCTGACGGCCTTTGTCGCCAGGCGTTACTGGATTTTCCCCAAAAAACTTTAAATCCTTAAAAGTTTGGCTGTCTAAAAATTGCCAATCAACCTTTAAATTATTAAGATCCGCGGCATACTCTTCGCCTGTGGTCGGCAGTGGCACACTCATAGTTGGTGATGATGGTTTGCGCCAAAACCCAAAATAAACAATCACCAAAGTAATGATTACAACCACTACAAAAACTATTGTAAAAATTTTAAGTTTTTTTTGTTCCGGAGTTATAAAAGCCATTTTAATAATTATTTTTTATTTAGAGTTTGTCTGTCATTCCCGCGAAAGTCGAAGATGCCCTGTGGGGTGCGAGAATGACAACGACCATACTCACAACGACTGGTTAGGTAAAAAATAGGTTTCTAAGGATAATTCATAGCTGAAAAGGCCGCTTGACAAACCGCTGCTGTCGGATTGTGGCTTTATCCCTAAATCGCGCAAGTCTAAAAGCCGTAAGTCGTTTTCCACGTCTTTTAAAAAATTCTTAAAAGAATTATACGAACCAGTTAAAGACAATTTAATCACTGTAGAATAAGACAAAGTAGGACCAGCGCTTACTTGCGACTGCGCGTCGATTGATGCTGCGTCTGGCGACGCTGTTTCGCTAAAAGTTGGCATCGCGCTTTGGGCAGTGCCGGCACTACTATTAGACATACTAGCAACAGGCACCTGACTTGTCGCCGCCCCAGTAGTAAAACTCAAATTGCCAAGCAATAATCCATTCTTAGATGCAAGCGCGGTTATTTCAGCAATCAACTCTGGCAAATCTTCGCGGCTCGGCAAAGCCATTCTAACTTTGTCTGCCTGATCACGATGCGCCTCATAATCCTGACGCAATTTTTCCTGATCGGGGATTGCCGCTTTTAAAGTATTTAATCTTTCTTGCAAAACAATATTTCTTTCGCTTAAAGCAAAAACGGACTCAAAACCAGGAATAATTAACAAAACCGCCACTAGCACAACTGCCAGCCCAAGAACAATGCTGACAAAAATTAGTTTAGACATAATTTAATAATTTATCTTCAAGAAAAAATTATCTGGGGACAAATCAATATTTAAACCAAAATTCACACCGCTATCTGATTCGCCAAACTGGCTTAATTTAACAGATTTGACCTCTGGCAAATCCTCAAAAGCCCGCAATTGCCGACCAGCCATTAAATAGGTTTGCGTGGAACCGCTTAAGGCCAACGAAGCCAAACCGCCGCCCGCGGCGCTAGTTGAACTAAATAGTTGCGGCGCCTTGAATGTCAGACTATCCCAGCTAACTTTGGTTAAAGTTTGATCTTCAACAAGTTTAAACAAAGATTCACTCACGATATGGCTTGCCAAAAGATTTTTCAAAACTTTAATTGCTTCATTGGTTGCTTTAATATCTTGAGTAAGCGCCTTATCAATAATCGGCTGACTTTCAATTTGCTGAATTTCTTTAGTCAGATTTTCGCTCTTAATATTCAAAGATCTTTGCCATAAAAAAACTCCGCCATAAACTATTGCCGCCAAACATCCTACTACCAAAGAAATGACAAAGACAGTCCTAACAACCCGACCATTCGTTGGGCTGGCTGACGCCATCTTAGATCCGCCAAATCCCCGTGGCGTTAAAACAGGACTGCCTAAATTTGTATTTTGTGGTTGAATGTCCATACTACGAAAAAATTTTCAATTTCTAATTTTTAATTTCTAATAAATTTTTAATTCTGCATTCATCATTCTACATTTTACCGCATTGCCAGTCCCGCAGCCACGCTCATTGAAGGACCCAAATCTTTTAAACAATCCCCAAGATTATTAGGCGTGGTTAATCCGATAAATGGATCAGCCATAAAAATCGGGATATCAAGATTTTGTTTTAAATAATCTTGAAAAACAGTTAAATTTGCTGAACCACCGGATAATAAACAAAAATAAGGAGGGTCTAGTAGTTGTCCTTTAATAATGGTGCCTGCTCGTGCCGAGCCAATTACTGCCTTAATTTCATTGACTACTTTTTCAAAGGCCGGCTTTAGCTGGCTAAAACTGTTTTGGACAACCGCTTCGTCGCGATCACCCATGGGGTTGTTGCCGATCAATCCTCGCGCCCGTTTCATTTCCTCGATCTCGCCAAAACCCGAATGAGTTTGTTCCGCTAAAAAATTAGTAATCCGATTGCCAGAATAATCAATAAAATGAACTAAACGAACTAAATTATTTTGCAACCAAATTAGATTGGTGGATCTCGCGCCAGCGTCTAAAATCAAACAATTGGTCTTAACATTACGAACATCCTGTTTGGCCGCGACCATTTTTATTTTTAATGCTTGAGTTAGTTGATTAACTTGACTCTGTAGCGCCCTAATCAAGCTAAAATTTTCCGCTTCCAGAGCCACTAATTTTAAGTCCAAATTGGCAACAATCCTGCTTAATCTTTGGATAATTTCCTTGGGCACCGCGACTAATAAAATATCTAAGCGTGCCCCTGATTTTAATCCTGTAGCCACTTCTAATCCACCGACTAAGGGTTGTGGAGCACTGATTAACCAGTCCAGTTCAAATTCTTCAAGAGGCAAAGGAACATATTTTTTAGCTTCATATCTAATCGCGCCTTCAAGTTCGGATTCAGACATTGCCGGCAAATTGATCGCGGTAAAAAAACTAGAGAAAACCGGCACACTCACCACAACTTCACGCGAAGAAAAATTACCTTTTTTTAAAAAACTTTTTATTAAACTCACCAAACTTTGTTCAGACATTATATCCGTGGCTTCGCACATGGCCAAAGCATTACCCCGACTGGATAAAAACAAATCTAGAAACGCGTAATTTTTTAAGTGCCTGCCGTCAGCTTCTTGGTTTGTCTCTACCATCTTTAAAGTGGAAGTGCCAATATCTAATCCTAATCGCGAACCAGTTTTTTTCTTCAAAAAATCAAACATCCGCCAATGTCATCCTAAACTTGTTTCAGGATCCAGCCGTGGATGCTGAAATCCGCCTTGTGCCACCGCTAAAGCTAAGGCGACACGCGGTCGTATAGCTTCGGCGAGACACGGTGAATTCAGCATGACACATATACTAAGATTCTTCGCTTCGTTCAGAATGACAACACTTATTAAATTATATTATAGCACAAATAATTATCAATAACTAAAATAAGTTTTCCACAAAACAAATTAAATTGCTACATTGCTACATTGTTAAATTGTTAAATTGTTAATTTTTCTCTTGTGAATTTGATTAATTGATTGAGCTCTCTCGGTAACCCTTTTAATTCTTTTAATATATGATCATACTGATCTTTGGTGATTAATTTTCTGACTTTGGCTTTTTCGTTCCAATCCAATGATTCTTAGGACAGTTTTTCGCTTCCGGTCTAGCCTTACACATCAAACAGGTATTAATTTACCAACGTACTATTCAGTTGCTCAATCTTTTGCAAAACATCCTGGCGATCGGGATTTAATTTAGCTACCTGCTCCATTAACGCTATGGATTTTTGCAATAAAGTATTGCGCTGTTCAGAATCAAAACCAGCCTGCTGTTCATAAGCCAAACTCAAACTGTAGAGCCCATTGGCAAAAATAGGATTTAAACCAACTGCTTTTTCAAAATTAGCAATCGCCAGTTTTAAATTTTCTTGGTCGCCATCCGATGGCGCAGCATCCCCAAAATCCTTAGTTGCCATAACAAATTGGTTGTAATACAAACGGCCCAGCTCATAGTTAAGACGGCTAGAATCATTAGAACTGACCTGTAATCCCTGTTGAACCACTTTTATCGCCTGATCAATATTACCAAGTCCTTCAAAAACATTGATTAAGCTCAACCGCGCTTCAGTCAAATCTGGTTTTAAAGTCAAAGATTTTTCCAAATATTCTTGTGCCTTAGATAATAAGTCAAGATCAGCCTGCTGTTTATCCGTGGCTCTACCGCTATCGTAATATAACTGGCCCAATTGCGCTAACGGCGCCGGATTAGTCGGTTCTAAATTAATATTTTGCTCAAATGCCTTAATGGCAAAATCGCGCACTTGACTGGTAAATGACTGGGCATTTTTTAAGAGATTGGCCCTGGCCTCCCACAAAGCCGCGTCAAAAGGAGATAAATCCGTGGCCCGCTTTGATTGATTAACCGCCAAAGCCAAAAAATTAGATATTGCTTTCAAATCCCTTTGATCTTGGGGCTTTAAGGCGCCTTCTATGGCCTGATTAAAAGAAATTTGGGATAAAATCATTAAATTCTGGGGCTCATCCTTGTGCAAACTCAAACTCTGTTTCATGGCTTTTTCCGCGATAGCTAATTTATCTTGGCGTTCTTGTGTGCCCATTTTATTCGCCGTCGCCTGGCTAAACGCCACTGAACCCCGATGAGAATAAACCGCGCCCAAGTAATAGCGAATACCGCCAATGGTTAAAAAAGCCACAAAAGAAAAAACCAAAACCGAAATAAAAGAAACGATCAAAGCGTATTTGGGCGACGCCTGAAAAGAGAAAGACACCTCACGATTTTTTTGACTCGTCCCGTTAGAAATAGAATCTCTACGTGAGTCAGCTTCATTGGCAATAGAATTTCTAACGGGGGTAGCTGTGCTCATTAAGGCCGTTGATACAAACCCCGCCACCAACCAGAACAAAAAAATTAAACTAAAACTAGGAACTGCCAACCAAAAGGCCGCGCCAAGACCAATAAAACACGATAATAATGCTACGAGCATCGTCATCTGGCTCGCCAAGGCACTGTCCACCCCGTTTAGCAATTTATTTCTAACGGGGTTTAATTTGGGTAGTCGCAACAAAATGAAAAATCCGGATACTGATAACAACAAAATAAAACTAGCCAAACTTGCTAAGCCCAGCCAGCCACTGGCATCAAGCACTTCCCAAAAATAACCGGTTGGTTGATTAAACCGCCATTGCCACAAAATATTTTGATTGAATGATGCTGGCCGCCAATACGAAAAAGCATAGTTAAAAGTTATGGGACCAGAACCCAAGACAAAGTTTTTAGCACCAGTCAGCGTATCTTGCGTGGCAATAGTTCGCGACAATCCCGGACTTAAAGACACTTCCGTTGGCAAGCCCAGATCAATCACTGTTGGCAGATTCATAAAATATGAAATTGAAGACAGCATAAACACCAAAACAATAAGCCACATCCAAGTAAGGCCAATGTTCAAATAATTATAAAAGGCAAGCGTCAACACAATAAACACAAAAGAGCTAATAATCAGCACCGGCCAAACCATTTTAAAATTAATGGCTTGCAAACAAACTAATGACGCTAAAATAAACACCAACAGAAATACGGGCACCACTTTTGCGCGTAAAATTGATAATTTTTTGTTGCTATCATTTTTTGACTCTTTAATTAGGAATGTGCCAATGGCTAAAATCATTGTCAACCCGATAAAGAGCGCAAAATTAGAGACCGAACCAATCGTATTGAATGATTTTGTCTGGACTGCCAGCCATGGCCAAAGTGATTTGCCAAAAATATTTAAGCCAAAAAGGGTTAAACCGACAAAACCAGAGAGCGACAAAGCTGTAATCAGCGTCCTGATCTGCCGGCCGGTTTTAATATAATTAATCACTAAGAAATAAAACATCACCATAAAAACCATACCAAACCAGGATAGTCCCGAACCGCTTTGAAAAGCGCCTAAAAAACTTAACGATCTATTTTGCGACATCATGCTTGCCAAAGTATAAATCAACAAAAATGCCGGCGCCAACAAACAAAGCGGTACATAATTTAGTTTCAGATTTTTGTTTTTTAATCCTTGGGCAAACCACAAAACCACAGCAACCGCTGTTAGCGCGATAAATAGGACTTCCTTGTTCAAGTCCAGCATATTGCTGGTAAATGGCAGAAAGAACAACGGAATTAAAAATACCTCCAAGCAAATAATCCCAAAAATGATTTTCTGAATATTCATTTTTTTGCTACTTTGCCAAACTATTTGACCACTACCAAATCCCACATTTTGAGAGACAGCCAAAACGGCTTGGCGATTTTAATTTGTAAATATTATAAATTTTAGAAGAAAATATTCATAAACTATTTTAACAATGACTAAACCTCAAACCCATACATCACCTTACTGAGCTTGGAGTAATTTAAAGAAATCAATTTATAATCCTTAATGCCGATTTCATGGCACACTCTAGCGAGCCCATTCAAATCCGATTGCTGGGGAGTTATTTTAACCTCAAAAGCAAATTTTTTATTTAAGATAAAATCAACTTCAGCGCCACTTTTTCTTTGATAATAATTAATCTCGCCTTTTGGCTTTAGTCCCTGAAAAATTGCTTGTTCAAATAAACTACCTCGGTTAAGCTTAGCAATTTGATTAGCCAAGCCACAATCGCAAAGATAAATCTTAGGTGTTTTTCTAATCTCAATATCGCGGCTTTGGCTGAATGGCTTAATAGTATGGATAAAATAAGTGCCTTCTAAAAAAGCCAAATATTGATAAACAGTTTCGCGAGCCACCCCCAACTCTTGGGATAATTTTTGCACATCTAATTTACTGCCCACTCTTTCCGCTAAAAGCAAAAGCATATCCCTAATTTTTTCGTCTTTTTTGAAATCGCCTAATTGCTTGACCTCCATTTGAAAATAGGAAGAAAATACTTCTTGCAGGGCCTTAATCTTTTCTTGTTTGTTAGTTTTTAAAATTACCTCGGGAAAACCGCCAAACTCTAAGTATTCTTCATAAAAACTATTAAATTTTTGCCAAAGAAATTGCGTGGGCATTTTAGGAACTATCAAGTCGTTTCCTTTCAAGGCCAAAAATTCTTGGAAATTAAAAGGATGAAGTTCAAATAAAAACTTTCGGCCAGCCAAGCTTTCGGAAAATAAATTTTTTAGATAAAAACTGGCTGAACCGGTCAAAAAAAATTTTATTTGATAATGGTCCGAAAGATATTTAACCACCGAAGGTATAATAGATAAAAGTAGCACTTTATGTCAACCCATACTTACATAATAGGCCTCGTACTCCCTCACCGCCTGCGCCCCGCCGAAGCTCAAAGCGACAGCGAGGATAGCAAATTAGTTTTTAGTTTTTAGTTTCCTAAGGCAACCCCTCCACTGGCCCAAACCTCACAGCCGCACCTTCATTATAAAGTGTGCGGATTTGCGTGGAGATCCCCGTTAGAGATTTTTTTCGTTAAAAAAGAACTTCAGACGATTTTTAACATACTTTTTGCCCATACCTGTTTTCAAATATATTTCTCGCATTTGAGCGTCGTTTTGATGCAAACAAGCCTCATAGTAAATCAATTCAAACGGCTTCCTCTTTCTCGTTGCATATACTAATCCTTTGTTGTGTTCATCAAAACGACGCTTCAAATCATCAGTATAGCCAGTATACCAGTTGCTGTCCTTTTTACTTTGTAAAACATAAATATAAAACATATTTGAAAAATCTCTAACGGGGTTACCCCGTTACAGATTAAACCGTAATAACTAATATTATGGAAGCCCAGAGGATGGGCCGAATCTTACACTACTGTTTTCATTGTATAGCAGTTTAATCTGTAACGGGGTCAGGGCGTAGTTGTATATGCGGACATCGTCTATGAGGCCGTTAAGAAATACGGAGCCGCCTCCAAATGAACCAATGGTCATTGGATTTTGGACTTCTGTTAGTCCTGTATATGCCACATTGCTTGCCACACTAATACCATCAATATAAAGAGAAGCGAGGCCATTATTCCAAACACCTACCATGTGATGCCATATGTTAACCGAAATATTACCCGTTAAATATGCTGATGGATTTCCTAATTGGAAATAGACTTGATCACCAACATCCGAATATTTAAGATAAATTCTTGCATATGTTCCTGCTGTTGAAACCATGGATCCCGATGGAGCAGACGCCTTTACCCATAACGATATAGCTCCGGTATCTTTTGAAGCACCTGTTGTCGGAATAGTTACATAATCATTACTCCCGTCAAAGTTCATAGCGTAGCCGTATTTGCCCTCGCGCTGGTAGTGGGTGTCTGCGGCGTACAAACTCGCGTTTTCGTCAAGCCGCCACTCCCCCACCAAGTTGCCCTCCAAGCTCGCGCCAGCGGTTCGGTCGTTGTTGTTGTAAAGCGCGGCAACTTGCGCATCTGTTAGGGCAGTGTTGTATATGCGGACATCGTCTATGAGCCCGTTAAAATTCGGTTGAGTACCATCAAGATCTCCTATTTTTAAAGTATATAAATCGGACTTTATCGCTTTACTAAAATCTTCAGTATCTTTTAGCACTCCATTAACATATAATTTTGCCTCGTCCGTTCCGCCAGCGTCTTTGTCATAAGTTACTGCCAAATGATACCACCCAGCAGCAGTAATCGCATTATCAGCTTTCAAATCATAAAGTGTTTGGTCTGTGGCAATACCATAAGCCTTTATCGCATTCGTCCCATAACCTGCTCTATCATCAAACCATAAGGAATATCCTCCTGTCGCAACATTACCTGCAGTTTTTGCTACAATATACCCATAAGTTCCGTTCATACTTCCAAGTGGGTTTATATATACCCACGCTGAAATTGTAATCTTATCGGTAATTTGTAAACTCACCCCATTCCCGACATCCACATAATCATCTACCCCGTCAAAGGATAGGCAGCTGCCGTATTTGCAATTGGAGCCGTCTTTCCAGGTGGCGCCGCTAATAGTGCCATTATTCATTGTTTCGCCCGAGCTGGCGCCAGTGTTGGCGTTGCCCGAGGAGTCATAAACATTCAAGGCCGTGCCGGGCGAGCCAGAAACGCCCACAGAATCCATTGACCACCGCGCCACCGGCCCGCCGTTGTTGTAGTCCCATGCCACTTGCGCCGCAGTGCGGGCGTAATTGTATATGCGGACATCGTCTATGAGGCCGTTGAAAGGATAAAATATTACACCTGCTAACCAGGAAGAACCTATTCTGATAGTCTCAACATTATTTCCAATCGCATTAACGGCCCCGCTTGCCTTTAGCGCCCCGTCAACATAAATACTACCGCTTGTGCCGGAAATGACACCAGACACATGATGCCATTGATTATTTGCTGGAAGCCAACTGCCAGTTCTACAGGTAGTGACATGCGTCGCCCCATCTAAACTTAATCCATTCGTTGCTCCATCAAAGAAAAATAACCAGCCAACATTAGAATTTGCTTCTCCTTTACCGGAAATTCCTCCTGTTTGAGCAAAATTAGATGAATAAACCCACGCTGAAATCGTAATATTGCTGGCAATACTAATGTTAGAAACAGCTACATAATCACTCCCGTCAAAGGACAGGCAGGCGCCTTTTTTGCACGAGGCGGCTGATTTCCACACTGGGTCGTCAGAGCCAGCATTAGCATCAGCGCCGAGCGTTCCGGTATTTCCATTGCCAGTTGTGTCATACGCGTATTGCCCGGTTTTTTCGTCCATTGTCCAGCGCGCCACGGGCGGGTCGCAGGTTGAGGTATCGCCTGGCACGCAATACGAGCGGCTCGCCCCGTTAGAGATTGTTGTGCCGTCCGACTCCGTGGATACGCTCCCTAACTTCAAACTTGCGCCTCTGTTAAATTCCTCTTTAATCTCTAACGGGGTCAGCGCAAACGGATAGATTTTGACTTCGTCAATGAGACCGTTGAAGGGATAAACTGCCGTATCGCGTTTTCCTATGTATATCGAACTTGCAATGTTTAAATTTCCTGATGCATCTTCTTGGCCAGACAAAACTCCATTCAAATATATTTTAGAATTATTTGATGGTAATAAGGGATCATAGGTAAATGTAACATAAGCCCAACTGTTAGCTGGGACAACTACTGTTGGGGTCCAGCCCGCTGAATATGGTGAAGAAGCAGCAAAACCAAATATTGAGCTATTGGGGGTCTGATAACCGAATCTCCAACTATCTTCGCGTCCAACAGCGATCTGCTGTAAAGACGCGGACACTCCTTTCCAATATATCCACGCTTCAATCGTAATCGCACCACTGATATTCAAACTCGCCCCATTCCCCACGCTCACATAATCATCGCTCCCGTCAAAAGACAGGGCTTTGCCGAATTTGGCGGTGGAGGTGGGGGTTGGGCAGGCGGCCGCGCCCGGGCAAGTAGAGCCCGAGCCAGCCAAGTCGCCATTGTTTTTATTGACTGATTTGTCATATGCAGTGTCGCCATTGCCTTCGTCAAACGGCAAGTATAAAGCCGCGCCCCCAGCATTGCCGCCTCCGCTTATCAGCTTCGGCGAGCCAAGCATATCCTCCATAATTTGCTTTTGCGTGCGGGCGTAGTTGTATATGCGGACATCGTCAATAGAGCCGTTGAAAAATCTTCCATAACCTTCTGCCGGACTTAACGATCCTATTGCCAACGACCGGCCAGTTATCGCGAAAATAGCAGTGGCGTTAGCAGTGTTGTTTCCCTGAGTTCCGTTTAGGTAAATTTTCGCGTTCGCCGATGGTAAACTGGGGTCATAAACGGCCTCTACGTGATTCCATTTATTAGCTGAATAACCATCTGTGATGACAAAGCCAAAGACATTTGAACCGTTGTTTCTGTAGACAAAACGAAGTCCGCCAATGCCGTTAGTTTCAATAAACATTCCATGGTTACTAACACCTCCCACAGAGCCAAACATCCAATTGCTAATCATTGTTTTAGTCGTTATTAAAGTATCTTGATTAAACCAAAAAGATACTGAAAATGAACCGTTAAAATCATAAGTATTAGGGAAACTATTCGTGCTTGTCGCGTAGTCGTCCACACCATCAAACTTGAGCGCGCTACCATATTTACCGCTAGCCCAACCTGGGTCGTCCGAAGCCGCTGAATTAGAAGCGCCAAGGGTTATGGTGTTATTATTCCCAGCCGTGTCATAGGCGTACTGGCCAGTATTTTCATCCATTTTCCAATGCGCCACGGGCGGGGGCCCGGTTTCGTAATCCCGTTGTATTTGCTCGGCGCTGCGCGCTTTGTTGTAAATTTTAACATCGTCTATGAGGCCTTTATGATAAAGATCTCCTGGCGCCCTTTTACCAATAGTAACAGCTGATGCTGTTGTATTCACTGCCGAAGCAAGTGTCCCTGATTTAATCGCAATTCCATTAAGATATAAAATTACGGCATTACCCCCAGATATTGTTACTGCGACATGGCTCCAAACTCCCGTTGGCACTGGGGTGGTACTTTGCAAATCATTATTATTAGAGTAGAAAGAAAGATAACCAGATGTTGTCAGCGTATAAAGCATAAATCCCTTAGTGTTTACTTGTTCCCCATAGAAAACAAAAGCTCTGTAGTAAGCATAATCTGTTAAATTAACCCACGCCTCTACAGTTCTATCAGAATTACCAATCGGCAAGCCACTAACAGTGGCAGGAATACTCACATAATCAACACTCCCATCAAAGCTCCCAGCCATGCCGAATTTAGCGGTGGAGGTGGTGTTGGCGCCACTGGCAGTACCGTGGTTGCCAGCGCCCGAGGAGTCAACCACCTCGCCGGCCGCGCCTGCCCAGCTCGCCTCGTCCATCTTCCAATAAGCCACCAAGCCATCACTTGCGTTTTGTTCCTCTTGGCTGGAACCAACTTTCACACCAGCCCCTTTGCCACCAGCCGACTTATTATAATCCGCCTTAATCTGGCTGGCGCTTCGCGCGTAGTTGTATATGCGGACATCGTCAATGAGGCCGTTGAAATAAGAAATAGCGCTATAATCAGATCTACCAATTGTAAAACTACGACTACTCCAATTAAGTCCTCCAGTTACTTCTGCTACTTTAAGCCCATTAACATAAAGTTTTAAACTATTAGTCCCAACAATATCCATAACGCAGACAACATGTGTCCAAGTATTGATAACGACAGAAGAACCAATTAAAGTTCCCCACCCGTCTTCCCAAAGAACCAACTTACTTGCAGAAGAGATTGCAAGGTCATAAGAAGGTATACCAAAGGAATTTTCTGCTCCTATTATAGTTTGATCAACAGTTGAAGTAGTGGTTTTAACCCAAGCTTCCATTGTCATTGGCGTTGGAACATCTGATGATAATAAATTCTGCACATAATCATCCGTCCCGTCAAAATACAAACACTTACCGTTTTTGCAGTCCGGCTCATTTTTCCAAGTAGGGTCAGCCGAAGAAACATCGGTTGAGGTGGCTAAAGTGCCATTATTGGCATTTCCGCTGGCATCATAAACCGTCTGGCCTTGACCCTCATCAAACTTCCACCACGCCACCGGACCAGCTCCCCTGTTGTTGACCGCCACGGCAACCAAAACACCGCTGGCAATAATCACCACACCGAGAAAGATAAATAGTAATTGCTTTGTAAATCTTGTCATTGTTTTAATGCGCTGTTGACATCAGATGTCAACAGCTGAACTACTCACTACTCCTCTATTATATATTTTTCAATGGTTTCGTGGTCAAGATCGCCACTTTGAATCAAGTTTACAACAAATTCCCGATAATCATTGGGGATTGGAAAAATCTCTCCTAAAACATCTTTATCTATAATCAGCGACTTGCGAACTCCAAAAAAATCAGGACAACTTGAAAAAGGAAACTCCTCTAAAAATTGCATTGCTTTGTTGATATTGTTTTTCGCTTCCCGAATACCGCCCGGAAAAAGCTCCAAAACATTTTTTACCTGAATATACACGCTTAAATACTCAAGATAAATTTGATCGCTGCCGATCGTCTTGCCTTTATACGCCCCCTGAAAAACCCGCCCCACTTCGTCATATTTAATGTTGAAATACTTTGTATAGCCATTCCCCATCTTCTGCATAAACTTGCTGATACCGCCTTCGCGAATTTCTCTCAAAAGCAGATGAAAATGATTAGGCGATAAGCAATAGCATAAAATTATAACCAGCGGATCTTTTTCCGGCCAATCTTTTGGCCACCCCAACCTAAATACCGTATCTGCGCTGTTGACATCAGATGTCAACAGCGGATTTTGGATTTGGCGTAAAATATTTGTTGAAGAATGGGAGTCGTTAAAAAACCGCAGGGCCTGCATAAAACGCCAGCTATCTTGCTCGCTTCTGACAATTTCTTGCTTGCGATTGCCCCTATTATAAACATGGACATAATCGCCTATTCCGAATGGTTCTACTCTCATATATTTTTGTTTGTTGACATCTGATGTCAACAGCTTATGGTAATCCTTTGAGGCCGCGGATGTAATCCTGCCCTATCTGCTCCGCACTCCTCGCATAATTCCAAATCTTCACCTCGTCTATGGAACCCCCTAAATATCTACTGGCATCTGAAATAAAATACCAATAACCGATATTTAAATTGTTTGATGGCGTTGCCGTGCCCATTCCCGCGCTTATTCCTTGTAGGATGCCGTTCACATACCAGCTCACAGAACCATTGCCCAAAACAACCATGCAAACTTACTGCCAGACATTAGGGGTTATTGCGTTTGCGTCTGCGTAGCCAATACCTCCGCCTGCTACTCTTCCTCCAATAGTGTTCGTCCCGATTAGCGTGCCGTTTCCAACCCAAAGTAGAGTCCCCGAATCACTACTGCCAGTTCCCTGATAAACAATCCCATTTGCCGCATTAGAATTCCCAAACCTGCTCGGCTTAATCCAGACTGTTATAGTAAAAACATTAGTCGTAATTACCTGCTTTCCAGTCCTCATATAATCATCACTCCCATCAAAACTCAACCCCTTGCCTAACTTGCCAACCACTGATTTTTCCGTAGAACCATCGCTTGTATATAAAGTGCCAGTGTTGCCATAGCCAGAACTATCGGCTATCGTGCTTCCGCGAATAGCCGTTGTTTCGTCCATTTTCCACCAGCCCACAGGATTATTGCTTGTTGATGTCGCATTCTCCTGATTAACCATTTTAATCTTGGGCGTTAAAGTCGGATTTATCTTGAGCTTCCCCGAAGGCGTAGCAGAATAAATAATCAAAGCCCCTATGGCAAACACAGCCACAAGAGAAAAGATAAAAATAAGTTGTTTAATACGTCTCCGCATATATAATTTTTATAACTTCTTATAATTATTATAACCTTTATATTTTAACCGTTTCGCCAAAAGGTTCTCCCGAAAACCACCCTCTTTAACAAATTTTTCCTCTAACCAGCGAAGTTTTTGGTCTAATAATTGATTTGTTTGATTTATCAAACAAATCATGGCGTTACAAGCCCCTTCGCCAGTGATGATATAATCTTTATAATCATTATAACTTTTATAATTTTTATAAACTAACACCCGAACGGCTTTAGCATTGGTCGAATCTTTATCCCAAAGCAACAAAGAATTTTGCCGCAAGAAATCACCGTAATCATTTAATAATTCTTCCAAACTGCCGCGCGCCACATTCAACAGTTTTAACTTGCTTTCCACGCTTTTTTGCAAATATCCCTCCGCGATATTTTGCTTGCCGCTTCTAGCGGCCTGCGTCATCTGGTCTTTGGTACGGGAATTATAAGCAATATATTTGCCCACAAACTCCGCGGTAAAATCATAAATAATTTCCGCTTGTTGGAAAAATGGCAGAGATTTATAACCTTTATAATCCATATAATTATTAAAATCTTTATAAATTTTATAACGTTATACGCCCGGCAAGGTCAACTGTTCGCTTGGCGTGTCCGAAGAAGCATCCGGAGGCAAAACTTCAGTATCTGGGCTTGGTGTTTCTGGAATCACTGGTGTTAAATCCGGCTCCGGGGTCAAGGTCGGAGTCGGAGTGGTCGCCGGGACTACTTGACCGCCAGTGTTATTGCCTTGCGCGGCATTTTCTCGCTCTATTCGCTGCCCCTCCGCTCCCGATGGAGCTTCGGCCTGCTCTTCTTGCCTTTTTATTTCTAATAACTTTTGTGCCGCTTGACCGGCCGAAAACATTTCTGGCTGGATCGCCCCTTCGCCTTGAAAAACGCGGGGCGAATCCGTTACTTTTTGCTCTGGTTCGGGCGTATAGCCCACTAATTCCTTAGTTTTCGGACTCATTACCAAACCAATCAAACCAGTATAATCAATCGTTTCTAAGGCCATTGTTTGGCCTTTTTCTTTTTCTTGAGTTTGCGTTTTATTTAAATATAACAATTGACTGTCAGCCACTTCCCCAAGCTCCTTAGCAATATATTCACCCAAATCACGATCAGCCAAAGCGTTTTTATCAATTATTAATACTTGATCTTTCGCGACCTCTTGCCAAACATTATCTTTAATTTCAAATGTCTTAAAAGTATAATCAACATAAAATTTTTCACCATCTTCTTGAATATTTGTTATTTGCATAGCTAAATCAAAACTGGCCAAATCAACTTTTAATAAAGCCGTGTTATTAACACCATTCACCTCTTTAACTTGTTTTCCAATAACGCCATCTCTTACATTTTCATCGGCAAAAACCGCGGTGCTAATAATAAACAAAATTAACAGGCCAATAGTAAAGGCATTGTGATATTTAATAAAGTTGATGAGTTTTTGATAGATCATAGTATTTGTCATCCCGAGGAGGCCTCGCGGGCCGACGAAGGATCTCGCGCGTTGTCATTCTGAACGAAGCGCAGCGTAGTGAAGGATCTCACGCCAGAGATTCTTCGGCTGCGGCCTCAGAATGACAACGTCCTTGTTGTTACTGCATCTCAAGAATCATATTTACATTAACAACACTATTAAATGCGGACAAATTCTCCAATTTAGCATGAATAGTATTAGTACTATCAGCATCATAAAGCTGGAACAAATTGGTAATTTCCGCCACGCGCGCCACACCAGTATTATCATTATGCGCGTTAGCCAAAGCCGCAAAAGTCAAGCCAAACGCCGTGGGGTCTGCAGTTAAACGCGTATTTTCTCCAGTGCCGCCCAAATAACGGACTAAATCATATTTAGCCAAACCCGCGGTCGCGTCCACTGTATCTGTTGTTTCACCCAAAAGAGCGCCGCCATCAGTTTCAGTATATGTCAAATTGAAATAATAATCAGTGATTAAATTATTTTCCGTGGTGGAAGCGGAATTATAAAAGCTCAAACGACAATTAACATTCGTGTCCGCTCCGGGGTCGCCATCAATATAAACTGACACCCTACGAACAACTGGGTTATTGCCTTTAACACCGGAGATATCCACAGTTGCTAAAGTAGAAGTCGCTTGCAAACCAGTAAAAACAGCTGTTTTTCTGTTCGCATCCCCAAGAACTAAATTACCGCCAATAAACACGTCATTTTCTACGACTAAATTACCATTACCCAACAAGCCAGCAAACGCGGGGCAAGCGCCACCCGAACAAACTTTCAAATTATCATCAGGAATAATCATTTCGTCACCAGATAATGAAATAGTTAAATTACCCAAAGCGTCAACTTGAAAATCTGAATAACTTGAATCATCAGTTTGCGCCAGTCGCATTTGCGGATTATCACTGTCTAAAACACTCATTGCCCTGGCTGGCGCCACTGTGCCCACGCCAACAAAACCCCCTTCATCAATTGTCATTAATGTATTGCCCGCGGCATTTTGGATATAAAGACCTGCCACCGCTGGCAATTCGGATTCGGTAATTCTAAAATCATTACCAAAAACAAGATCACCAACCGTAGATGTTGCCGCGTAAATATTACTCCAACGATAACCAGAAGCGCCTAAAGTATAAGTATTATCAGCCGCTGGTAAAATCGTATAGGCCGTTGTTGTGCCGACCACCTCTAAACTATCATTAACAACCACATCCCCACTGTTTGCCCCCGACAGCGTCAAATCATAATTCCCTGACGCATCCTCTGTCTGAATATATCCAGGCCCTTGGAATTTAATATACCCAGCCGAGTTATTTGTCATAATTAAATCATAAGCGAGTGAGACATCGCCCGCGGCGTTAAAGGAAGCCGGGACATTGAATTGAGCGCCAACAGAATTGAAATTGTAGAGTTCGCTTGAGCCCTCCAGATATTGGGCAAAGGTGTTGCTTCCTGTTCCTCCTGTGGGCAAGGTAATCTTTGAGCCGGTTAAATTATAAGCTCCGGGCGTGACATTGGTTGATAAATCCAAATTTATGCCCAAAACATTTCCAGCCAAAGCGGTTGCCGCGCCGTAATGAATGTCGGTTATGTTGCCTGAAGTTAAGCTTTCCGCAATAGTAAGTTTGGCGTTTGGCGTGGTCGTCCCGATGCCGACGTTGCCGTTCTTTAATATTGTTACTGATGGGTCTAACCAAGAACCTCCTGAATATTCAGCCCATTGCAAACCTGTTGCACTATAAGTAAAACTCCCTCTATCATTTGCACCTATTTGAAAACCAAGATTTGAATAACTACTACTGCCGGGGCGTGGACCTAACAACAAAGTTCTTGCTGATAAATCAGTAGGAGTAACAGCACCCCAGTTTCCAATCAATGCACCGGCAGTAGCGCCAGTAGCAACATCCAACTTCCCGTTTGGCCCCGTCGTCCCGATGCCGACGTTGCCATAGTTCGTTGTAATAACACCTGTAAGTGGATTTTCAGATGGAGTAATTGGCAAATTCGTTACGCTCACACTTGCCAACTTACAATAGTTTCCCACACCTGCTGTCCCTGAACCGTCAGTAAGATAGAATCTAACATATAAGGGAGTTGCAATTGATGCCACTGTATATGTAAGCGTCTGCCAATCTGTATTCACGACACCAGTTGTTTGACTTCGTGTAGTCCAGTCTGTTCCATTAATACTTGTTTGTAAATAAACAGTAGTTCCCCAGTTGCTACCACCCTTTGCTTGAGCTGTAATAGTACCTGACCACCCAATGGGAAGGATAGCCACATTTTTTCCAAGCTGTAAAACTCCTTCTACAGCGTAACCCGCTACTCCAGGAAGTTTCACTTCTGTACCTGCGTAAGTAAAAGACGA
>Ga0315288_10001903_pt1 | contig 27130 bp, 20 predicted proteins | sample YL17G11_20_MG_FD_203454 | JGI IMG/M metagenome (GOLD analysis project Ga0315288, IMG submission 203454) | Sediment microbial communities from Yellowstone Lake, YNP, Wyoming, USA - YL17G11_20 | ecosystem: Environmental > Aquatic > Freshwater > Lake > Sediment | place: USA: Wyoming | collected... | reverse complement strand
GACCACATTATCATTGGAGTAGTAACTCGTGAACGTATATGAGGTGAAACTGAAACGTGTAACTCTTTAACAGTAATCGATTCGTGATTGTTAGACACTTTTCAACTCTCTTTTTGCAAATATAAAGGCATGAACTAATTTTATTTTTGCCGGACAGGCGTAAGCACAACATCCGCATTCGATACAATCCAAGACATTATATTCTTTTGCTTTCGTAAAGTTACGCTTTTTAATTACATTATTAAGTTCCGTAGGTTGAAGAAACATCGGACAAACTTCTAAACATCTTCCACAACGAATGCACGGACCTTCTTCTTCGATTTTTATTTCATCTTTCTTAAAAACAATTATACCGGAAGTTCCTTTAATTATTGGAAGTTCATCATTATATTGAGCAATACCGGTCATTGGACCGCCATATATTAGCTTGCCAGGTTCATCAGTATATCCACCACAAAAATTTATCAAGTCATAAACAGGTGTGCCTAATCGTACCCAAAGATTTTTTGGTTCTTTTATACCAGAACCGGTAATAGTGACAATTCGTTCGATTAGCGGTTTATTATATTGACATGCCTCATATATAGCAAAAACAGTCCCGATATTTTGGACTAATACTCCTACATCCATTGGTAATCCACTTTGGGGGACGATTCGGTTAAGTAAACTTATTATTAATTGTTTTTCCGCTCCTTGAGGGTATTTTGTTTTTATTCCAACTACCGAGTAAAAATCTTTTTGTGGAATTACGTCGGTCATTATTGAAATCGCATCTGGTTTATTATCCTCAATTGCGATAATCACTTTTTTTACATCAAGAATTTTTACGATTATTTTTATACCTTCAATTATCTCCATTGCTTTTTCTAACATTAATTGATGGTCAGCAGTCAGATATGGTTCACATTCGCATCCATTGATAATTAACGTATCAATTGGTTTTTCTTTAGGCGGTGAAAGTTTGACATGGGTAGGAAAGGCTGCGCCACCTAAACCAACAATGCCTGCACTGCGAACAATTGCAAGTAATTCATCTTTCGAAAAATTGCTATATACACGTTCCTTTATACTTTCTTCCCAAATATTTTGTCCGTCAGATTCGATAACACAAGTCAAGGTTCGAGTCGGTAAAACAGGATGGTCAATTTCTGCCAGTTCTACAACTTTCCCTGAGATTGAAGCGTGGATTGGAACTGATATGTATCCCTGGGCTTCACCGATTTTAGTTCCCACTTTAACTATATCACCAACCGATACAATTGGTTTAGTTTGAATACCGGTATGTTGAATATATGGACGCCAAACCCGTTTTGGAATCGGTGCCTTTTCTAATAGTTTATGAGCAGATAGCTCCTTATGTTCTAAAGGGTGAACACCACCTTGGAACTTTGATGCTCTGCTTAAAAAATTAAACATCGCATAAATTTTATTCGAATTTTAAACAATGTCAACCCCGACAGTACTATTTGATACCGAAGAATTTTTTAAATATCTGTAATTCCATCGTATTAATCACATCTGGTTTTTCGAGCCAGGCTCGTCGAGCAACACTAATCCCAAACCGCATCCAGTTTAAATCTTGAATACCGTGTGCATCAGTATTAATAGCAATTTTAATTCCCATATCCTTTGCACGCCTTGCCCAAATATCATTTAAATCAAGTCGGTCCGGATAAGCATTAATCTCCATAATCTTTTCATACTTACGAGCATGTTCTAATACCTTTTCTAAGTTTACATCATAACCAGGGCGTCGTGAAATCAATCGTCCGGTGGGATGCGCAATAATATTAATATTAGGATTTTCAATCGCAGCACACATCCGTTCCGTCACGTGTTGCTTAAACCCCTGATGAACCGATGCGACGACAATATCGGCTTGATTTAAAATTTTATCCGAAAAATCGAGCTTGCCGGAACTTAAAATGTCAACTTCCGTTGCTTTGAGTATTTTAATTTCTTTTAATTTCTTCTGTATTTTATCAATCTCGTCCCATTGTTTTCTTAACCGGTCTTCACTAAGCCCGCCCGCATAATTTGCCGACTTAGAATGGTCAGCGATCGCGATATATTGATAACCCATTTTCAGCGCTGCTTTTGCCATCTCTTGAATTGTATTGCTTGCATCCGAGTAGGTCGTGTGCATATGTAAATCACCTTTGATATCATTATAACCAACTAATTTTGGTAACTTGTCAGCTAAGGCAGCTTCGACTTCACCGCGGTCTTCTCTAATTTCGGGTGGTATCCACGGCAGACTTAAAGCTTTATAAACTGTTTGTTCAGTTCTTCCTGCAATAGGTTTTTCACCTTGAAAAACGCCATACTCTGATACTTTTAATCCTTTTTCTTTAGCCAAGCTGCGTATTTTGATATTATGTTCTTTGGAACCAGTAAAATATTGTAATGCTGCACCATACTGTTTTTCCGGGACGATTCGAACATCGACCTGAATTGGTTCCAAATCAGTTTCTAATATTACTGAACCTTTAGTATCACCAGAAGCGAGAACCTGCATCACACCAGGCATTTTAGTGAAATACTCCACAATCTTTTTTCTATTTTTACCTGATACCAAAACATCAATGTCACCGATAGTCTCTTTCATTCTGCGCAGGGAACCCGAAGGCGTGGCATTGGTAATTAGTCGTGATTTTAGCAGATATTTTACAACGATATCAGCAATTTCCAAAGCTCGGTCAATTGGTATTCTTGATTTACCATGTTCGTATAATACGATTCCCTTCCGAATGTTTTCAACTTTCTTTTTACCCATTCGAAATAATTTCGCTAAAGAACCATCATCAATCACTCTTTTTAAATCTTTTAGATTTTTCACGCTTAATTCATCATTGGCTAATTTCAAAGTTTTCGGTCCTAAGTTTTGAATGTTAAGAAGCTCAAGTAGGTCTTTAGGTATTCCCTGCATCGCTTCAGCTAATTTCTTCATCTTACCGGTTTTCAGATACTCATCAATTTTCTTAGCGATACCTTCACCGATACCGGGAATTTCTCTTAATTTGTCTTCCTTGTTCAATACTTCAATATCATCGGTTAATTCTTCGATTATTCGTGCTGCTTTGCGATAAGCAAGAACGCGAAAAAACTGTTCTCCCTTAAATTCTAAAGCATCAGCGATACGGTCAAAAATACCAGCGATTTCTCTATTCTTCATTTTTTAACCACGAATGAACACGAATAAACACAAATTAACTCAAATAGATAATAATTACCATCATTTTTGAATTTTGATTTGTCATTTTGCATTTTGACTTTTGATTTTTGCATTTCGTTAAGTGATTCCGTGGCTAAAATATTTCTACTCCAAAGTCACCTTTAATAACTTCACCTAAGATTTTAGCTTTAGGGATTTTTCTCATAATTTTATCTACATTCTTATGTGGTACGAATATAATCATCCCGATTCCCATATTAAATACTGAATACATCTCTGCTTCGGAAATTTTACCATATTTTTGGATTGCTTTGAAGATGCTTGGTACTCGCCATTTGTCTTTATAAATAAGACAAGAAAGATTTTTAGGTAATAGTCTAATGATGTTTTTATAAAACGCACCTCCAGTAATATGTGCTATAGCAGAAATATAGGGGAGAAGCGGATAAACTTCTTTCAGATATGAGCGATGAGTACGTAATAGTTCGTTTCCTAAATTCTGTTTTAATCCTGGTAATTTAGTTTTTACGGTAAATTTATTATCTGAGAAAAAGACCTTTCTTGCTAAAGAATAACCATTAGTATGTAGTCCTGATGACGGAATACCAATCAGTTTATCGCCGACTTTAATCTTTTTACCATTAATTATCTTATCTTTTTCTACAATGCCAACAATGAATCCAACCAAATCATATTCACCTTTCTTATACATTCCAGGCATCATTGCAGTTTCACCGCCGATTAGAGCGCAATTATTCTTTTTACAACCATTAGCTAAGCTGGAAACGACCTGTTCGATTACTTTTGAATCAATATCACTATAAGCAATATAATCTAAGAAAAATAATGGTTTCGCACCTAAAGTGAGAATATCATTGACACAATGATTAACTAAATCTTCACTAACTGTATTATGCTTATTCATCATCTTAGCGATTAGAACTTTAGTGCCAACACCATCACAACTTGATACTAAAACAGGATTTTTACTTTTTTGCCACGGAGACACGGAGTCCACGGAGATTTGGTTCTTTCTCTGTGCCCTCTGAGACTCTGTGGCAGTAAATTTCTTATTCATAAGAGAAGTTCTCTGTGTCCCCCGCACCATTAAATCAGATGGGGTCGTTCCCGGTTTTACGGGTGCGACCCCCGAAAAGGTGCGGGGCAAGTCTGTGGTTAATTTAAGCTCGTACAATCCACCAAACAAACCGATTTCAGATAGAACTTGAGTAGAAAATGTTTTCTTAACTAATGATTTAATATTAGATTTAATTTTTGTTGTCTGACTAATATTAACACCAGATTTTTTGTAAGCTTCCACTGAAATTTTATTGTTCATATTATTTATTTGTTTAACCACAGATTAACACAGACGTCGTTGCGAGGAACGAAATGACGAAGCAATCCCTTTTTGTTACTAGTTGGAGATTGCCACGCCTACGGCTCGCAATGACACTTCATTCCTATCCGTCTAAACCGTTTAATCGTCCGACGCCAAAGTGCTTTGGACGACGACGTCCGTGATTCTATACTATCACTTTAATAAAGATAAGATAAAAAGTCAATTATTTTAGCCATAGAAAAAGATTACCACGAAAGCACGAAAAAAGTTAAAACCACGAGATTACACAAGATTATCACAAGATAGAATTTTAATTGAATTTCTACTGAATCTCTATTAATTTCATTTCTGAATCTGTGCTGTGCCCCGCATCTATGAATAGGTGCGTGGATAATCGTCTTTTATGAATCACTGTAATCAAGCGAGATATTTTATCTCGCATCTTGACAACCAACCGCTTGAGATTATGATAATACAAGAATGAATGTAAGAAATGAACATAAAGAAACGGAGAAGTATCCCGAGTATTCCTATAGAACATTTTTGATAATACTTATGGTATGTTTCTTAATGGTAGGTTGTTTCAAACAAACTGAAGTTGACACGCTTTTATCCGCACCAGAGAAAATTGAAATTAATGGCAGAAAATATGTCTTAGAAACATACCTCTGGCGTGATTTTCAGCCAATATGTCCTCCTGATGGAGAACCGCTTTATGGTATTATTTGGGTTGTAGCAGTTGATTCACAAGCATTCCCGGATTCGGTATATGCGAATTGTGTTTGGGTAATAAATGGACATGATGTATGGGAAACTTCACCAACCGAATTAGTAATTTGTAATAATAAATTCGAAGGATGTTTGCATAGTGGACCAAAATGGGGTCCAAATATTTATGTGGATGTCGTTGTTCGAATTATTGATTCAGCAAGAAATCAAGAATATTTGCTTAGAGCATCGAATCAATACATTCAGATGACTTGCAAATAGCATAGAAAAATCTCGTACGAATTTTCAATACAAATATTAAAAATACATTTTGAATGTAGTACTATATTACCTTTTGAGAATAAATAGGGACACTGAGCTTGTCTAAAAACTAGCTAAAATATTATTTACAGGTTATAGTTTTTTGATATAATAACACATTAGTAGAAATAAATTTGTCAATTGTGATATTTCAAGGAGGAATTTAATATGCCAGTACGCCCCTATGACCATACATTAATTAGGGACACTTCCCAGATTTTATTATAGAATTTTTAGGCCATAACCCTGTTGGACTCGGTAGGCAAGCTATTTAGCGATTGAAAGATTTGAAGATTCTAAGATTCGCTACGCTGATTCCACTATCGATTTAAAGATTATAAGATTCTAAGATTACAGATTCAATACAATATACCTGAAGCATGAAACGTTGAAATTTGCAGGAGATTCTGGAGCAAGTTCAGAATGACAATCTCATAATTAACAATTTTCAATGGTCAATTATCAATAATTTGATTTTTACGAGTGCAACCCTAAATAAAAAAAACATTAGTTATAACTAACGCTTTTCTAAAGCTAATTTTTGTTCTAAAATTCTATATTCCATATTCTTAATTCAAAATTCTATAAAGGTATGGGTATAGTGGAGGGTATCTACTTGAGTATGTCTTTGGAAACGTGGTTGATTGTTAATTGGAAGCTGAATTTGGTGTTTGATTCTATCTATTATATGAGTATATAATTGAATATGTGTTCTGACATCTAATTAAATATCTAATGCGGATGATATAGAGCTTTCTAATCGGGTATGTATCAGGGGTCGTATCACGCAGTATAAGAGATAGGCGATGAGGTCATCTAAGAGGTATATGAATACGGATTAAACCAGAGGATTTATTACCCCACAAGAAAAAATCTGAAAAATTAACGAAAGTAAATGTTGGAGATTGCCACACTCTTGTAGTTGCTCGTAATGACAACATGCCAACGTGTTAACCTGCTTGTTAATTAATATATTTTCATATATACACATATATGCATATTATACTGGAAAAATGAAATTTGTCAAGAGTTATTATAGAGAACACTGAAAAACCACGAAAGCATGAAAAATGAAAAGACTACCACGAATCAGACAAATGAACGAATAACACGAATAGACATAAAATTGTGAATATTGTTCTTTATAAATTCATCATAAAAATCCTGTTAATCCAGTCAGAAAAACATAGGGTTTGAATCATAGTTTCTTGACTTTTTTGTCATTTTAAGTATACTGAAAACAATATATTTTCGATCATTTTGAATAAATGTTAAATTTAAAAATAGAAAAGGAGATATAATAATGGCTGATAATAATGAAATCTATAATCCTCCAGCAGAACTTGTTAAAAATGCTAATGTAACCAAGTTCATGGAGAAATATGGACTTAAAACATTAGACGAACTGCTTAATAAAGCACAAGATATGGAATGGTATTGGGGAGAAGTGTCGAAAGAATTAGATTGGTATAAACCATTTGACAAGGTGTTAGAATGGAATAATCCTTTTGCTAAATGGTTTGTTGGCGGTAAGTTTAATATTTGCCATAATGCGATTGACCGGCATATGAATACTAAAACCGCTAATAAAGTTGCCTACATTTATGAGCCGGAACCGGAAAATGAAAAGGTCGAACACTGGACTTATGCGGATTTGAATCGGGAAATCTGCAAGTTTGCTAATGCTTTGATAAAGCTTGGTGTTAAAAAAGGTGACCGTATCACAATCTATTTACCAATGATTCCTCAATTACCAATCGCAATGCTTGCTTGTGCGAAAATCGGTGCGATTCACTCGGTTGTTTTTTCCGGTTTTAGTGCCAGTTCCTTAAAAGATAGAATTAATGATGCAGAAGCAAAGGTTTTAATTACCGCAGATGGCGCATATCGTCGCGGTAAACTAGTTGCATTAAAAAATAATGCTGACCAGGCGGTCACCGAGTGCCCAAGTCTTAAGCATGTGATTGTTTTTAATCGTGCACATTCCAAAGTAAATATGACCTCGGGTCGTGACCTCTGGTGGCATGAAATCACACAAAAAGAGTCTGACCAATGTCCGACCGAACAACTCGATTCAGAAGATGTTCTTTACACGCTTTATACTTCAGGCACAACTGGCAAGCCAAAAGGAATTGTTCACATTCATGCTGGTTATGCGGTCGGTTGTTATTCAACTTTAAAGTTCATCTTTGATATTAAAGAAAATGATATTTGGTGGTGTGCTGCGGATATTGGCTGGGTCACCGGACATAGTTATATCGTTTATGCACCGTTAATGATGGGTGCAACCTCAATTCTATATGAAGGTGCTCCTGATTATCCGGATGCCGGACGCTGGTGGAAGATGATCGAACGTGAAAAGGTAACGGTTCTTTATACTTCGCCAACTGCAATTAGAATGCATATGAAATATGGTGAATCGTGGGCACAGAAATTTAATCTCTCAAGTTTAAGATTATTGGGTAGTGTTGGTGAGCCGATTAATCCTGAAGCATGGCGATGGTATTATAAGCATATTGGTAACGGCCGCTGTCCGATTATGGATACCTGGTGGCAGACCGAGACTGGTCATATCTTAATTTCGCCATTACCAATTACACCATTAAAACCCGGTTCTGCAACCAAACCTTTGCCCGGAACAAAAGCAAATGTTTTTACTCAAGAAGGAAAACCAATTAAACCAAATGACAATGGGTTCGCGGTTTTATTAGCACCCTGGCCCGGAATGCTAAGAACTCTGTATAAAGACCCGGAACGTTATAAGCAAGCCTACTGGTCGCGTTTTCCGGGTACATATCTAACCGGTGATTCCTGCACGATTGATGAAGATGGTTATTACTGGTTTAGAGGACGTGCGGATGAAGTTCTTAATGTAGCAGGACATAGATTAGGCACGGCTGAAGTTGAAAGTGCGTTAGTCGCTCATGTTTCAGTCGCGGAAGCTGCGGTAGTGGGAATTCCCCACGAAGTCAAAGGCGATGTGCCTAAGGCGTACGTGACGCTTAAAATAGGATTCAAACCATCTGAAGAACTTAAGAAAGAACTGAAAGACTGGGTTTCGAAAGAAATCGGACCAATCGCTCGTCCGGAAGAGATTGAATTCCGAGATAAGCTGCCTAAAACCCGTTCCGGTAAAATTATGCGACGCTTACTAAAAGCTGAAGCATTAGGAAAACCGGTCGGTGATATATCGACCTTAGAAGAATAATTAAAATGAGGGAGAGGGTAGTGAAACGTTTAAACTCACTGCTCTCTCTTTACTATTCCCGATTAACAAGGAGGTCTTATGAGTAATGGCAAAATATTTAACCGTTGGTTAATTGTTGTTGGTGCATTATTAATACAACTTTGTTTAGGTGCGATTTATGCGTGGAGCGTATTTAGGATTCCATTACAAAAGATACTTAATATTACACCAACTCAAGCATCTTTACCATTCTCATTTGTTTTAATCTTTTTTGCTTTAGCAACGGTTATTGGTGGTCGCTGGCAAGATAAAGCCGGTCCAAGAATCGTTGCGATTGCTGGCGGAGTATTACTCGGATTAGGTATGATTCTTGCCAGTTTTGCGAAAAGCCTTACTGTACTCATCTTATTCTATGGAGTCTTTTCCGGTATAGGTATCGGACTCGCCTATGTCTGTCCTATTTCAGCTGGAGTTAAATGGTTTCCGGATAAACGAGGTTTAATTACTGGTTTATCCGTTGCCGGATTTGGTGCTGGTGCATTAATTGTTGGGCCTTTAGCAAGGACGATGATTGACTCGGTTGGTGTATTCAGTACTTTTCGAATTCTCGGTATTATATTTTTTGTGTTAGTTCTGCTTGGTGCATTAATATTACGAAATCCAGTTCCGGGTTATACACCGGCAGGTTGGACACCGCCGATTAAAACGACAAATGTGAAATCTGATTACAGCGCGAGCGAGATGCTCTCAACCGGACAATTTTATTTAATCTGGTTAATGTATTTTATTGGTTGTGCTTCAGGATTGATGATTATCGGGCAGACATCACCAATCGGACAGGAATTAGCTAAGTATACAAAACAGACTGCTGCTTTAGGCGTGAGTTTATTAGCTATCTTTAATGCTTTTGGTAGAATATTCTGGGGACGAATTTCTGATTCAATTGGACGTATGCGTACTCTCTTCTTAATGTTTCTCATTTGTGGTTTAGCGATGTTTTCTTACAATTTAATCACAGTCGTACCAATATGGTTCTGGTTTGGTATTTCTTTTGTTGGCTTCTGTTTTGGTGGCTATCTGGCATTATTCCCGGCAATCAACGCGGATTTCTTTGGCACAAAGAATGTTGGTATTAACTATGGCTTTATTTTTACTTCCTACGGTGTAGGCGGACTTTTAAGTAATATTTTCGCTCCGAGAGTAAAAGAATTAACCGGTGGTTATACGGTTGCATTTATTGTAACCGGCATTTTGTGTCTGGTCGGAGCAATTCTAACATTTTTAGTCAAACCACCGAAACGATAAATAGATTATAAAATTGATTACAAATTTAGAACACGAATTCCACAAATGGACGAATATTACGAATTAATACAAGAAGAGGAAAGAGTTACTGCTTTCTTACTGCCTACTCTATATTTCTATTTGTGTGATTCGTTTATTCGTGCCATTCGTGTTCTCGTATTTTTAGTTTAGACGGAGGATGAAATGAAGAAAAAGAAAAAGCCTGTAAAAAAGGTTAAAAAAATTATTCGTAAAAAATCTAAGCCGATTAAAAAAGAACTCACGGTTGATGAACGTATTGCATTAGCAAATAAACCCGGTCAGGATGCGATGAAACTGCATCCGTTCTTTAAAGGTAAAATCCAGATTGCTCCCAAATGTGTAATTCGAGATGTTAAAGACTTCGCAATCTGGTATACACCAGGTGTTGCCAAGCCTTGTCTTGATATTAAAGCGAATCCGGAAAAAGTCTGGGAACATACGAACCGTGCTAATACCATTGCTGTTTTTACTAATGGTACGCGCGTTTTAGGACTGGGCGATATCGGTCCAGAAGCTTCATTACCGGTGATGGAAGGCAAAGCATTGCTATTTAAATATCTGGGTGGTGTTGATGCATTCCCGATTGCTATTAGAACCAAAGACCCGGAAGAATTTATTAAATGCGCAAAATTACTCGAACCAAGTTTTGGCGGGTATAATCTTGAAGATATTGAGCAACCAATTTGTTTTTACATTCTTGACCGACTACGCAAAGAAATGAATATTCCGGTCTGGCATGATGACCAGCAAGGAACCGCTGCTGTTACGGTTGCAGGTCTAATCAATGCATTAAAGATTGTTGGTAAAGACCCGAAAAAAGTTCGTGTTGGCATGATTGGTGCAGGGGCAGCGGGTATTGCCTGTTTACGAGTGATGGTCGCATATGGTATTGACCCGGCAAAAGTTGTAATGACCGATGTCTATGGTATCGTTCATAAAGACCGTCCTGAATTTGAAAAGCATTTTGCCTATACCAAAGATTTAATTATTAAGACTAATACCGAAGCACGCAAAAGCGAGCGAATAGAAGATGCGATTCCGAAGACAATGGAAGGGATGGATGTTATTATCGCTTATTCTAAACCCGGACCGGATACAATCAAGAAAGAATGGATTAAGAAAATGGCGAAAGATGCAATCGTATTTGTCTGCGCCAATCCGATTCCTGAAATTTGGCCCTGGGATGCAAAAGAAGCTGGTGCCAAAATTGTTGCGACTGGTCGCAGCGATTTTCCGAATCAAGTTAATAACTCTTTAGGATTTCCTGCAATTTTCCGAGGCACGCTTGATGTTAATGCCCGAACAATTACTGATGAGATGTGTATTGCTGCTGCCGTTGAATTAGCAAAAGTAGCTGAAGACCGCGGATTAAGAGAAGACTATTTAATTCCAACAATGGATGACTGGGAAGTATTCCCTCGTGAAGCAGTCGCGGTCGGTATGAAAGCGATTGAACAAGGAGTTGCACGAATCGTGATGACTAAAGAACAACTCTACAAAAAAGCAGCAGAACGAATTAAAAATGCACGAGATATGTCAAAAGCGCTAATGAAACAAGGCTTTATTCCTAAACCACCTAATGAATAATTAATCTAAATATAAACAATTCAGGGCTAACATTGCTGTTAGCCCTTTATAATTTAAACTAACTACGGATTAAACGGATTGATACAAATTCTCATTGCGAACTCAACCATCTGTGAAATCAAAGACATTTTTTTAAGATGTATTACAGAGGCATTGACAAGAGAAGAAAATCGGGGTATGAATTATAAATGATAACAATGAGGAACTTTATTGAAAGACAGTCGAAGGTATATTTGATCATAGTTCGTCTATTGTCGGAAATAAACGAAACAAGTTCGGATTATTTCTCTTTTAGGATGGATAAACGAACCATATTCGGTTATTTTAAATTGTGCGAAATACGGTGCAAGATATCAGATTAAAAGTGAAAGGTGCTTAAAAAATGTTGTGGGTATTATTTATTATTGCGATTGTTGCTATTTTTATCTACATGTACAGAAAGAGAAGGCATAACCATTCAAGTAGTTATTCGAACCCTAAGATAATGGAAAGTGTTTCTAAAGACAAATTGACTTTGAAAGATAAAGAAGAGACACAGGAACTTCTTAAACATTTTCGTCAGACATTCACGCTTGACTTCCAGAGTAATCGGAAAGTTTCTATGCATGAGGATATTACAATGATTTCCGTAGATCAATATGAACAACCAGAAGTTACAAGCGATGTGCAGAAAAAAATTGATAGATTACAAAGCATAACAAATTCCATCGAACAAAATCTTATACAAACTACCGGTAAAAGAGATTTTATAAAAAAGTTCAAAATAGATTATGAAAAAGAATTGAATGAAATGCAATATATCGCTGCAACAACCATTGAGGGACCTCTTTTAGTGATCGCTGGAGCAGGAACTGGAAAAACTAGAGCAATTGTTTATCGTGCAGCTTTTTTATTAGAAAATGAGATACTTCCTCAACAAATACTTCTTTTGACTTTTACAAGAAAAGCCGCCAAAGAAATGCTTGATAGGACAACCTCTTTGTTAAATGATGCGCGATGTCAAAAGGTAATGGGTGGAACCTTTCATTCATTTGCTAATTATTTGCTTCGCAAGTATTCTAAGTCTTTAAACATTTCTTCTAATTTTACAATTATTGACACTGTTGATTCAGAAGACGTAATAGACTTGATTCGTCATGAATTGCATTTTGAAAAAAGAAGTAGGGCTTTTCCTCGGAAGAGTCGAATTCAATCAATAATTTCAAAAGCTAGAAACTGCAATATAACAATCAAAGCGGTCATAGACCGTGAATTTAGTGGATTAACTGAATTCGTTGAAGATATTGAATTAATAGAAAAGGCATATTCGGAATATAAAAAAGCTAATAATCTTTTTGATTATGATGATTTAATGGAGTTTCTTTGCGATTCTCTAAAAACTAATCTTCATTTTCGTGAGAGTGTCCAGGAAACTTTTCGGTATATTATGGTTGATGAATTTCAAGACACAAATACCATCCAGAAAGAGATCGTTGATCTAATTGCTGAAAAATATCGTAATGTCATGGTAGTAGGCGATGATTCACAAAGCATTTATTCATTTCGTGGAGCGAATTTTGAAAATATCCTAAGGTTTCCAGAAACATATCCTGACTGCAAACTCGTAAGAATTGAACAGAATTATCGAAGCAATCAAGATATTTTGAGTTTTACTAATTCAGTTATAAATAATGCAAAAATTGGTTATAAAAAGAAATTGTTTTCAACTAAAATAACTCCAGGCAAACCGATAGTTAAGAAATTTTACAATCAGGAAGATGAAGCAGAATATATCGTTTTAAAAATACTCGAAATTAGAGAAAGAGAGATCCCTTTGAATCAAATCGCCGTTCTTTATCGTGCTTCTTATCACAGTAATTTTATCCAAGCGGAACTTTTAAAGAGAAACATCCCATATGTAGTCTTTGGTGGTATTCGTTTTATTGAACGACGACATGTTAAAGATATTATCGCTTACCTACGGATTATTCTCAATCCTTTGGATCCAGTTTCATGGAATCGTATTTTGAAATTAATTCCTGGTATTGGAGATATCACAGCCAGCAAAATCGTACTGCATATACATAAATTTGATGGTAAAATTGATTTTAGTGATTTTGCAAACTATAAATACTCATCCGATCTTGAAAAACTTGGCCATATTTTGAACCAGTCGTCTAAACCAGAAGTTGCAATTCCTAATAAGATAGATATCTTGAAAGATTATTATTCTCCTATTTTAACAAGTATAGAAAGCGATTATGAAATAAGATTAATGGACATCGATGTTCTCCATAGTCTTGCTTGCAAGTATGATGATTTAGAGAAATTCCTTTCAGATTTTGCCTTGGATCCTCCTTCAAATAGATATCAAAATCAAACAAAGCCACTTATTGATGAAACCGAAGATAAACCTTTAATCCTCTCAACTGTTCATTCGGCAAAGGGACTTGAATGGAATAGCGTATTCATTCCCCATCTTTTGGATGGTCTTTTTCCATCTGCCAGAGCTGTTGGGGATATTGAAGAAATAGAAGAAGAACGTCGGTTATTCTATGTTGCATGCACTAGGGCAAAAGAAAAACTATATTTAACGATGCCCTCACATGTGGCTTCATGGGATGCTTTTTTCACACTTCCCTCGAGGTTTCTTGTAGAGGTCGAAAAAGAAAAGTATGAATTACTGAAATAATTGCACCGTACTTCGCACAACAGCGCTATATTCTAGGGACATAATACGGCAATTGGTTTTCTCAAGACGTGTCGCAGTAGTCATAATTAAGGGCATGCCCTGGGCTAGGGTGGGGTTAGGTCATTCCTAACCAATTCCTAACCAGCTGAAAGGACATTATTATCCCCTGAGCGACTGAGAAGGTCGCCTATCGGCTAGTTCTTTATCTTTATATTTAATCCTAATATTAATCACCTTAATTTACTTGTGAGATGGTTTGTTAAAGTGTATGATATTTTATAGGTCAATGTGAAACTCGATATAACTGATAATGTTTCTGATACAAAATAGGCGGCTTGGTCGGTCTATAATTGGGTTATAGTTTAGGTCATTGGTTAGAATAAATGATTTGAGATTCCTCCTCTTCACTTCGTTCAGAGTCAGAATGACAACAAGTTGTATCGTATACTTATTTATTATTTTTCCTTGACAAATCCTGAATTTTCGATATAATTAAACATAATTCTTGTGACTTTAATAGAGATAGTAAATAAACTTAGTGCATCTATAAATCCAAATAATAAAAATATAGTTCTGCAAATATTATGCTCTATTAGAACATCGGCTATCAAGTTCTCTAACGAACAAGTTAGTAAAATATAAACAAGAATTAATATAAGAAACGGAGAAAAACATGAATATCTATGTAGGAAACATAGCACGAGAAGCAACTGAAGAAGAGCTTAAAAAGGAATTTGAAGCTTTTGGACCGGTCAAATCTATTACTCTCATCAAAGATAAGTTTAGTGGTGAACCAAGAGGATTTGGGTTCATTGAAATGGAATCTAATGAACAAGCACAAGCTGCTATTACAGGAATGAATGGCAAAGAATTCAAGGAGAAAAATCTCAAGGTAAACGAAGCCAAACCTCGCACCGAAGAACGGAGATAAAAAGACGATAGAAGAGGTGGTAGCGGTAGACGTTTCCGATAAGCTATAATTAATTAGCAAAAAATCAGGGACACATATTAATTAGTTGTGTCCCTTTTCTTTTAAGGTTTAAATCGCTGTAATTTTTCTTATAAAACTAACTATTAACTTTCCCTCTCCATTGTGTCACTTTAATTCGTACAACACCAACTTTATCACGAACGAACTTTTCACCACAGAGACACAGAGTCGCAGAGGACACAGAGTTATCTCTCGGTTTTTCTCTGTGTCTTTGTGGTATATTTTCCCTTTCGTGCTTTTCGTGGTAATATTATATTTTAATAGCGCCATGGGGATTTGAACCCCGGTCTTCTGGTTGAGAACCAGATGTCCTGGACCAGACTAGACGATGGCGCCATTAATTAATCAAAAATTAAAAATTAAATATCAAAAATATTTTTGCTTTCGATCAAATAGTATTTTTGATAAATCGATTATCAGATCATTCTTTAAAGATTGTATTATCTTATCAAGAGTAGAGTTTAAGTCTACCCGACCTGTTCGAATAATCAAGCCTCCAGTTAGTTTTTCATTCACAGTAAGTTTTATATTGGGTAAAAGCTTTTGTAATTTATCAAAGTCATTTTTAGATGCAATTATTTCTGAATTATTGTCACTGTTTTTTGATATGATATCTTTTATTGTATTGATATACTCATCCGAAGCAATAAACTTTTCTTGTGCCTTTTGAAAAATATCATCAACAATATGCCATTTGGTTTTTAGTAGTTCATGCTGAGCTTTTAGTTGAGCATTAGATATTATCTGTGTTTGTTGAAGAGCTTGCTGTTGAGTAATCAATTCATTATTTTCTTGAGTTAGTTTTTTTATCTGTTCATCGGTATCAGCTTTTATTTTCTGAATTTCCTGTTCGTATTTCTCTTGGATACCTTTTACTTTTTTTTGAGCTGATTCAATAATAGTATTAGTTAACTTTTCAATAGACATTCTCTATCCTAATTTTATACCCATTTGTAAGAAGATCGTTACTAATAGTCCTAATACAGCGTAGGTTTCGACCATTGCACCGTAAATGACGGCTTTAATCGACTCGGATGGTCGTTTTGCGACTAATTCACATCCTGAAGCACAGACTTTGCCCTGCCAGATTGCCGAGAGTAAACCGGCAAATGCCACTGGTAAGCATGCTCCGAACATTTGTAACCCCTGCCCAAGAGTTATTGGTACAGGATTTCCCAAAAGTCCTAATTTCATTATGCCTAAAAAAGCAGCTAAAAAGCCATAAAAGCCTTGTGTACCCGGAAGCACAACAAGAATAAATAAACTTCCGAATTTTTTAGGGTCTTCCGCTAATACACCATTGGCAACTTGTGAGGCAAGACCGATGCCTATTGCCGAGCCAATTCCTGACATCAATGCCGCGAGTCCACAACCGGTAATTGCTATTGCTAATCCTATTGGGTCAACCATTCTTCCTCCTTGTATTCACGAATTAATCGAATGAAAACGAATTTTTCGAATATCATTCTATTAGTATCATTCGCTATCATTCGTGTTATTCGCAAATAATTATTTAATTGTAACATATTTTGTTTGTCTCTGAAATGGTGAGAATCTCTCACCACCACCAGTAAAAAATCTCGGGAAAAACTCAACATAATTGAGACGTAATGAATGAACAAACGCACCCAAGATATTAATCGCTATATTATATGCATGACCAAAGATTAATATTATTAATGCTAAGATTATTCCGACTATCGGTATTTTAATAACCATCCAGGCAATGGTATTGATTGCCATTCCGATTCCAGCAGTAACCATTCCTAAAGCCATTAAACGAATATAAGATAATACAACACCTATGAAACTTGTTCCGCCATAAAGGGTATATAAACCCCAAATGATATTTTTAATGAGTCGACGATTATTCGGAGAAAGCATAATAAAAAGCAATGAAAACAATAAAAATAGACCAACTGAAATGTTGAATAAAAGATAACCAATAAATGTTGTTAATAAACCTAATAAGATAATTATTGATACGATTTTAAATTTCTTTACAGAAATTTGGGATATAAGAGATATCGCGGATAACCCGAACAGACCAAAGAAAAGTAGGAATTTACCAAGATTCCAGCTTAAATAAAAAGTCGGTAAAACACATAGTTTCATTTTTGCTGCAATAAGCATTAATCCTCCTAAGAAAATGATTCCCAATCCGGTTTGATTTAACATGAGTTTTTGATTTCTGCGTGTAAAGGCGATTATTGTAGCAATCGCAATAAGAATTATTAGTATTACGTAGGGCTTGATTGACAAAGGGAAAAATCTGCCAGTAAAGACATATACTATTAAACCATTAAGAAATAGAAACCAAGGCAATGTTTCAAAAAGACCCCCTTGAGCGTTTTTTTGTCTAAATGAATCATAAATCTCAATCAGAAAACCGTAATTGAGATGGAGATAGCCGATTGCAATCGAGAGTATGAAAAACGGCATGGGATTCTTAATCGGGTCAAAAAGTAAAAACATATCCCTAAATTTAACAAGAAATTGTAAACCAAGTTTGTCAACGATATCACCGAACCAACCACCAGTTACCGCACCAGCAAGAATAGTTACACCTCCACAAATCGCTAATAGTTTTAAGAATTTGTCTGCGGTCTTCATTTTTTTGAGTAAAAATAAAGAAAGAATTAAAAGAACAATACCATAACCCGCATCGGTTAGGCATAATGCAAAGAACACAGCAAAAAATGGGGCTAATAAAGGAGTTGGGTCGAGTTCGACTGGTGTGGGCATTGTGTACATTTCCATAATAATTTCGAATGGTTTAAAAATACTGCGATTTTGTAAAGCAACCGGTGGTTGTTCATCGGGTTGTTTAGCAAGAGGTGTGATAACAACCGTTTTAGATGAATTAACTAGTTGTTCTAACTTTTTAAAATCATGCTTTTTAACCCAGCCTTCAACAAAAACAACTTCGGAACTTTTTAGAAAACCTGGCTTCATTCCTTCCTGTGACTCCAGGTTATAGTAGTAATCATACAAAGTCTGTAGTTTTGGAAGTTCAACAACTAAATCACTCGCTTCTTTTAGAGTAGTCTTAATTTCTTTGTCAATATCTCTATGTTGTTGTGAGAGTTTACTAATAATCTCTTTAGGAATTCCTTTGAATTTACACAAATCAACAATTTCAAATTTCTGAAGTAAGGGTTTGATTGTTTCTTTTATTTGTTTAGGATAGGCAATAATACAATAGTAAAATTCTTTTTCTTTATTTACTATTTGTATTTGAGCAGGAAGTTCTTTGATTGCTTCCTGCGATTGTTGCAATGTTTCTTGTGTGGGAAATTGACCGAAAATAATTTCTATTTGTTTTGTTTGATATAATTCGGTTAAATCGTGTTTCAATTCTTTCCAAGGAATAAGCGCATTGATTTCTAACTCGACTGATTTTTGTTTGCTTATCAGTGTTGCTAACTGTTGTCGGATTTTTCTTATGTTTTTGAGCGTTGTATCTAAATCATACTTTTTAGTTAAGGTAAGATAATCATTTTTATTAATTGAAGTTTTAGCTGAAACAAGACCAGATAACATTCCCTTTTTTTCAGAGAAAGTATTTAAATATTCGATTGATGTCGATATTTCATCTAAAGTTTGTTGTATCGAAGTATTTTTGGATGTGGTTTCCAGATTTTCAATCTTTTGAATAATATGAACAATACCGGTTTCTTGCAGTTGGTCTAAAAAGGATTTTTCTTCGGATTTATGACAAGCGATTAAGACTTTTCTGACTGGAGCAATTGCCATTATTTTCTGACAGGATTTTTTCTTAACCACAGATTACACAGATTAACACAGATTATTTTCTTGTGAAATCTTGTGAAATCTTGTGGTTTCATATTTTGATTATTTCTGGATTTCTTTAGTTAAGTGGTCGATGACTAAACTAACTGCTTTTTCAACTTTATTTGGGGTAGTATTTTTGAGCTGTTTAATTTCATTATTAGTTGTAGCTTCAATTTCGTTAGTTTTTTTCTCTGCTATTTTTTTTGCCTGTTCTAATTTTAGTTTCAATTCTTGTTTCAGTTGTTCTTTAGTTGTAGTAATTAACGTTTCCATTTCTGATGCTGTCCGTTTGAGTCGTTCTTGTGCTTCGGTCTCTGCTTTTTTAATCATTTCCTCAGCAGAAAGTTCAGTTTTTTTAACTTCTCCGATTAAATCAATATCCATTTTTTTAGTTTACCGAAACTCGTTTAAAAGTCAACCCTACTCTAATTACATAATTTTTAGGTAATTGACAATATTCGCATTTTTATTTAAAACGGGTTTAATTTTACCTTTGACTGATGTTGCAATTGTTGTAACACCAGGACCATGACCAGCAATAACACAATCAGAGTGCACGACAACACCAACCGAACCGGCATTTTTCTTATAACAGCGACCAAATGTGTTATCGGTATCTTGTAGATAGACAATATCACCGAAGCGTAGTTTATCTAACTTCAGTTGTTTTATTGCAGTTGGGTCTTGAGTAGTAATGTCATAATCCCCTGATGCAGCAGTTTCGCTACCTAAACCAGAACCCATAATAGTCGGTGGAAGGATGTGCGTAACTGGAAATTCTAAGTAGCAATTATTAATTTTCGGATTAATCTTCAATAATAAATTCGGGTCTAAATTATAGAATTTTATATCTGGTAGGTCCAACATTTTTAAACCTTGCCCTTGTGCACGAACTTGGATTTTATCACCGATTGATAGTTTTTCAATGATTGTTTTTGGAAACCATACTAAAACATGTTCGATGCCACCATGTTTTCCAGTAACAATTCCAGTTTTTCCCTTTACTTCTTTATCTTCACTCTTAACTATATAAGCAGTATTACCGATACAGGTATATACATTAAGCGCACGGTTTTCATTTTCATCTTTATTTTTCATCGAAACACCAGGTTCAATATGGTCGCCAACCCATCCAAAAACCGGGTCACCAACTTTAACATTGTAGGTTATACCACCAGTACCAGGGAAGACAGTTGCTACGCCCTCGTGAGTTAGACGAATATTTTGTCGTCGAGTTGGAGATGAAATTTGTCCGATTACCGAGATTGTTATAATTTTATCAATATTTGTTTTTGACATTATTTTCTCCTTTAAGTAAGCCACAGATATACACGGATGGAATTATTTATAAGGAAGCCATGAACCCAAGAAGATTTTTCCTGTTTTCCTGGTCCCCTTATAATATTTTTATCTGTGTCCATCAGTGGCTAATTATTTGTTTACCTTTTTCAAAGCCAATCTCTATACCATGCAGATTGAGCTCAATAAATTTTTCCTGTACAGTTTCTTTAACTGCATTAACTAATGCTGTCTTAGAAATCACATCAGTAATCGCAGATAGAGCACCTAACATCACCATATTTGCGACAACGGGTGATTTTAATTCTAAAGTCGCGATATTAGTTGCTTGCATTTCGTATTGCCTTGCATGCAGCTTTAGTGTAACCATTCCAGAATCAACAATAATTATACCATTTGAATTTACTGTATTTAAATATTTATCATAACCTTCTTGTGACAATGCAATAAGCACATCCGGATTTTCGCTGAACGGCGCATCAATAAATTCATCACTGATTACGACTTCCGAACTGGTTAATCCGCCACGTGCAGCTGAGCCATAAGAACCGATTGCACTACCTTCTTTACCGTCAAAAATTGCAGCAAAGGCAAGAAGTTCACCCGCTAAAATTACACCCTGACCGCCAAATCCAGTAATTCTAATTTTAGTCATATTTTACGAAGCCACGAGATTCCACAGATGACCGTAAGTTCATTGCGAGCCGAAGGCGTGGCAATCTTACCTTATTAATATGAGATTGCTTCGTCACTTTGTTCCTCGCAATGACATTTCTCGTGTCAATATTGTGGTTTTAAATTTGTTTATTAAGTCTTTAATCACTATATTCACCGATAACAATTTTCCCAATCAGTTCTTCTTTTTTGCTCTGTTTTGCAGTTTCATAACGAACCGATTGGTTCTTAATATCAGTCAGCATCTCGAATAAATTAGGCAATTTATTACGACGACCAAATTGAGTTGGACAGGGTGATACAACGTCAATGAAACTAAAACCATTTGTAGTTAATGCTTTTTTTATTGAATTAATCAAAGGTTTAACATGGTAAACTGTATAACGTGCAACATACCGTGCACCACAAGCATGAGTTAATTTACATAGATCAAATGGTTCTTCAGGATTACCTTTGCTTGTGGTCATTGTTTTAGCATCTTTGGGTGTAGTAGGGGAGACTTGGCCACCGGTCATTCCATAGATGCTATTATTAGCACAAATCACGGTCATTTCAATATTTCTTCTTGCTGCGTGAATAAGATGATTTCCACCAATTGCGGCTAAATCACCATCGCCCGAGATTACAACAACTTTTAAATCCGGGTTGAATAATTTAACACCAGTAGCATAAGCGACTGGTCTTCCATGAAGCGTGTGTAGAGTATCCGTAGCAAAATGTGGGCTTGGTATCCAGGCACCACAACCAATTCCCGATACAAAAACCATTTTATTAAAATCTAATTTTAACTCATCAATTGCTCTCAAGATTGCACCCATTAAAATTCCATGTCCACAACCTGCACAGAAAGGAGTTGGAAATACATCAGTTCTTAAATATTTGTATAAATGTTCACTCATTTTAAGTATTTTTTACACTCATCATAAATTTCCGAAGGATAAATTGCTTCGCCGCGTGTCTTTGGAATTGACACTACTTTCTTATTGCATAGAATTCTTTGTACTTCGAGTACGATTTGTCCTCGGTTCATCTCTGGAACAAATATTACTTTACATTTTTCCGCAATTGATTTCAAAGTATCTTCGTCAAATGGCCAGATTGTTTTGAGACGTAATAATCCCGCTTTAATTCCTTCATTTCTTAACTGTTTTACTACCGCATAGGAACTGCGTGCTGAAATACCAAATGAAACAAAAAGGTATTCCGCATCTTCAGTAAAATACGATTCAGTTTGACAAATCTCTTTTTTATGGTTATCAATCTTATTACACAACCGTTTCACTAATTTGTCTTGGATGATCGGGTCTGCTACTTTACGAATTCCAAACTCATTATGAGTCGAACCAGTTATCAATAATTTCGCACCTTGCCCAAAGATTGGCATTGGTGGAATGCCATCTTCAGTGACAGTGCCAAACAGCTTGTCCGATATTGTTTTATCACGGTCAAAAATTTCTATTTCTGGTTTTATAATAAAACTTTCTTTAAGATGACCTACAACTTCATCAGCTAAAAATATTACGGGTACACGATAATGTTCAGCAAGATTAAAACATTCAATCGTCAAATCATACATTTCTTGCACTGACCAAGGCGATAAAGCAATGATTCGATAATCGCCATGTGCACCCCAGCGAGCTTGCATAATGTCACCTTGACCTGGTCGTGTTGCTTGTCCGGTTGCTGGACCTGCTCTTTGTACATTCACAATGACACATGGAGTTTCAGTCATAACAGCATAACCAAGACCTTCAAGCATTAAACTAAAGCCAGGACCAGACGTGGCAGTCATTGCTTTTGCACCAGCCCATGATGCTCCAATCATTGAACAGATTGAAGCGATTTCATCTTCCATCTGCATAAAAACACCATTAATTTCTGGAAGTCGGTTAGAAAGATGCTCCATGATTTCCGATGATGGGGTGATAGGATAACCCGCATAATAACGACAACCAGCGGTTAATGCTCCTTCAGCACACGCAATATTACCTTGCATGAAATATTTTTTGGGGGAGAGAAGACTTTTAACTTTTAATCGTGGCATCTTTTTTATCTTTTTGGATTGTTATCGCTAAATCAGGACATAGCAGTTCACATAACTGGCATTGATTGCATAAATCAGGATTTTTGATTATTATTTCTCTGAATCCTTTCGGTGAGACTTTTGATTCTCGATCATAGACATTTTTCGGACAGATTTCGATACATAGACCGCAACCTTTACACCATTTCTGATTTAACTTAACCCTGTTAGAAATCTCTTGACAAATGTGGGCATTCCCTTTTTGACCAGAGATTCTTTTTTCCTTCCGGTAATTTCTAACTGGGTTAATTTTCGCCATATATCTATTATATTTAAATTTTACAAAGCGTCAAGGATAGTTACAAATCAACGAATTAACTATTTTATCGCTGTAATCGTAATGTTTAAATCAGTAATCTTTCAATCTTTGAATTTTCATATTGGCTTTAGCGTGGGAGAAGGAAGAGAAGGAGAAAAAGAAGTCTTTTGATTTGTCCCTAAGATTGAATCCCGTTAGAAATTTTATAAATTCGTTTAGTCAAATTAAATCTGTAAATGTAACAATGTCACCATTACTTATTTCTAATGGGATGAAGAAAGAAGCAAACGAACGTCTTGACAAGAAAAAATTCAGATGTATAATTCATTAAATAGGATAGGAATATCAGAAAATAGGATTTAAAGTGAACGGCGTAATAACGAGTAATCGTAAATATAGTTATATCCCTATTAATATATTGGGATTATCATTCAGTATAATCCGAGGATGTGCATTTTGGTCAGAAACATCCCGACGGTTCAACAAATGGTGTATTGACACCGATGAAAGCGTTATCAAATATAAATAATTGGAGGAAAAATGAGAAAAAAAGTTAATAGTATTTTAATTGCACTTTTAATACTAAGTGCAACAGCATTCGGCACCTTGATGTTTAATGAGGATTTTGACTATCCGATTGGTGATTCTTTGACATTGCACGGTTTTTTAGAATATTCTGCTGGAGAAAATCCAATCTCTGTCTGTGCCCCGGGTTTAACATACACAGGATATCAAAATTCTGGAATTGGAAATGGAGTATTAGTTGATACTTCAGGACAGGATATCAAAAGAAATTATCAATTGCCATCACAGGATAGTGGAATAGTTTATGTTTCTTTTATGGTGAAAGTCACGAAAGTAACATCAACAGGTGACTATTTCTTTTTTTTAGGTGAGAATCCATTTACATCTGGATATAACTTCGGTAGGGTATTTGTTCAGGATTATGGTAGTCCTCTTATTCAATTCGGATTGAGTCAATTCAACGAAAATGAGACATACGAATTTGGAAATTTTCACTATTATGATTCTACTTATTTACTTGTTTTAAAATATGAATTCATTTCAGGTGCAGGCAATGATGAAGTGAGCATGTTTATTTTTGATTCAGGTATTCCTAGTAGCGAGCCGGTCACTCCAACAATAGGACCATTATCATCGGGTGTTTTAGATGCTACTGATATTGGCTCAATTGAGCTTCGTCAGGGAAATGCAGCAGATGCGCCCCGTTCAATTGTTGATGGAATAAGAATTGGAACAGACTGGTCAGACCTTATTTCCCCGATACCGACTTTAATTTCACCCGTAGATAGTGCAGCAATTAATACCCAGACCCCAACCTTTATCTGGAATGCTGTTGTATATGGTGATTCCAATAACCTTGTGGTTGACGGTCCGACAAAAGTAGGATTAGATATATATACTCTTGATACGATTTACACGCCATCAATAAATCTTGATACAGGAACTTATAATTGGAAAGTCCGCACTAAATATGCAGGTACCTGGAGTGATTTCTCAACACCTCGTACATTCACTATTGATATTACGCCACCCGAGCCACCTGATTCAGCAATTTATCCACAGAATGGAAGTACTATCGATACTCTATTGCCAGTATTTATTTGGACAGGAGTGGCAGAAGCTGATTCGTATAACATTGTAGTTAAATCTGGCGTTAGCTGGCACCCAAAACAATCGTTACTGAACTTAGTCAAAGATGGCGGTGCATTAGTTACAGTGCCTGGTGGAAAAAGTGAAGATAAACTATATGCATTTCGGGGTTATAAATCAAATTTATTCTATATGTATGATGAGATGGGCTGGGCTCCAAAAGAATCATTACAATTCGGTCTCAAGCCACCAGACTTTGTTAAATTCAATAAGAAATATCCTGGTAAAGGTGCAGCACTCTGCTATGATGGTAATAACACAATCTATGCGACCAGAGGTAATGGCACATGGGAATTCTGGGCATACACAATTTCAGATAGTACCTGGACTGCTAAAGCATTTGTTCCATCTACCCAAAAACTAAAGGGTGGAACGTCCATCGCATACAAAGGTGGTAAAGTTTATCTCTTAGCTGGCGCTCAGAAGAAAGACAACTACAATAACTTCTTTGTCTATAACCCACCTGAAGATACAGTTGGCGATTCACCATGGACTGCTCTAGCTGGCGCACCAATTATTCCTCCGGCAACTGGCAAAGCAAAACCATTTAAAGACGGAAGCGCAATCTCAATTATCGGCAACACTATCTATGCAATTAAAGGCGGCGATAAATATAACTTCTTCTATGCATACGATATTGATAGTAATGAATGGACTGAAATGGAATCAATTCCAAGGATTCATCCTCAACTGTTAAAGAAGAACAAGGTTGGTGACGGCGGTGCAATGACCAATGATGGCAGTGAACTCTATATAATAAAAGGTAAAGGTAAAAATGACTTCTGGAAATATACCCCTGGCGCAAAAGGTGTCTGGACACCGCTGGAAATGACTCCATTTGGTCCACTTAATAAGAATCCTAAAACTGGTGCTGCACTTACCTATTCGGATGGTTCAATCTGGTTACTCAAAGGCAATAAGACAAATGAATTCTGGCAGTATGGTCCATCAGGTGCTGCAGGACCGAAAGGTGTGGGTGTGAAAATCGATGAGATTATCGTAGACTCAACTTATGCTACCACTACTGAACTTGGAGAAGGCAGTTACAGCTGGTCAGTTCGTTCTAAAGATGACGCAGGTAATTGGAGTGAATTTTCAGAAGAATGGACCTTCGAAATCGATGTTACACCAAAAAATGTAAATCCACCTACGGTTATACCGACTGTGGTTGAAAAAACTTTTACAACACCTAACTTTAATATTGATATTACACCAAACCCGTTCACGAAACTGACAACAATACGCTACATAGTCCCAATTTCAGGTAAAGTCTCAGTTAAACTCTACAATGCAACCGGCAGACTAATTGAGACACTGGTTAATGAATATCAAAATGCAGGTTCATATACATTGGAAATTGGAAATTGGAAATTGGAAATTCCTCGTGGTATCTACTTCTTAAAATATGAAAGCACTGCTAATAAAGCAAAAATGAAACTCATCGTGCAATAAAGTATAAACAAAATAAGACCGGGGGTTCTTTTCGAGCCCCCGTTTTATTTATACAGTTTCACGGGTGCGACCTGCAAAACCAGGACGCACCCGTTATTTTGTAGAAGCGACATCCTTGTCGCGAAAAGAATATTGCGGTTAGGAAACCGCTCCTGTGATAAATGGTTAAAAGATAGAAAAGGTATGAAATTATCCGCCGAAGATATAAGACACTATTCAAGGATTATCACTGCTCGTCAAAAAAACCATCGAAATCCAGAAAAAGATTGATAGCATTTATTCTGAAACAGAAAAGCATTTAATTGAATTTATCAAATAAAATTTTTAAATCAGAGGAGGCGAAAGGCGGTATTCCCCCCTTTTCTTAGGCACGATGCACTGAGAAGTAAATCCGAAATCCGAATCTGCTTAAGGCGGACTTGCCCTGTTAGAAATTATGGGGCTCTCTAAATTTCCGCTTAACATTTGATTATCTTGGTCTGCTATATTATTTCTAACAGGGCTTGCCCTTTTTAATTTTTAATATTTAATTTTTGATTTTTCCGAGTGGTGAAGTTAATACCCTGGTATAATCCCTGATAGATT
>Ga0315288_10001902_pt1 | contig 27153 bp, 19 predicted proteins | sample YL17G11_20_MG_FD_203454 | JGI IMG/M metagenome (GOLD analysis project Ga0315288, IMG submission 203454) | Sediment microbial communities from Yellowstone Lake, YNP, Wyoming, USA - YL17G11_20 | ecosystem: Environmental > Aquatic > Freshwater > Lake > Sediment | place: USA: Wyoming | collected... | reverse complement strand
AAGCCAGCCTGGGCCCATTCCAACATCGAGCAAGCGCCCGCTATGGACCTGCCCCGTCAGATAGGCGGCGACCTCCTGGTATTGCTGTTGGAGCGGGCGCGTACGGGTCAGCATCGAATAGAGCCCCGCAGCAAAGCCGGGAAACTTGAGGAATTGGATTTCGCCTCTGGAGCTCATGCAGTCCTCCACGTGGAATGCCGGAGCCGTCCAACTAGGGGCCAGGCGGTCACCCCATCATCGCTTCCAGACGGCCGCACGATTGCCGGCACCACATGCTGCGCTGGAGCCAATGCGTAAGATTCCCTATCGAATGAATATGGTAATCAATGCTGCCTAACGGCCTCGAGGCAAGCCGCCCGGCGGAAGCCGGCGGAGACTCTCTATCACTCTACGCCTGGCCGGGGGGCGGGACACGCATCCACGAAGGTCCAGCCCGCCAGGTCAGCTTCAGCGACTTGTCGGCCCGCTCTCCGAGATAAGTCAAGACGGCTGCGATAGATTCGACTCCAATACACTCAAGATTGCCGCATCAACGGTTTCGTCGAATTTCCGGGCAAACAGGCCTTGACTTGCCAGCAAGAATTCGGCGTCTTTGAATGTGAAGTCCTTCGGACGGAGCTTTATGGTTCCGATCGGCACCCACACAATTGTCCTTTTATCGTCGTTGACGATAGTTCCCTTGTAGCTGGTATTCATTATTACCGTTTGAAAGAATCCTTCGTCGGCAATAAAGCTGTGCCGATAGAATCTCTTGAACCTCTTCACCTCAAGGCTGGAGCACACAAATTCACAGAACTTCCTGCTGGAGATCATCCACTGATTTCCGATTTGAAAGGTCACGCCTTGAGGAAACAGTCGCTTGATTGGAATGCGCAGTATGCGGTTGCCAGACTCGACATAGTAGTTCTGTAATCGAGATACTGTTTCGGGCCGGAACTTGCTCTGGTCGGCCACTCTGATGAAATCCTTTCCCACGTTGCCGCCAAGAAACTCTTCGATGTGTGTCTGTGACTTCAGGGGGAAATCCTGTCCGCTAAGGTTTATGAAGAATTCCCATTTCGAACTGATCCTCAATAACTCCTCGATGCCTCGCAATTCAGCATCTACGATGCTGTATCCCCCCCAGAGAATACTCTGGCTCTCAAGCAAGGATGCGTTGGTAAAGCTTGACAAGAATCCTTGTATCTCCGTTCGTAATCCAAGGCCCGATCTCCTATCCACATGTACCAGGTAGTAGTTGGCGGGATGGTAGATTGCCCTGAAGAGCCTTTTGAACTGGCGGGGATACCGATGCACCAGGATGAGGTATGCGATCATGTCCTGAACCGTTACCTGATACCACAGCCTGGCCGCACAAACTACGACACCTTTGCATATGACGAACAGGCTGACCAGGTGTTCAGTCGTCGTTCTGCTGCCCAATAGCATGTAAACGGCACCTATAACATGCCGTTGTGGACAGTATTTATGCAGAAGAAGGCGCTTCAGTTCGCCGAAGTTTGAAGCTAGTATAGTGCGAATCCGCTGGAAATTCAAATCCCCGATGATCTCCTGGGGATGTCTCAATGTCCTGCGAACATCCCTGCCTTGGGTGCGCTGCAATCAATTCTTGAGACACCGTTCGATTTCAAACTGGCAATAACGTATTGAACAAAAGCACCCCTTTGACAAGGGCGCATCTTGTTGTACCCTGCCCGGGGGCTCAGGCGCATCGCATGAATGCAGGTTCGCGGGGCACGTGACCGATGGGTAGGTGCCCAAAGGTCACTTTGTTAAATAGGTACTTACATAGACTACACAGAGACTACAGCACAGAGGGCGCCGACCCTTTTGGGCGAATCGGGCGTCGCGCGAACCCGCCAGGCCCCCTTGCTGCGCGTCGTTGCGAGCGAAGCGCGGCAATTCTCTCCATGATCCGCGAGGGGATTGCTTCGTCCATTCGGTCCTCGCGTCGCCATCCATGGGGCATCGACGCTGGCTGCACGGACTTGTCCTTTGGAAGGACTTACTAGTAGTAGTGATTAATTTCTCGATATTGAGAAAGAAACACAGCTGCCAAGTGCCCGCAGAAAAGAAATCGGTGCTGAGGTTGCAGCCCGCGCACTCACTCCTGCACCTGGCGTGGTGTGCTCCGCGAGAGGTGCGCCGGCCCGCTGATCAGGGTAATAACCGCCGCGACCGCCACCTCCGACACGACCACGTACGCGTACGTGCCGATGTCGGCCTCGGACAGCTTGTCGGTGATGGGCAGAAAGATGCCCGAGGTGTTCCACATGGCGTGATACAGCGTCGCCAGCAACAGGCTGCCGCGGCTGCCGTTGTAGGCCCAGGCGATCAGCACCGACTTGGCCATGACGCTGATGAGGTACCAGGCGAACCAGATTGGATTGAAGGACCGGATGTAGACGGCGATGTGCCAAAGCGCCCAGACCAGTCCGAGCACCAGCGCCGAATACAACGCGCTGTACCTGGCCTGCAGCCGCGGCAGGGCATAGCCGCGCCAACCGATCTCCTCCCCGTTGCCGAGCACATCCGCCAGGAAGACCGGCAGCACGAAAAGCAGCACGCCGGCTGAGGAGCCCGCGGCCCGGTACGCGGAGGTCAGGCGGAAATCCGGCGCTGTGCCATTGACCAGGGCATGCAGCGCAATGCCCAGAAGATAGCTGCCGGGGATGATGAGCAACGAGCTGTACCACCTCCAGCCGATACGCCAGATCAGGAAGCGCTTGAGCAGCGCGCCGACCGCGTCTGCGCCGAGCGTGAGCCACGTCATTACGATCGAGGCGACGGCGAATCCCCACCCCCCAAGTGCATACACCACAAACGGGAACCGCACGGGCAGGATGCCCGCCCCCGACAAGTGAACGGACCAGGTGACGGTGTACATCAGCAGGATGCCTATGACAAGTGAGTGGCGCTTGATGAAACCGATGATCTGACTCGTCACGGCTGATCTCGGCTGAGGGATAGGCGCGCCCATTGGCTCATTATCGCGCAGGTGAGGGGCAGGCCACAGCCCCTCCCGGCCTCCCCCAAGTCGACGTCAAGCGACTCGGACCGACCTCGGCGCGCCACGTCGATTTGGGGGAGGTGGCCGCAGGTCGGAGGTGGGGCGTTATTCGAACCTACGACCAACCGCATTCAGGTCGAAGATCCCACGAAGTGGGGCTCAATTCCAGTTGGGCTACCGTTTTACCCCGAGCAGAGGGGCAGTTGTGGACGCGGCGGGGTGCAGTTCAATCCGCGGCACGCGCTCTTGGGTCGCGTTGCTGTACGCGAGAATCATAGTCGGGGAATCAAAACAGGGGTTCTCTTCTTGTATGCCTCAAAATCTGCCTGGCCACCCCATTTCTCGTCTGCGCGCTTCTCAAGCAAAGGAACTCCGCTTACCCGGGTGAGAAGCAACGTGACAAAAACAGGAGAAACCAGGGTAATCCACTGCCAGCCTTGCAGGATGGGTAGAGCGACAACTGCTATACCGATCCAGAGAATGATCTCACCAAGGTAGTTGGGGTGCCGGGACCGCGCCCACAAACCTGTCTGGATGAATCGTCCCTGGTTTTCTGGATTCGCGCTGAAGCGGCTCTTTTGAGCGTCTGCAACAACCTCAATCCCAAACCCAAGCAGCCAAACCAGCACGCCGATGAAGGCAAATAGATCCAATTCCTTCCGGTTCGCAGTCGTGATCGCTACTAGCGCAGCGCCCACTGTGAATGTTACCCACAGGCCCTGGATGGTCCAAGCGTTCAAGAAACGAATGAAGGATGGTTTGATGTCATCAAAACGATTGTCCTTTCCGGCTCTGCGTATGCGACGGAACAGAAATGTGCCCAGACGGACAGCCCAGATGACGATTATCCCCCATAGAAGGATGGACCTGCCATCGACAGCCCTGCCAAGAAGAATCCCGATTGTCACCACGGAGATATAGGTGATACTGCCCGTTAGGTCGAAGAACCTTTCGGTCTGACGAAGAAAAGCCGGGATGAAGGCCAGCCACTGTATCAGAAACGCCAGCGCGACCAACATGGCAAAAAGCGGGATTCCGCCGATGGAGCTTCCTCCCTGGCTGCCTGCGAAACCGAACAGCAAGGCAATAAGAATGAGAATTGGAAAGGAAATTGACGCATTGCGATCTGTTTTCTTCATGGTATTGCATCCCTTGTGGATCAGACAACTTGGCGGATTGCGTCAGTGGCTTGTGGGAGGCCCAGTGGAGCCGCCGCGGAGGGTCCCTGTAGGAAACCTTCGAGCAAGCGTACCCTGGCTCAAATCCAGTTGGGTTACGATTCTAGGCTACGTTCCACGCTCAAGTATGCTGTCCAGGGGGTGCTGAAGGAAGTCTCGGCCAAGGCGATGTTTCGAATTGATGATCAACTTCCTGTCGTACGTCTGCTGGCGTGCATCGCCCGCGTTCCAGTGGTCAATCAAACCAGCCTCTATGTTTCAAGTACCAATATTCGACGACCACGATCAGTGCCATCGCGGCAACCACGATGGCGAATCCGGAGCCGAGGGTGGTGCCCGGTAGACCGCCCACATTCATGCCAAGCAGACCGGCGATCAGTCCAAGCGGTAGGGTAATGGCCGAGACGATCGTAAGCAGACGCAGGCGTCGCTCCACCCGGTCATTCCCGGCCACTTGATAGTCGTTGTACAGGTCATTGACCCGGGATTCCAGGCGATATACGCCTCTCTGTGCAATTTCCGTTTCTGATACCAGGTCTTGAATGTACGCTTTTCGGTGTGGATCCTGCAGGGCCTCGTTGTCGGAGGCATTCAGGCTCGAGATGCAGTACAGCTGGTCTTCAATCAATGAAACCAAATTCTCGACCTGCCAGCGCACCCGCGACAGCTCACTGGCGCCGACCGCCTCCGGTGTCTCGGCGATCGACTTTGCTAGCCGCAGGATTTGATCACGAATGGCGATCTGCGCCTCCACGCTCACGTCTGCGAACTGATCGAGGATCAGAAAAAGCAGCTGTGGCAGGTGGACCACCTCAGGTGCATTGTCACCGGTCAGGCTCTGCACGAGCTCGTCCAAGACCGGCATGGGTCCGTGGCGCGCGGTCACCAACACAGGGGCCTTCATAAGGATTGTCAAGTACGCACGGTCGGCCGACAGCTGCTCAAAGGCGGCTGGATACTCCATGAGGACCGCTTTGCCGAAGGATACGACACTGGGGTCGTCGACCGAGTCCAGGCAACGGGCCAGCTGGAGCGGATGCAGGTCCAGCGGGGTCAGGAATTGTCGGAGTTCCTCGGTGCTGGCGTCCTGGACGTCAAACCAGCTCTCGCCGAGTTTGGCCGGATCCCCCTTTGGCCAGCCCGCGGGGCTCGGCTGTCCCCGCAGCCCGCCCGCAGTCAGCAAATACCAATTGATTTTCACAGATGCCCTCACTCGCCCCTCAGGTGTGCCCAGCGCCCAAGGCCTGCTGCCTGTCTCACACTTCCAACGTATTCATACCAGGGAGAGCACCCGGCATCTCCGAGGCTCAATTCCAATTGGGCTGTAGTTTACCCCCTCCCGGCCTCCCCCAAATCGAGGTGCAGAACGCGGCTCGAGCGGGCCCTGTGCGCCGATTTGGGGGAGGTGGCCATCGGCCGGAGGCGGCGCTACTCAAACCCACGACCAGGCGTATTCAGGTCGGCGATCCCGCGCGGCGGGGCTCAATTCCAGTTGGGCTACGATTCGATCCTTGTGAACCGCTCTATTGTGAGCCCCGCGCCTGATGCCGCTGACAGGCGGCGTCTATACTCTCTTTTCCAACACGTGCCAGACGTTCATTTCCCCCTTGCCTTTCACGTTGATTGAGCCATGTGGTTCACAGATGAAGTCATTCTTGATGAGTTCGTAGGTTCCTTCCGTGATCTGAATGACCCCTCCTGTTCCGTGCGACTCCATTCGGCTGGCAGTATTGACTGTGTCGCCCCACAGATCATAGGCGAATTTCTTTCGTCCAATGACGCCTGCGACCACTGGCCCCGAATTTATGCCCGTGCGAAAGATCAGTTGCCTCCCATGAAACTGTCTCTGTCTCACGTAGTCACGCATTTCCAGTGCCATACAAGTGAGAACGTGGGCGTGGTCGGTGCACGGACGCGGGACTCCGGCGGCAACCATGTAGCAATCTCCAATGGTCTTGATCTTTTCAACGCCGTACTTTTCGCTCAACACATCAAAGTAGCTGAAGACATCGTTGAGAAGCCCCACCAGATCTTCAGGCATCATGTCCACCGACATGGGAGTGAAATTGACGACATCGGCGAACAAGATGCTGGCACTGTCAAAGCGATCGGCAATGACGCGCTCTTCGTTCTTCAGTATGGCGGCAATTTCACCCGGCAGGATGTTCAACAGCAGGTGTTCAGATTTATGTTGTTCAAGGTGAAGCAAGGTGAGAGCGGACTCTTTCTGGCCCATGAAGTACTGCACCAGGACAAAGGTTAAGAGTGAGACAGCGCTGATATTCATCACATAGAAGACGGTCAGCATAACAGGCGGCAAATCGGGCGTGGCGTGGCCGAATGGCTCCAGAAGACCACCCAAGACAACCAGGGCAAGGTAGGCAACAAACCAACGTTTCGCCTGTTGACGTTCGGCAAACAGCAACGCGCCCATAGGCGAGGTCAGTGACCAGAGAACCACGGCACTTGAAGCTACAAAGCCCCCCAATGCCAGCATGAGGAAAAAGGGCAACAGCAGAGGCAGCAATAGCTGACTACTTCGGAAGAACGCATACTGGCGCGTCCGGGCGAACCAGCCGATACTGAGATACGAAAGGATGGCATACGTGAAGGGAATGGAGCCAGCCAGGTATTCCCGAAATGCAAAGTACATGAACGACCATCCCATGGCCATGGACGCCATCATCAGGGACGAGAGTACCAGCAACGACTTCTGTAGGCGGGTATCCTCCGAGTCGTTGGGGTCAGCGCCGATTGAGGCAATTCGCAATGCAGCTTTGTGGATCATCTGGCAACCGCCTTTCGATTATCTGCTGAAGACACTCGCCTTCTGCGATGGTGGTTCGCCTTGCCCCGCCTGACTATGTACCAGCGTTATGCTCTCAGGATTGCGCGCATAAGTTGCCGACGTAGCAATTTGCATTTCTGGGTCGCAATACCTGCCGTTGTTCTCGGCCCCAGATCAAGCGTATTCGGCCGCGATCCCAGTGAGACACCGACTTTGCCCCGATTCACCGGAAGTTTGTGGGCCCAGTAGGATTCGCCGGGCAGCGTCCCCGTGGGAAACCTGCGACCAAGCGTATTAAGGTTGGCGATCCCGCGAGGCGGGGCTCAATTCCAGTTGGGCTACGCTTCTGGGCGCTCGGCGCGAGTGCCGGCTCACGCAGAGTATTGTAGTCCGTATGCGGGCAACGCGACCGCTGGCAATGGGCTCGAAGTCGTCACTTTAGGGGGGCGCCGCGGTCGCGCGGCCGGCACACCTGCCTTTCAGGATCTGCTCAGACCCGGGCGTATAATCCCGACAATGAGCGAGGCACGCAGCCGCCCTGGACTTCGCACGGGCCTGCAGCAAGTGTTGATCGTCTTGCTGCTGGCGCTGGCTGTTTTGATCGTGCTCAATCAGGCCAATCCGCTCACCACGCGGCTCGGACGCGACTCCGGCATGTATGCCTACGTCGCCAGCCATCTGATGCGCGGTGACACACCCTACCTCAGCGCGTGGGAGCACAAGCCGCCGGGCATCTTCTTCATCGATGCGTTGGGACTCTCAATAGCCCGCGGCTCGCGCTGGGGCATCTGGTTCATGGAGTTCATCTTCCTGTTGGGCGCGGCCCTGGCGGGGTTGGAGGCGCTGAAGAGCAGGTTCGGCACGTGGCCCGCGGTGCTGGCGTCGCTTGCCTGGCTGGGAGGGCTGAGCCTGGTGCTACAAGGTGGGAATTTCACCGAGGAATACGCGCTACTATTCAGCTTCGCCTCTTTGTGGCTGTTCACTTTGATCATGGAGCGGCCGGACTCGATCTGGCTTCACGCCGGGCTGGGGTTGGCATTCGGTTGCGGCTTCCTGACGCGGCCGAACAACACCGGTGTGCAGGCTGCGATCATCCTGATTGAGGTGCTGCTCGTGATATTGAAGCAGCGGCCGTGGCGGCCGACGCTAATCGGCCTGATCGCCACCGGTATTGGCCTTGCCATACCCCTGATCGGGGTTTCGCTGTATTTCGCTTCCAGGAATGCATTCCAGGCCTTCCTGGATGGCGCCTTGATCTTTGGCTTGTACTATGGAGGTCAGCCCGATGTGGCGGGTGCCCTCCTTGGCGGGCTCCAGCGTTTCGGCCTGATCGCAGGCGTTGCCCTCGTCGGCACCTGGATGGCGTTCGACGGGGTGCAGCAGAAGGCCAGGGAGCGAGCCGTGGATCCTCTCCTGCTCTGGATGTGTGTGGACCTGATCCTCGAGGTTGTGCTGAGCGGGCTTTCCGGCCGCAGCTACACTCACTACTTCATCAGCTGGCTGCCGTGGATGGGTGCTGCGTGTGCCTTGCCGCTCCGCCAGGCGCTCCACTCCTTCAGGAAATGGGGCCGGCCCCTTCAGACCGGCGCGGCGCTGGCCAGTGTGCTCTTCGCGGCCTGGGCCTGCTGGAGCATGCTTGCCGAGTACGGCCGAACCTTCGTACAGCTCGCCGCACAGCGCGGGCTGGTTCAGCGGCAGGAGGTCCTGCCGGCATATGTGAACCAGCGTACGCAGCCGGGAGATACAGTGCTGGTGTGGGGAGGCGATGCGGGCATCAATTTCCTGTCGCGCCGGGATGCACCCACAGCGCAAGTCGCGTATGGTCTGCTGGGGCCGTCACCCCTCACAGAGCGCTTCTCGCGGCAGTTCATTGAGGATGTTGTCTCAGACCCGCCGGCGCTGATCCTGGATCTCGCCTCGCTGAATGATGTCCCGCCGCTCACTGCAACTGATCCGGAGAAATGGTTTGCCTCCCGCGGGCTTCACGTTGCGCCCTACATGCGGGAATTCTTCGATTTCGTGCATGCCAACTACACCTACACAACAGAAGTCGCGGGGGTGCCGGTGTACTTCTTCAACAGGTGATCCAACAGGATGGCTGCGAATCAATCTGCTCCCACTCGCCTCAACCAGCCCAGCCAACGGCTCCTCATGCTGGCTCTCATGGCGCTGGCTGTTTTGATCGTGCTCAATCAAGCCAATCCGCTGACCACGCGGCTCGGACGCGACTCCGGCATGTACGCCTACGTCGCCAGCCACTTGGTGCGCGGACACACACCCTACCTCAGCGCCTGGGAGCACAAGCCGCCGGGCATCTTCTTCATCGATGCGTTGGGGCTGACCCTCGCTGGCGGTACGCGCTGGGGCATCTGGTCGGTCGAGCTTGTCTTCCTGCTGGCGGCGGCCGTGGCTGGCTTCCGTGCCCTGGAACAGCACTTTGGCGCCGGTCCGGCCCTGGGTGCTTCATTGATATGGCTGGCCGGGTTGAGCCTGGTGCTTGAGGGCGGCAACTTCACCGAGGAGTTCTCCCTACCCTTCAGCTTTGTTTCGCTTCTGTTGTTCGGGATGACGCTGAGGCGCCCGTCATCACTGTGGCTCTACGCTGCGCTTGGCCTGGCGACGGGCTGTACCTTCATGCTGAGGCCCAACAATGCCGGCGTGCAGGTGGCGATCGTGCTGACCGAGGCGGTGCTGCTGGTTCTCAGGCAGCGGACGTGGCGCGAATCGCTGAATGGCTGGCTGGCGCTGGGGGCGGGTTTCGTGCTCCCGCTGGCAGCCGCGGCCGCGTACTTCCTCAGACGGGACGCATTTCAAGCCTTCATCGAAGCGGCATTCCTGTTCAACGCGTCCTACGGCGGCAGCGTGGACCCGCTCGGCGCGTTCGTCAGCGGGATCAAGCACCTGGGCTTCGCCGCGGGCATGGCGCTGGCGGGGATGCTGGTCGCGTTTGGGGACCTGCGCCTGCAATTCAGGAACAGGCCCGTGGATCCGATCCTTCTTTGGCTGGGGCTGGACTTTATCCTCGAAGTCGTCCTCAGCGGACTCTCGGGCCGCAATTATCCACACTATTTCATTTCGTGGCTGCCGTGGATGGCGTACGCCTGTGCACTGTTGATCAGCAGAGTGGCAGTGTCCTTTGACCGATGGTTCAAGCGCTTCGCCGTGCCTGCCCTTCTTGGCACGATCGTTGTGCTGGTGCTGGCATCGCTGGACACCTTGGGCGCCTATACGTCCGCGTTCAGCCGCGTGGCGGCCTCGAAAGCCGAGGTCCAGCGGCAGGAACTGCTGCCCCGCTATGTCAATGAGCATACGCAACCAGGTGACACCGTGTATATGTGGGGCGGCGAGGCGGGTGTGAATTTCCTGGCGCGCCGCGACGCCCCCACAGCGCATTTCTCGTACGCCCAGCTTGGACCTTCGCCCCTCACGGAGCGCCTGTCGGCGGAGTTCTACGCCGACATTGTGGCGCATCCCCCGGCGCTGATCCTGGATCAGGCAGGCGAAGAGCTTCCGCCGCTCACCACAACCAAACCGGAGGAGTGGCTTGCCTCCCGCAACCTTTACGTTACTCCCTACATGCAGGAGCTCTTCGATTTCGTGCATGCAAACTATGTCTACAGAACCACCATGGCAGGAGTACCGGTCTATCAGCTGGGACAATAGCATACTCCTGCGCCCCCCGGTGCAGGTGTGCGCAATGGCGGCACGACGCCGCCCGGCGCGAAGCGGCGCAGGCGTTCCGGTGTACGAACTGGAGCGCTGAGGGCGCGTTCACGAGCGCGGATGAAGGCCGCCCCACGCAGGGCGGAGGCAGCACAGAAACCTCGAGCCTGATGGCCCGAGGTTTTTTGATCCGTCGATTCTGAGTTCTGCGGCCGGGTCAGACTGGTCGCCGCCCGGCTAGCGAGGAGGCTCGCAGCGCGGGTGCAAACGGAATTGCGGCAGGAACTCGAATCTTGGGATGAAAGGCTCCTGCTGCGCATTCACCCCGTATCGGCCTTCGGCCTGCGCCACGCGTTCCAGCGCCCGCCAGCGACCACCCAGCTCTTCAGCTCCTGAGATTCCAAAGCTGTCCAGCTGCTCTTGCACAGCCGCACGCCGGGCGGCGGGAACGCTGGCCTCCCCCACGACATCGTAAAGTATCAGCGCGTTGCGGCACATCCACTGCAGGTTGCGCGGGCGCAGCTCCTGCTGGAAGATGTAGCTGCCGAGGGCCGGGAGCGCAACTCCAACCAGGATCAGCCCGCTGATGACGCCGCGCCAGAGCAGATGGCGTGCTCTTGACCAGGCGCACGCCAGGACGTTGGCCAGCAGCAATCCCCAGAATGCCGCGGGCAGCAGCAGCAGGTTGGCACGTGCGACGACCATGGCGGGGGCCGCACTGATCAGGATCGCGACGCCCCAGCATAGCAGCGCGCGCCTCCCGGGCCGATCGAGCCAGGCCAAAGCCGCGGCGGCCACGGCTGCCAGCCATACGTACCACACCGTGATCATCATTTCGTACCTGGGCCAAGGCACCAGGAGCCGGTCGGAGGTCCCCGCGTTCTGAACGGTATGCGCCGCGGCCCAGAGAAGGGCTTCGATATCGATCCTGGGTTCAATGGCATCCGGGACTGCGGCCGCGCGCCACCACCAGAATCCGATCAGGACAAGGAGCGACGCTGCCGCGAACATTCCCATTGCAGGAGCGCCGAGGGTTCTCACGGATCGTCGTGCCTCGGCGTCCAAGGCAAGCATGCCGCCAAACCAGACTATCAGCGGGTAGATCACCAGGCTGTCTTCGCGCGTGAAAAGCGCGAGCGCCGTACAGGTAAATGCCAACGCCAACCAGGCGAGGCGCCCCGACTTCCACGCGCGCACGAAAGCGAGGAGGGCGCCGAGGGTCAGGCTGCCAGTGACAAGGAAGATTCCATCCGTGGGCCACAGATAATGGGTAACGCTATCGACATGGAGAAGCCCAAACAGGCCGCCGAGGCTTACCTGCCAAAGGCCCGCGGAAAACAGCTCGCGCGCCAGCAAACCCGCCAGGGTGAGGAAAACGGCAAACACAGCGATGAGGAACAGCCGGTGGCCCACGACTGACTCGCCGAAGACCGTGGCGCGGATATGCTCGAAGTACATGCTGAGCGGACGAAAACCCGGAGGCCCCATGTGGTCCGCGTCGTACGTATCGCTCCACGCGCGGGCAAGCTCGGCCTGTGTATGGGTGCGGACAAGATGCAGGTCATCCCAAAAGAAAGGGGCGTCCAGGGATGAAAGCGCGATCAGCACACCGGCCGCAGCAAATATGAGGAACATGAGCACTGCGTCAACGGACGCAGGCCGCTTGTGGATGTTGTTCGGACCGGGGATGCTGGGAGAATCCGGCCGGTTGAAGTGGGTGAGGCTATCCCGCATGCTGTCTTCGGCCGCTCCGTCTGCAGGGACGCGCGAGTCGGCGGCGGCCTGCAAGACATCGATGGATTGTATCACCCGGGTCAATTGCCCCATAAAGGCTGGGTTTCGCAGCTGTTGGATCGCTGCGGGAGCAACTGAATCCCAGGCGTTCTCACCCGCCCCGACGGCCCGCGCGCAACGCAGCAGAAGACAGAGACCTCGAACCGTTCGGTTCGAGGTCTCCTCACTACTGGAAGGTCGAACTCTACGGCCAGGTGTGACTGGCTGCGTTGGCGTTGTCGTTCGACGTCTGCGTGCGCACGTCGGGCGTGACGCACACCACATCACCGGAGAAGGCCTCGCGCCAGACGTAGCCCTGGGCGCACGTGTCGGGTCCATAGGTGGCCGTGCACAGCCGGGAGGCGGCGGCCCCGTTGTCGGCTGCAGCCTGGCTGCGCAGGTCCGGCGTCACGCACACATCATCGCTGGGACTGCCCGTAGCCTCACGCCATACAAAGCCCTCAAGGCAGGTGTGGGGACCATAGGCGCCTGAGACCCATCGGGACGCGGCCGCGGCATTGTCGGCTGCGGCTTGGCTGCGCGTGGCGGGCGGGACACATACTTTGTCGCCGGAGAATGCCTCACGCCAGACGTACCCCTGTGCGCAGGTATCCGGGCCATAGGTCGCGGTGCACTTGCGCGAGGCCGCGGCGGCATTGTCGGTATCGGCCTGGGCCTTGGAGGCAGACGGCACACAGACCTTGTCGCTGGATCGAATGAGCCGCCAGACGTAGCTGTCCTTGCAGGAGCCACTGGGCGGAGGCGGCGGAGCGATGATGGCGACGGACGCGGGCACGCAGGTGGCCGTCACTGTGCTGGCTGCGATCCAGGCCTTTCCGCCGGGCCCGGCCGCGAAGTCTATGTACCACCAACTACCGTCGGCAAGCTTGCCCGCAATCGGCGCGCTCTGGCCCGTGAGCAGGGCGCCTACCGCGTCATAGGCCGTGCCCGGGCCCTTGCGCACGTTGGCGTTCAGGTTGGCAGTGACGAGGGCTGAACAGGCAGTGGCCGGGACAGCAGTGGCCGGGACAGCTGTGGCCGGGACAGCCGTGGTGCCGGGTGCCGGCGTCTCCGAGGGCGGCGGCCCGGTCACAGTAAGTGCGGCCAGGGCGGTAAGCGCATTCCCAACTTCCTGTTCGGACGGCGCGTTGCAGCTGAGGACTGCGATCGAGATTGCCAGGACGGCGAGTAGAACACGATGGTTTTTCATAGTCCCTCCAAAACCAGAATCCTTGGGTTGGCTAATTATCCGTCAAATGTGCTCCAAATTCAATAGGGAAATGCCAGGACGGGCTGAGCCTGGTTCGCCTCGTCGGTCAGGCGCCACATAGGCGCTTGGGTATAATCTGTTGAATGTTCTCCACAACGCAGCGCAGCACGACGGGGGGGGAGCGCATTATTGCAGGGTGGGCACGAGCTCCCGTACCCGCACTTCTTGTTGCCACACTTCTCTTCGCCTGCGCACCGCGCACGCCCGACCTCCCGCCCATTCCAAGCGCGACACCGGCGCCTCCAACGGCCACGCCCGAACCGATGGCCGCAGGCGTGAATGGCGAGGGCATCCCGCTGGCAGAGTGGGACGCCCAGGTCAGCCAGTACATCGATGCGCATGCGGCCCTGGGTGACACCGTCACCGAAGAGACCGCCGGCACGACGGTGCTCGAAGACATGATCGCACAGGTGCTGCTGGCCCAGGGCGCGCGTGCCGAGGGCTTTGAGCTGACCCCGGAGGCGCTGGAAACGCGCATCCAGGACCTGGCCAGGGAGGTCGGCGGCGCCGCCAAACTGGCTGAGTGGCAGTCCGCCCACGGGTACACCGAGGTTACGTTCCCCACGGCGCTCAAGCGGGCAGCCGAGGCGGCCCACATGCGTGACAAAATCGTGACAGCTGTGCCGCGGACGGCCGAGCAGGTGCATGTCCAGCAAATTCTGCTCTATAATGAAAGTGACGCCACTCGCTTTGCGAATCAACTCAAGGGTGGCGTGGACTTCGATGTGCTCGCGGCGGAGGTCGACCCCAACACTCGGGGCGAGTTGAGTTGGTTCCCGAGAGGCTACCTGCTCGAGCCCGCCATCGAACAGGCCGCCTTCTCGATGCAGATCGACGAGGTGAGCGAGATCATCCAGACGAGTGTCGGCTACCACATCATCAAGGTGCTGGAGCGGGACGAGGATCGGAAGCTCACACCGGACGCCTACCTGGCACTGCAGGAGCTGGCTTTGAAGGACTGGGTGGAGCAGCAGCGGGCCTCGGCAACGGTCGTCATGGCGCCCTGAGACAACTGGCGACTTGCGCGTTTTGGGTGGCGATCACCGATCCGGAACGCGAACATGAGTACTTGGGAGAGGGTGAATGCGGGAGCGGTTTGATTTCGAGGAACGGCCGGCAAAGCGAGCCGGACCACGGCTGAACGTCCTGGATCTCTTCACGGCGCTGGTGTTCCTGGTGGCCGTGGCGCTGGCTGGGTTCATGCTGTATGTGTTCGTGCAGCCGGATACTGTGCTCAACCCGCTGAAGCCCAGGATCCCCACGCCCTTCGACTTCCCGACTGCTACAATCACGCCGCTGCAAATGGAAGCCACGTGGACGCCGACGACCATCTTCGTCACGGATACTGGCACCTTGGCGCCCACGATCACGCTTCAGCCATCAACCACACCTGTTTCGCTGGTACCCCCCAGCAAGACGCCGCTGTCAACCGCGACGCCCAAGGCGCCCTACGCCGGCACGGTAACGGCCATCGATAGCACCATCATTCATCCTGAGCTGGGCTGCGGCTGGTTCGGCATCGGCGGCAGCGTGGTGGATGCCTCCAATGCGCCCGTGTTGTACATGACGCTTCGTCTGACGGGGTCGATCGGTGGCCAACCGGTGGAAGAGCTGACGGTGAGCGGCACGGCACTTGACTACGGCCAATCGGGCTTTGAGTTCGAGCTGGGCAAGGCGCCTGTGGCGTCAAGCAAGCTCCTGCTACTGCAGCTCTTCAACCAGGCGGGCCAACAGCAGGCCGATGACATTCCAATCGTCACCTACAACGACTGCAAGAAGAACCTGATCCTGGTGCGCTTCAAGGGCAGATAGGCTTGGTCAACTGACTCTGGATCAGCTAATAGAGGTTCAAATCCTTTGCCCCCAGCCTAGCATATGCCGCCGATAAGGCGGTATTTTGCTTCTTATGGCTATATATGGGGGTGCGAAAAGGGGCGAAAATCAGTCGCGGTTGCAGTTGGTTGCAGTTGCGCCATCGTGACGGCCACCGGAGCGACGATTTCCTCAATCACGCCCGCGGCATGGTCCTGCATGTCCAACGTCGAGTGAGCATAGATCCCCAGGGTGATGCTTGGGCTCGAATGGCCTAGGATCTTCGAGACTACCAACGCCGCCACGCCGTGACTTAGCATGAGACTTGCCGCAGTATGCCGCAGATCGTGAAACCTGATCCGAGGGAGGTTGGCCGCCTCGAGCACGCGCCGAAATTCATCCTGGACCGCACACGGCGCGAATGGCGTGCCGATCCTGCTAGGAAAGATCAGGCCGCGTTCTTGCCAATCATTCCCGGCCTCATATCGCAATTGTCCCACGCGGCGCTGTTGTTCGCGCAGCATGTCCAGAGATGTTTCACCCAGGCGAATTGTCCTGATGCCCGAATGCGTCTTAGGCTCGCCAACGGTTGGCCCCAGGCGCGGCATTTGTTGAATTTGCCGCTTAACCGAGATGGTTCCCTTGATCCAATCCACGTCCGACCAGGACAAGCCCCGCAGCTCTGAGAACCGCATGCCAGTTGTCACCGCCAGGTGAAACAAGGCCCGGAATTTGGAGCTGCTGGCCGCCACCAGGAAAGACGTAACCTGCTGCTCATTGAGAATTGCCATCTCCCGGTATGGCCGCTTCGGCAACGTTGCGCCATGAGCCGGATTTCTTCCAAGCAAGCCTGTTTTGGCTGCCTGTTCGAGCGCAGCATGCAACACCCGATGAGCGTAGCGAATGTGAGATACTCCCACGCCCTGGGCTGAAAGCCTCTCGTAGAACCGATTGACCACGCGCAGGCTCATATCCTTGAGGCGCACCCTGCCAAGCATCGGCGCTATGTAGAGCGAGATCAGACGCTCGTACTGAAATGCCGTCCGCTGCCGAACCGACGACTTCTTGACGCCGATCCACTCTTGCAGATAGTCGCTCAGTCTGAGATTGCGCGCCTCGAAGGTCATGCCCTGGTCAATCTGATCCAGCGATTGCCGAATCCAGGCTTGACAGTCTGCCCGCGATCTTGCCGAATGACTGATCCGCTTGCCAAGCACTGAGACTTGCGCGACCCACGAGCCGTTTGGCTTGCGAAAGATTGAGCCTTCGTTCTTGCCTCTTATCGCCATTTCCTTGACTCCTTTTCAGTGAGCAAAGGAAAGGCGACTCGTTGCCCTGCCAAGTTGTTAAGGTCCAGATTCCCCCGATGGACGACCCTACACGCGGCTCTTATACTCCTGTCGGCTGAGTAAGGCAAGCAATACAAGCTGTTTCCACCTCGTCTATCTAGTAGTCCTGAGTATCTCCACCCCCCTGTTAGCATGGGGGGGTGGTCCGAGAGAAACCATCTTCCCCCGGCCGTGCGATTATCCGGCGGACCGCCCTTGTGTCAAGCCACCCCCCTGACCCCCCTGTTGGCGCTGATTGCACTTGCGCCGCACGTTCCCGCCGTCCTCCTCACGTCCGGGCGGCGGGGCCCTGGTGCGCCGCAAGCGCGCCTAACAGTGGGGAACCACGGCTTGACACCGGGCGGCATTCCGCCGACGCACGCAAACGCCGGGGGAAGATGTCGCCCGACCACGGATCAATGACCGCGGGCAGCCTGAGACCGAGGCGAACCCACGCGCAAGAGAATCATTGCGTGATGCGGTCCACTAGAACATGCGTTCTAATCACCAAGCCGATTTTATGAGCCTTTGGCAGAAGTGTCAAGGGAGCGCGTCACAAGAGTGCACTAGATAGACGCACGGATGTGAAATGCATGGAATTCGCGGTCTTCAAGATCGGAAGAAGACAGAGCACCGGTGGCAGCAACGTGCCCAGAAGCTTGGATTCTCGCATTTGCAGCTGGCGAATAGTACTTGAGATCCCGTAAGCATGCACCACGGACCCAGTGCCAGGCGGGCTACTTTCCCTAGTGCAATCCGCCCGCGAAGGCTGCGAACCCCGCAGAACTAAAACACTTCTGCAATGGGGGGGGGGTGGTTGTATTCTTAACGGCGAACTGCAGTCATTCCGCCAGACTCGTAACTGGCGGGCCTATTCTGAGTTGGCCACTAACACAACAGTTCATGAATCGGTTCAGGCTCGGCTGGCTTTCAACGTCCGCATTGCGAGTCGCTCTCCTGTATTTCGCCCTCGGAGCCCTTTGGGTCTACCTTTCCCACGGCCCGTTGGGCACTTCGAAGTTAGACCCGGGGGGGCTCATCGAACGGGGCACCTACCGGGAATGGATCTTGGTGGTCCTGAACGCCGTGGTCCTGTATTGGCTAGTTTGGACCCGGCGGCAATCGGAGAAGGCGCGGCAGGAAATTGACGCACGGTACCGCGAACTCGTGGAGAACGCCTTGGTCGGCGTGTATCAGACCCGCTTGGACGGCACGATCCTCTTAGCCAACCCGGAATTGGCACGCCTACTGCAATTCGATTCGCCAACTGACATGATCGGGACAAGCCTTGTCCCGCGATACAGGAATTCGCAGGATCGCGCCCGCCTGCTTGAAATCCTGGAGCGCGACCAGCAAGTCCGCAACCTTGAGACAGAGGTGCTCACGCGTGATGGCCAGACTCGCACTGTGCTGTTGAGTGCAAGACTTGCAGGCGATACGCTCACCGGCATGGTCCTGGATACTTCCGAGCGCAATCAGGCAGAACAGCAAGTTCGTCACCTAGCCATGCTGCTGGAAAGCACGAATGACGCCATCGTGGCTTCCGACGCTCAATACCGGCTAACCGCTTGGAATGCAGCAGCCGAGTCTATGTACGGTTGGAAGGCCGAGGAAGTCCTCGGCCGGAACGGTATCGAAATCTTGCGCACCGAATGGCCCTCGGCGGACGCCGAGCACATGAGGTGCGCGATCGCCGCGGCAGGGCGATGGCACGGGGAGGCGACCCAGATCCGCAAAGATGGCACACGCATTCCAGTCGAGATCTCTTCGCGGGTGCTACGTGGAAGCGATGGACATCCGACGGGATACGTGAGTGTGAATCGCGACATCACTGAGCGCAAACGAGCAGAGCAGGTGCTGCGCGACAACGAGTTGCGTTTTCGTGCCTTGATCGAAAACAGTGCCGACGGCATCACACTGCTGGACGCCCAGGGAAGAGTCATTTGGGACAGCCCGGCAGCTCCCAGGATGCTCGGCTATTCTCCTTCAGACTGGATCGGAAAAGCCGTATTCCAGCTTTTGCATCCCGATGACGTGCCTGCGATCGAGGACCTTTTCAAGAAGCTTGCTACAACACCCGGCGCGCGCCTGGACAGCACGTTGCGCGTCCGCAGTAAGAACGGATCTTGGCTATGGCTGGAAGCGCACGCGACCAATCTGCTCGCCGAACCGAGTGTGAAGGCCATTGTCGTCAACTATCGCGACATCACAGGGCAGAAAATGGCGGACGAGCAACTCGCCGCCTCGGAGGCGGAACTGCGCGCGCTGTTTGCAGCGATGACCGACGTGGTCGCTGTCTATGATCGAGAAGGCAACTATCTCCAGATTGCGCCGACCAATCCCATCAACCTCTACGCCCCCCGGGGGGACATGCTCGGCAGGCGCGCGCATGAGATCCTCCCCAAAGAACTGGCCGATTTCTTCGTCACCCGAATCGGACAAGTGCTCGAGACTGGCGGGACTAATCAATGCGAATATGCCCTGCAAGTAGAAGGCAAGGAAGTGTTCTTTTCCGCCACCGCCGCGCCGCTATCTGAGAACACGGTCATCTGGGTCGCGCATGATATCACAGATCGTCGGCAGGCAGACAAGGCACTGAAGCAGCAATTGCAGAGACTTGCGGCCCTGCACGCCATTGACGAGGCAATAGCCGGCAGCACGAACGTGAGCCTGGTTCTCGGGATGATCCTCGAGAAGGTGTCGTCCCAGCTGGGCGCGGGTGCCGCTGACATCCTCCTGTACAGCCCCGTTTCAGGGGTCCTGGAGTATGCCAGCGGCGTTGGTTTTGGCACGGAGACGCTTCAGCACACACGCCTGGCGATAGGGCAAGGGTATGCCGGCAAGGCTGCCATGCAGCGACAGCTGGTTCACATTCCTGATCTTCGAGACCGAGAGACGGATTTCTTGCGTTCGCCGTCATTCTCTCAGGAGGGATTTGTAACCTATTTTGGTGTTCCGTTGATCGCCAAAGGCAAGATCGAGGGGGTATTGGAGGTGTTTCATCGCGCGGCCTTCGCAGCGCAGCCCGACTGGCTCGACCTCCTGCATGCCCTGGCCCAGCAAGCTGCAATCGCGATTGACAGTGCAAAGCTGTTCGAAGATCTGGAGCGATCGAATATGCAATTGGGCATGGCATATGACGCCACCATCGAGGGTTGGTCGCGGGCGCTGGATATGCGCGACAAGGAAACCGAAGGCCACGCTCAGCGGGTCACCGAGATGACGATGGGAATTGCGCGCGAGCTCGGCATGGGTGAGGCGGAACTGGTGCACATCCGCCGTGGAGCGCTCTTGCATGACATCGGCAAGATGGGTGTCCCGGACGCAATTCTGCTCAAGCCCGGGCCGCTCACAGATGATGAGTGGGTCTTGATGAAGCGGCATCCAAGCTTGGCCTACGAAATGCTGGTGCCCGTTGAATACCTGCGGCCGGCACTGGATATCCCGTACTGCCATCACGAGAAATGGGACGGCACGGGCTACCCGCGCGGCCTAAAAGCCGAGCAGATCCCGCTGGCGGCACGCATTTTCGCCGTAGTTGACGTTTATGACGCGCTAACTTCCGATCGCCCTTATCGCCCGGCGTGGACCCGAGAGCGGGCGATCGAGCACATTCGCGAGGGCGCTGGCACCCATTTCGATCCACAAGTCGTGGACCAATTTCTCCAAATTGCGGAGCAAGCGCCAGCAGCGTAGCCGCTGATGCCCGCGAGTTCAGTTGCTCCAGACGTCAGCGCCTTAGCGGCATCCGCGAACCACCGCAAACTCGAACTTGGACGCTATGAGCTCGGAGTCGCCTTTCCTCTTCCAGATGCAATTCGGTTGCAGATAAGTTGCAGATGGGAGAACACGCAGTAGACCACGTCCTCGCAGGAGACGGATTTACCCGTAGATTCGGAACCAGTTACACCCAACATCACGCGATAGACACTATAGACGCCGAAAGCTTGAACTCTGGATCAGCCGCTAGGTAGTGGCGCTCGCCGATGGCCCCTGGACCAGAAGGCACCGCCGGAATGCGGTGTTCGGCTCTCAATCGTGGCGATCGACGCCCGATTCTCTTTTCCTGCGGGACTTCCTTCGGTTTTCCACAACCGGCGCCGCTTTCCTGTATAGCGCTTCATACGTCATGGCGGCCATCTGCTCTGGCGAATACTTGTTGGGAGTCGCCAGCCACCAGTACAGCAGACGACTGATCACCCCGGCGAGCAGCTGCGCCTCGATCTCCTGCGGCACATTGAAATCGACCTCAGGTGCGGGCGCCTGCCGAATGTCGTAGAGAAATGCGTTCGCAAGGAAATCCTGCGCTCGTCCGGTCAGTATCGCAGATCCTTGACCGCCGAACATGACCTTGTACAGATCGCGGTTCCGATCCGCGTGCTGGAAGATGTTTGCCAAGCCGTAGTACTCCACCTGCGGCATCCGCCGGTCGAGCTGCGCGTGAGCCTGCTGCTCCAAACCCTGAAACAATTCCTGGAATGCCGTCCAAACAACCTCATCCTTGTCCTTGAAGTGGATATAGAACGTGCCGCGCCCAAGGTCGGCGCGGTCGGTGATGTCCTGAATGGACACACTGGCGAATCCTTTTTCGAGCACCAGTTGCATTGTGGTCTGCATCAGCAAGTGGCGTGTCTGCAGCCGCCGGCGTTCGTGTCGGGAGAGCGGGTTATCGTTCATGTATGTACCCTTGTCCAATCATGAAGCAAGAGGCAAAGAGCCTTGTTACGACCTCTTGACGAGAACGCTGGATGGCCTATACTGATGTTGACGATTCTACCATATATGACAGGGTGTTCAGTGTAGAAACCGTAGGTGAGCCATGACCGATATCAGCCTTTCCAACCTGGACGACATCCCCGAGACCATGCTGGCCACGCTGTACATTCGCGCCCTGGAGACGCAGCGGCCCGACGCCCTGCTCAGGGACACAAAAGCGGTGGCGCTGGTTGATCAATTTGGCGCGGCCTTTGAGCGCGTCAGGCGCATTCGGATGGATGAGGAGGACAAGGTAAGCATCATCCTGCGCAATCGCGAGATCGACAACATGGCCCGCGATTTCCTGCAGCGTCGCAGACCAGCCTGCGTTGTGCACCTGGGGTGCGGCCTGGACGCGCGCTTCGATCGCGTGGATGACGGGCATGTCGAATGGTATGACTTGGACGTACCTGAGGTGATCGCATTGCGCCGCGAACTGCTTGCGGACGATGCACCGCGGTACCATCTCCTCGCCGGCTCAGCGTTCGATCAGGCGTGGTTCTCCAAAGTGGACGCCTCAGTGGATTGCGAGTTCCTTTTTATTGCGGAGGGAGTGTTCCAGTATTTCCACGAGCAGCAGGTCAAGTCACTGTTGGTGGCGCTCAGAACACACTTCCCGGGCGCGGAACTGGTCATCGACGCGTTCTCCCCCCTGGTCGTCCACGGCAACAACCTGCGCATGCGGATCAGCGGCATGGGGGTTCGCTATCACTGGGGAATAGGCAACGGCCGCGAAATTGAGCGCTGGGCCGATGGTATAAGACTTCTGGGTGAGTGGTTTCCGTTCAGCCGGCCCGAACCGCGCCTGGCAAAGCTGCAGTGGGTGCGAAGTATCCCCTGCCTGGCCAGGGCGATGGGCGTATTTCACTATCGGCTCGGCGAGGCGCCCGCATAGAGCCGTTACGGAGGGGATATCATGGGGAAGGCGCTGGCATCAATACGCGGCAACTGCGCGCATCCCGGCGAGGACATCGAGGACCAATGAAACCAACCTCTGTGTCGCGTCCCTCCCTGCTGCACTTTGCGGCCGGCGGGGCCCTGGTGCGCCGCCGAAGGTCCTGAAAGGGCGAGCGCGCCTAACAGTGGGGGACCACGGCTTGACCCGAATGGAGCGCAGCGACGTCGGGGTGTTCTTCCCCATGCGGCATTCCGCACCGAGAAGAACGCTCGGTATCTGCGACCGGCACACGAAGCTCCAGTCCCTCATGGGATTGGAGTGGGCGATGTTCGCATGACGCTCACTCGCCCAAACGCCGGGGGAAGATGCCACCCGACCACACCGGGAAGGGCGCTCAGTGTCTGCGACGGATCAGTGACCGCGAGCGCCGAGAGGTGAGCGTGTCACGCGGGCAGGTCGAGCGTTCCGTGGTGCAGTCCACTAGAACAGGCGTTCTATTTGACAAGCAGACTCTATGCGCCTTTGGCAGAAGTGTCAAGGGCGCGCGTAACATCCATGCACTACATAGACATTTGCATACGAAATGCAAAGCGTTCGCAAGCTTCCTGCGGGCATATAATTCTCTCGGCGGGCAAATCTCCCCAAATGAGTGCCTTCCACTCGCGTCCGCGCCAGTATCGATTCGAAGGGCGACGTGCCATTCCAGGGCGAGATCGCAACGGACATCCAGTGGGTTGCACAACTCGGCTAGGCGGTCCAGCTGAGCCGCAATAGGCAACTACCCTTGCCAACCACTCTCTCCCCCAAGACCGTTCAGTGGGCCCTAGAGCACTTCGCGCGCCACAATGATACGGACATCTTCCATAAGCCCTTTGAGTTCGACGCGCTCTATCACGCCGGCGATCAGCTCATCAAACGGCTGGCAGCCCAGGATATCGTGCAGTGGACCACAAGACCCCTTCGACTTTGCCTGGTACCCAAGCAGCGATATGGCTTTAGATTGGCAACCCAGCTCGATCCCCTCGATATGTTGTTCTACTTCGCCATTTTTCTGGAGGCGGGCGAACGCATCGAGAAAGCAAGGCTCGGCGCGGATCGACGGATCGCGTTCTCACATAGGTTTCGACCGGATGATTCAAACTACCTTGTTTTTGACAGGGATGTCCGGTTCGCTGAATTTAGACTCCATTGTAAGGAGTTGGCGGAGAAGTATCCGTTTGTGGTGGTTACCGACATATCGGACTTCTATCCGCGAATATATCAGCACCGCCTGGAAAGCGCTCTCAGCAAGGCCCTTCCCGCTCTGCCTTTCCACGTGAAGGCCTTCATCAATCTCCTGAAGGGATGGTATCAGAAAGTCTCATACGGGATACCGATCGGGAATACACCGTCTCGGCTGCTTGCCGAGATAGCAATAGATGATGTGGACAGAATGCTGCTAGCGGAAGGCATAGTTTTTGCCCGTTACGTCGATGACTATCGAATCTTTTGTAAATCCAGGCAAGAGGCCTACAAGTGCCTCGTACGCCTGGCGAACGGTCTTTATGCCTCAGACGGCCTGACTCTTCAAGCCCAGAAAACCAAGATACTTACATCACAAGAATTCGTGGAGCAGGTGCTAGAGACCGCGGCTCAGCGCGAACTTCACGGCCTGCTCGATGGCTTCGAGGGCATCCTGCAAGAACTCGGCATTGACAACCCCTACGAGGATATCGACTACTTTCAGTTGGCCCCCGAAATCCGACAGAAGATCGACGGTCTCAACCTGGAAAGCCTGCTTCACCAGCAGCTCGGCAGGGATGAGATTGACATCCCAATGACGAGATTCCTCATCAACAGGCTAGGCCAGATCAAGCGCTCGGAGCCGCTTGATGCCTTGCTTGCAGCCATCGACAATCTGCATCCTGTCCTGCCCGAAATTATCCGTTATGTTGCGGAGATTGGCGGAGGTCTATCTGAAAGTAGACGCCAGCATATTGGCGATCTGCTTCTCAGCAAACTGACCGATTCGGTGCTTGGCAATCTCGATTTCAACAAGATGCAGATCATGGCGCTCTTTGCAGGATCCAATCAGTGGGGCAATGCAGAAAACCTGGCCGGATACTACGGCGCGGGATCGGGCTCATTCTTTCAGCGGACCCTTCTCCTGGCACTTGGCAAGAACGGTCAGGACTATTGGCTCAGAGAGAAAAGGGTGAGCCTGGACCAGATGCCACCTTGGGAGAGGCGCGCCTTCTTGTATGCAGCAAGTTGCCTTCAGAAGGACGAGCGCACCCACTGGTACAATGCCGTTCTGAAGTCCAGGGATGAACTTGAAAAGTACATAATCCCATGGGCCTTGAAGAACCCGATAGCCTAGAGTCACGTAGTCTGCCTTGGCTGCCAGCGCAATTGGCCGCCCTGAATGGCGAAGCAGTGGGCTGTACTGGAACGGGATATGTTGCGTATCAAGCGAGGCTAGGATGATCACCATTCGAAGAAATCCAGGCATCACCGGCTCTTCCATATCAGTTGTGATAGGTGTCGTTGTTTGGTTCTTCACGCGCGACACTCCTGCGTCGCTGATAATTGTCATTGTGGGATCGATACTGTCCTTTGAATTTGAGCTAAGGGATCTCATTTCGGAATCAAGGAACGCACTTCTTGATGCGCTGAAGCTGACCACTGCCGTCATTTCTGAAGAAAGCCTCAGAAATGTCTTTTTCGAGCTAGTCAATGCCTTTAGTGCAGTTAAGAAGAGCAACAAGCCATTCATAATGGCGAGGGCCGATGAAAGACTTGTCGAATTCGCCGGCGAACTCACCCGGCTGGCGACTGGTTCGTTCGCAGTGGACGACAAAGAAGTCCACGAAAAGGGAATCAATCTAATTCGACACGCCACGAAGTCGGGTTTTGCCACAAGCTTGGTCAAAGTCAAGGACTTCTGGACGAAGGACGTAGACAGTCTTGATGTTGGGCTCCTGTATCATCAAGAAAACATAAGGGCAGCCAATAGGGGAGTCCGGATCACGCGCGTGTTCATCTTAGAAGATCCTGGCTCCCTGAATGACCTGAGAATAAGGCAGGTTATGCTTGAACAATTCAGGGCAGGAATAGAAGTCCGTGTCGCGTTTCTTGATCAATTGCCCCCGGAACTCCGAGAGGACTTCGGAATATGGGATGATAGTACTGTGTGCAAGGTGTTGGTGGCGCGAGACTCAAATAGTGTCACTGGCGCCGCGTACGAGAGCTCTGCGAGCGAGCTCCTCCATGCAAACCGACTTAGAGAACGTCTAACAAAGGAGAGTCTGCCTGTTGGCAAGGCTCTACCCCACGATCCGGACTTCCGACCACCTGACATACCTCACGCCGTCTGACCACCATCAGATTCCCGCTCTTGCTCCCTGGAGAACTGGCGTCAAAGAGTAATTGGCTGGGCTATGCGATCATACACGAAGTATCTCCGCGACAGTGCCCCTCGCATGGCGCAATGGGCCAATTCGCACTGCCGCGGGAGTTACCTTGACCGCGAAAGTTGCGAATGGTACCACGGCAGCTGGCAGTTCTTGAAATTGGCGGAGATGGTGTCGAATCCTAGGTGGCATGCGGCCTTTTTTGTGAGCTCCATCCGTACTTTCGCTTCCGGAGTTCGCACACCTAGAATACTAATCAGCGCGGCTGCGGACGAGGGGATGTTGGACACTGTGCTAGACGCACTGGTATCTCTTACTTTCGATAGCCTTCACATTGTGGTTCTGGACTCTTGCCCGACTCCTTTACTCGCAAATCGCGAGTACGGGAAATTCAGAAATCAACGAGCAGATTGCGTTCGCGTCGATGCGATGCAGACGCCGTTTAGAAGCAATGTCTTCGACATCATTGTCACTGATGCGTTTCTGACTCGATTCGATTCTGGCGACAGGCAGCATTTAGTGTCAGAGTGGCATCGAATGTTGAATCACGGTGGCATCGTGGTGACGACTGCCCGATTGGTTAATGGCAGTCTATCCGGTCCGGATGAGAAAGAGATACTAATAGCTCACTTCGTAACCCGTGCAATGGAAAGCGCAACTAGACTAGGATTGGATCCAAGTTTCATGGGGAGGATTGCCAGGGCCTACGCGATCAACATGAAAAGCAATCCGTTTGAGACCGAAGGCGAGCTACAAAGTCTCTTCCAGGAATTCGCCGATGTCACCATCTATCCTCCCGTGCCTACTAGGGGCGAACTCAAACCGGCCACATATGCGCAACTCGTCGCGCGGAAGCAATGAAATGAGTTGCGAAGGAACGTGCTTCCGCAATCCCGAGGTAGCTCGTGCGCGGTTGGCGCCGACCGATCACGTATGGCTACCACACCTCGGTTGGTTGGCTTCCCCCGCTGACTAGGCGCGCGACGGAGCCCGGGCTTGAGTTGCCTTTCCTCTTCCAACTGCACCTCCGGCGGTTGCAGATAAGTTGCAGATGGGGAAACACGCAGTAGAAGCCGTACTCTCAGTAGACTGATTTACCCGTAGATCTGGCACCACATAGCCGAAAATCCACTCCGTATACGCTATGCACGCCGAAGGCTTGAACTCTGGATCAGCCGCCAGGTAGAGGTTCACCTGCCCGTCCTGGTGTTCGTCCAGGGTGCCTGCCTGACCAGCGCTGCGCCCTCTTCCTGCATTCCCGAATCCATTTCATCCAGCACTTGACG
>Ga0315288_10001901_pt1 | contig 27154 bp, 22 predicted proteins | sample YL17G11_20_MG_FD_203454 | JGI IMG/M metagenome (GOLD analysis project Ga0315288, IMG submission 203454) | Sediment microbial communities from Yellowstone Lake, YNP, Wyoming, USA - YL17G11_20 | ecosystem: Environmental > Aquatic > Freshwater > Lake > Sediment | place: USA: Wyoming | collected... | reverse complement strand
CAAGGGCGAGTATTACCTGACGGACGCGATCGGCCTGCTGACAAAGGGGGGGTCGAAAGCGGTGGCGGTGCCGGCCGCGGAGCCGGAGGAGGTCGAGGCCGTCAACAGCCGGGAGGACCTGGCAGTCGTGGCGGGGCTGGCGCGGCAGCGGATTCTCAGGCGTCTGATGGCCGAGGGCGTCACGATCGAGGACCCGGCGACGACGTACATTGATTGGGACGTCGCGGTGGGTGTGGAGACGCGGATCGGCCCGTGCACGGTGATTCACGGCCCGGCGCGGATCGGGAAGAACTGCCGGGTGGGACCGCTGGCGCACCTTCGGCCGGGAACGGTGCTCGAGGACGGGGCCGAGGTGGGCGCATTCGTGGAGACGAAGGCGCATCCGGTTCCTGCGGGCGAGACGTACGTGGGCGTGCCGGCGAAACCGCACCAGCGCGGGAGCGGGGAGAAACACTAATGGACCAACTGAAGATATTCAGCGGCAGCGCGAACCGCCCCCTGGCCGAGGCCATCGCGAAGTACCTGAAGAAACCGCTGGGGAAGGCGACGTTTACGAGGTTCCCGGACGGCGAGTTCTTCGTCAAGATCAACGAGGACGTCCGAGGCCGGGACATCTTCGTCGTGCAGCCGACGTGCACGCCGCAGAACGACCACCTGATGGAACTCTTGCTGTTCATCGACGCGGCACACCGTTCGAGCGCGGAGCGGATTACGGCGGTGATGCCGTACTACGGGTACGCGCGTCAGGACCGGAAGGACGAGGGCCGGGTGCCGATCAGCGCGAAACTGGTGGCGAACCTTCTGGAGACGGCGGGTGCGGACCGGATCCTGGCGGTGGACCTGCACGCGTACCAGGTGCAGGGTTTCTTCGACATTCCGATGGATCATCTGTTGGCGGAGCCGGTCATCGCCCGGTACTATCGCGGGCTGAAATTGAAGAACCTGACGGTGGTTTCGCCGGACGTCGGGAACGTGAAGATGGCCCGGGTGTACGCGGACATGCTGGGCGGGGACCTGGCGATCATCGACAAGGAACGCCTGAGCGGTCGGGAAGTGCGTGCGGGCGCCCTGATCGGGAGCGTGGAGGGGCAAAACGTTCTGCTGGTGGACGACATGATCACGAGCGGATCGACGGCGTCGGAGGCGGCGAAATTGCTGAAGGCGCGGGGGGCGAGGGACATTTACCTGGCGGCGACGCATCCGGTGTTCTGCGAAGGATCGATGGCGCGTCTGGCGGAGGCGCCCATCCAGTCCATCACGGTGACGGACACGATCCCGCTGGGGCCGGAGGCGAGGAAGCTGAAGCGCATCAAGGTGCTGAGCGTGGCGGAACTGCTGGGGGAAGCGATCCGGCGGATCCACCTGCACGAGTCTGTCAGCGAACTGTTCGACATGGGAAACCAGACGAGCGCCCGGGAGGCGCGACGGAAAGGAGTCATCCGTGCCGGCCGCAACTGAAACGCTTCACGCGAAGAAACGGGAGGTCTCCGGGAGCCGGGCATGCCGGCGCCTGAGAGCCGCGGGGCTGATCCCCGCCATTCTCTACGGCCGCAAGGAAGAGCCGGAGCCGCTTCAGGTCCCCTCCGAGGAACTGGAGGAAACCCTGCGGCGTCCCGGCCGGATCCTCGAGTTGCGCGTCGGGCGGAAGAAGGAGTCCGTGCTTGTGAAGGCCGTGCAATACGACGCGTTCGGGAGCGAGATCGTGCACGTGGATTTCGTGCGAGTGGCGATGGACGAGAAGGTGACGCTGGAGGTTCCCGTGGTGCTGAAGGGCGCGCCGAAACAGGAACACGCGGTGCTCCAGCAGGCGCTGGACTCGGTCGAGATCGAGTGCCTGCCGGCCGACATTCCGGAATCGTTCGTCACGCCGGTGGGGCACCTCCAGGTGGGCGAGATAGTGCGCGTCGCCCAACTCGAGGCGCCGAAGGGCGTCCGCATCCTGACGGATCCGGAGACGATCGTGGCAACGTTGACGTTGGCGATGAAGGAAGAGGCCGTGGCGGCGCCGGCGGAAGCGGAAGTGGCGGCGGTGGAACCGGAACTCATCGGCCGCGAAAAGAAGGAAGAGGAAGAACTTCCCGAAGAGGAGCCGCCTAAAAAGAAAAAAGAGGAGACCTAGCGCTCCGGCGCCTCTGCGTCGAGCGGCCTGAGATGAAACTAATCGTCGGACTGGGCAACCCGGGCGAGCGATACGCGGCAACGCGCCACTAGGGGGAGAGTACTCATGGCCAACAGCAGATACATTGAGCAGGCAGGCTATGCATTTAATATTTACGATATCTTTGGGCATTTGATTCCGGGGGCCGTCTTAGTAAGCGGGTTTCTGCTTGCAGATCACTTGCTTACGAAGAGCGGGGGTCTCGTCGTAGGCTTGTGCGAGGAACTCCCTTGCTTTCAGAAAAGCAATTTGGAGAACGGGCAATGGTGGTGGGCGGTAGTGGCAATCATTTTCTCCGTGCTCGTGATCTACTTGATGGGGCTGTTGGTTAATTCTATGGCTTCTCTCTTCATTGATCGTATTCTGGTACGGCGGCTAAACGGATATCCGTACGAGCGGTTGTTTGAGAACATACTTCCAGTAACGCGCGAGCACTATACGCGGCCATATAATCGGGCAGCCCACTTTGTCTTCTGGTGTCTCTTTATCGTGGCCATCATATGTCCATTCTTCCATGATAGTGGGAAGTTGCAGCTCTTCGTACTTTTTGCGGCAGGGGGATCAGCAATTGTGTTGTGGGTGGTGATATTTGTGGTCAAGCGTAGGGCGCAAAGGGGGGTGCATGACACTCCCTTGGGGCTGCGGACGATAAATGGAAAAGAGGTGAACTGGAGGAAACCTGGGGTGCTGCCAGAGCCAGAGACAACCGCGGAACGCTTCGTTTTTCTTTTGTCGGAGGCAGAGCGTTGGTGCACCAAGAGGCTTTTTAACCTTATTAGGATCATGCGTCCATTCAAGCCGCCATTTCAGCGTAAGGTCGATACTCTGTTCCAAAATAAGTTCGGATTGGTCCCCGGGGAGGTAAGAACAGACTTCTTTGGGCTTGTGGTCCTGTCAGTTGCTGAGTCCTCCAAAACCTGGAAAAGCCTCCTGTTGGAAGCCAGACGGCTCTACACCTTGATACGAAACCTTTGCATCGCGTTTCTCGTACTCAGTGTATATGGCGCGGTCTTGTACGGGTACAAGGGATCAACCAACGAATCAAGTAGGTCTTATGCACTATGGGCTGTCATTACAGTGGGTGGAGCGTTCGCGTGGATTATTCGCTACTACCTGATTTATGCTGGCCATTATACAAAGTCAGCTTTCAGGTCTTTCATGCTTGCTGAGACGGAGGAAGAGAAGAAGGAGAAGCGCCCGAAGAAAGAGGAGCCGGAGTAGCGGTTCGGGCGGCGTGAGAACGGCGGACATGAAGTTAATCGTGGGGCTTGGAAATCCGGGGGTGCGATACGCCGAGACGCGGCACAACGTGGGCTGGCGTGTCGCCGACGAACTGGCCGGCCGGGCCGAGGCGGGACCCTGGAAGGAGAAGTTCGAGGCGCGGGTGACGGAAGTGCGCCGGGGCGGGGAGAGGGTGGTGCTCGCGCAACCGCTGACGTACATGAACCGTTCGGGGATCGCGGTGCGGCAGTTGATGGACTTCTGGAAAGTGGGGAGCGCGGACCTGCTGGTGGTGGTGGACGATCTGGCGCTGGAGTTGGGCCGTATCCGGCTGCGGTCGGAGGGTTCGGACGGAGGGCATAACGGGCTGGAGTCGGTGATCGCGCACCTGGGGAGCGAGGCGTTCGCCCGGCTGCGGGTGGGAATCGGGCCCGGCCCGGTGGCCGAGGAGCAGGCGGATTTCGTGCTGGCGCCGTTTGCGGAAGCGGAGCGGCCGGTGATCGTCCAAGCGATTACGCGGGCGGCCGACGCGGCCGAATGCTGGACGACCGAAGGACTTGAGGCGGCCATGAACCGGTTCAATCCGGCCGGGCCGACCCCGGAAACAGGAGGCAGGTAAGAGGCAATGGCACAGACGACCGAGGCGCGCGTGTACGAGGCGATGTTCCTGGTGGATCCGGCGGACGCGGCGGTGTGGGACGACCTGTCGAAACACCTGGCGGGGATCCTGGAGCGTCACGGAGGGGAGATCATCGGGCTGACGCGCTGGGACGAGCGGAAACTGGCGTACCCGGTGGCGGCACGGAAGCGAGGCACGTACGTGCTGAGTTTCTTCGGCCTGAAGAACGGGGACGCCGTCGCCCTCATCGAGCGGGATTGCCAACTGTCGGAGAAGGTGCTCCGCGCCCTGGTGCTGCGGGCCGACCACTTCAAGGTGTCCGACATGCGGATGCAACTCGGGGCCGACGTCCGCGAGGACGTGGCGCGGCGGCTGGAGGAAGCGCGAGGCGAGCAGCCCGCGGCGGCCGAAGCGGCGCCCGCCCAACCCACCCAAACGTGAGAGCGACTGAAACCAAAGGAAGACGATCATGGCGAATTACAATCGGGTCATTCTTGTCGGGAACCTCACGCGCGACCCGCAACTGCGGTACACGCCGAACCAGGTGGCCGTGTGCGACTTCGGCCTGGCCATCAACCGCCGGTGGAGCGGTGCCGATGGCCAGAAACGCGAGGAGGTCTGCTTCGTGGACTGCACAGTGTGGAGCCGGCAGGCGGAAACGGCGGCGAAGTACCTGACGAAAGGGGCGCCGCTTCTGGTGGACGGTCGGCTGACGTATCGGACGTGGGACGGCCCGGACGGGAAGAAGCGGTCGAAACTGGAGGTGACGGTGGAGCGGTTCCAATTCCTGGGCCGGCCGAGCGGCGGCGCGGGCGAGGCCAAGCCCAACGCCAAGCCGCAAGAGGAGGCCGGCGCGGAAGACCAGAGCAAGCCGGCCGATTACGATTTCAACCAGGACGTCGGGGAAGACACGATCCCGTTCTAGTCCGCGCGGACTCGGGCGGGCGGACAGAAACCCTCCCTGCGGGGAGCCAAGAGGAGACAGTCGTGGCCAGGTTCAAACCGAAGATGAAGACGAAATTGAAGACCAAGAAGCGCAAGAAGTTCGTACGTTTTCGTGACCGGGCGAAGTGCCGCTTCTGCCGCGAAAACGTCACCCACATCGACTACAAGGACACGCAGACGCTGCAAAAACTGACGACGACTCGCGGCAAGATGCTGAGCCGCAAACGCAGCGGCAACTGCGCGCGGCACCAGCGGGCGGCCCAGCGTGCGCTGAAGCGCGCGCGGTTCCTGTCGCTGATGCCGTTCGTGGCCTGACGAGAGAGGCGGCGCCTCGGCGCCGCGAAGGGAGAGCCAAGCGATGAAACTGCTGCTTCGAGAAGACGTGCGCGACCTGGGATCCGCCGGCGACATCGTGGAAGTCAAGGCGGGGTACGCGCGAAATTACCTGCTGCCGAAACGCCTGGCGGTCGAGCCGAACGCCCCCAACATCAAGCGCGTCGAACTGGAGCGCACGGATCGTGAGAAGCAGCGGCAGCAGCACCTGGAAAGCCTGAAAGAACTGGCCCAGCGGATGAGCCAGGCGTCGGTTTCGATCAAGGCCAAGGCGAACGAACTGGGGCACCTTTTCGGGTCGGTGACCGAAGAGCACATTGCGGACGCGCTCTCGGCGGAAGGGTTCCCGGTGAAGCCGGAGCAGGTGGCGCTGGCGGCGCCGATCCGTACGCTGGACAAGTTCCGAGTGCCGATCCGGTTGGCGGAAGGGATCGAAGCGCAAGTGGACGTTTGGGTGGTGCCGGCGTAGCGTGCCGAGGGGTGTGCGGCAGGAAGTCCCCTGCCCCGTGCGGGTCGGCCACGCCGAGATTGCTTGCAAGTCCGCGCCCGATGCGGTATAAGCCGCTCCCGGCGCGCCGGGATAGGATTCACAGACCGGGTGTACGATGGCGGACGATTCGCTGGCCGATAAAGCCCTGCCCCACAGCATCGAGACCGAGATGGCCGTTCTCGGCGCGATGATGATGGAACCGGAGGCGACCGGGCTCTCCCTGGAATACCTCGACGAGGACTGTTTCTATCATCCGGCCCACCGCACGCTTTTCCGATTCCTCAAGGCGGGATTCGAGAACAATCGGCCGCTGGACGGCGTGCTGCTGGAGCAGGCGCTCCGCGACGCGGGGCAACTGGACGAGATCGGCGGCCGGCAATACCTGGTGGACGTGTACAACAGCGTGGCGTCGGCCGCAAACGCCGAATACTACGCCCGGGTCGTCAAAGACAAGTCGCTCCTCCGGGGCCTCATCCAGGCCGCGGGAGACATCCTCCGCGACGCGCGCACGGCCGGCGACGACGTGGACGACGTCCTGGACCGCTCGGAACAACGCATCTTCGAGGTGACGGAACGCAAGATCGTCGGGGAGGCGGCGGACGTGCGCTCGATCCTGAGCCAGGTGATGCAGTCGCTCGACCTCCAGGGCGGGCGGGCCATCACCGGCCTGGAGACAGGGTTCTACGAACTCGACGACCTGACGCGGGGCCTTCAGGACGGAGAAATGATCGTGCTGGCGGCAAGGCCGAGCGTCGGCAAAAGCGCCCTGGCCCTGAACATCGCAGAACACGTCGCGGTGGACCTCGAAAAGCCGGTGGCGTTCTTCAGCATCGAAATGAGCCGCGAGGCGCTTGCGCTGCGGCTCCTTTCGTCCCGGGCGAAAGTGGATGGCCAGAAACTGCGTAAGGGGATGCTCTCGAACGACGAGGCCGCGAAGGTGCGGGACGCGGCGTCGCGGCTCTACGAGGTGCCCCTCTACATCGACGACTCGCCGGGCCTGCGCGTCATCGACCTGAGGGCGAAGGCGCGTCGGCTGGTGGCGCGCCACAAGATCGAACTGATTATCGTTGACTACCTTCAGTTGATGACTAGCGGACAGCGGGAAGAGAACCGGCAGGTCGAGGTGTCGAATATCAGCCGGGGCCTGAAGTCGCTGGCGCGCGAACTCCGCCTGCCGCTGTTGGCCATCTCGCAGTTGAGGCGCGAAAGCGAGGAACGGAACCTTCCACGCCTGAGTGACCTGCGCGAGTCGGGCGCCATCGAACAGGACGCCGACGTCGTCATGCTGCTGCACCGCGAGGAGATGCGGCACCGGCCGGGGACGGCCGAGCACCGGGAAGCCCAGGGCAAGGCGGATCTGATCATTGCGAAGCAGCGAAATGGGCCGGTCGGAACGATTCCGCTGACGTGGATGTGGCAGTACACGCGGTTCATGCCCGCGTCGCCGCGCGAGGGTCCGGGGCCGGCCGAGGCGGCGCCCTACGGAGCGGCGGGTGTGGCGGCAGGCGATGAAGACGAAGCGCCGTATTAGACCTACATCGCCACGTAACCCTTTGCGCGGCGGGTTCGCCGCCCCGCTTGCGGGGCGCTGGCTGTTCGCAGCGCGGGGCAAGCCCCGCGGCGAACCCGCCGGCGATGCCGAAAGAGATTGGGCTTGACGGGAGCCGTTCAGCCTATAAGATAAGTACAGGATCGCGGGGTGGAGCAGCCAGGTAGCTCGTCGGGCTCATAACCCGAAGGTCGCAGGTTCGAATCCTGCCCCCGCTACCAAATGTGCAACGGGCCGCCGCTATAGGCGGCCCTTTCCCTTGTGCGACCCCCTCCGCAACGAAGGGGCAGGATGAGAACCTGCCCGGCCCCGAAGGGGACGGCCCGCAGGTTCGACGCCCGAAGGGCGCCGCGCAGCGAATCCTGCCCCCGCTACCCGCCATCACGAGGGTTGCCTTTGCCGGCGGCCCTTTTCATTGCGCCAAGACCTCTGCGCGTTCCGCGGGGCAGGTTGAGAACCTGCCCGGCGGCGCAGCCGACGGCTCGCCCCGGCGACGCTGAACGCGTCATCGCCGGCGCCCGTTCGCCTATCAGGAGGTCGAGAGCGCGTCCACCTCGATCTCAAACAGCAGGTCGTCGCGGCAGATGTCGTTCTCGGTCGTGACGACCGGCAGGTCCTGAAGCCCTTTTTCCGCGCAGTACTTCTGGAAGACGGTTCCCATCTTGCCTTGCTTGACATAGGCGACGGCGCGGCTGACATCGTCCCAGCCCATTCTGCGGGATTCGAGGATCGCCTCCACCACCCGCATCGTCAGATCGATTTGCGCCCCCACGTCGCCGACGTGCGCCGTTTCGCCCTGCAGGTCAATGCTGGCCGTCCCCGAAACCCACAAGTACCTGTGGTCGGGCATGTCCATCTCGACCGCCCGGCTGAAGGAACTGCCATATTCGAGCGCCGGGCACTGGAGGGGCGACGGGATGGGCGTGATTCGGACGGCGCTCTTGTGGGGTGCGATGGCATAGGCGTCGGCCGTCAGGACCGCACGAGCGGCGTTGGCCCCGCCGACGCCGGTGCTGGCCGGCACGACACCCGTAAAGACGCTCCGCTCGCGGAAGAATCGGTTCCGGACGGCGTTCAATTCGCCGTACCACGAGAGAATGCCGTCCACGTACAGCCAGGTGCGGACGACGTTCGAAAAATCCATGCCGGCCGCCCGCAGAGCCGTTTCCATGAACTCGAACGTCTGACAGGCCTGCGCTTCGCGCGGCGCCCGAATGTCCGACGCCCGCAAGTCGCCCAGGCAGCAGTGCCTGGCAAAGCCGTCGTCAAAGACGCTGCCGACGACGCGGCCCTGGAGGCGAATGCGCTCGACCTCGACGCCCTTGACGGCAAGGACCTGGACGCCCGTCAGGGCCATGCCCGCGCTGCCGCCCTCGTCGAGCCAGGTGACGGGCCAGTTGACTTCGCCCCAGACGTCGTGGAGGGCCTCAAGGCCCGCCTTCTCCGCCGCGGGAATGCCGAAGACGTCCTTGGCGACGATCGTGGCGCCGGCCTCCCGGACGGCACGGTACACGTTCTCAAACATCCTATGGAAGTCGCCGCCGTTTCGCGGCGTGGCGGTGATGAACAGTTCGTCCAACCCCGGCCTCGCAAGCGTGATCACCTTCAGGTAGGGCGAGATCGCCTTGCGGACGGTCGCCTTCGGAGGGGCTCCACGTTGTGCCATGGGCGGCTTCCTTTTCCGGCCGCTCCCCAGGCGGCGGCCAACTTAGCGAGAGAGAACGTACTCGGCCAAGTCGTCTATCTGCTGCTTGGAGAGTTTCGACGTCGCCCCGTGCGTATCCTTGGGATTGAATTTGGTCAGCACCTCCAGCATGGTCACGGCGCGGCCGTCGAACAGATACGGCGCGGTCCGCCACACTTCGACCAGCGTCGGCGTATCGAATTCCTTGATCCCCCTCTGGTCCGGCCCGATGCCCACGTCATGTTTCGCCAGGTCGGTGCCCAGGTCGCCCGGATGGCAGGAGGCGCAGCCGGCGGACTCAAAGACCTGCTTGCCCCGCTCGGCGGCGGCGCTCCGTTTGCCATTCTCCAGGTGCGGGCTGGACACGGGCGCCAGATCCTTCAGGTACTCGTCAATGGCAACGGCGTCCTCTTCGGGGCGTATCGCGAATTGGATAAAGCGGATGCCGGCGCGGACGGCCTCCTCTGCGTTCGGCCGGATGCCCGACATCATGGCAGGCGGCGTGCGATGGGCCAGCAGCATGTTTTTCGTGTTCTTCGGGTTGCCCAGCCCATCGTTCAGGAGGTCCCAATTGAGGGCGTCGGCCCGGGCATCGGGATGGCAACTGGCGCAACTTTGCCACGTCTGGAAGCAGAGTGCCGCGTCGTTGAAGAACAACTCGCCCTTGCGGACGGGGGTCATCGGACGGACCGGCCCGAGCGCAATGGACATGGCCTCGACCCGCGCGCCGGGCTGAATGTCCACCACGCCGAGGCTGTCGGAGAAATACTCCGCGGCGTAGATTCTGCCTCCGACGACGGCGAGGCCCCGCGGGCCCTTGCCCTGGAGTTTCAAGCGTGCCCGCAGGCCGACGAGGAAAGCCAGGTCGCTCGGCACGTCGGTGGGCGACGAGGAGACATCGGTCACCTTCTGGCCGGCCGCGACTTTCGCCAGCCTGTCGTGAAGCGCCGCCAGACCGATGACGCTGACTTCGTGGGTGCCGGCGTGTGCGACGCAGAGGAACTTGCCGTCCGCCGTGCAGGCGACGCCCCACGGGTTGGCGGCGCCGAGGTCCACGCTGTCCAGCAGGACGGTGTTGACTAACTTCTTCGTCTCCAGGTCGATGATGCTGACCGCGTTGGCGTTCATCCATCCCCGCTCCAGTTGGGTCGTCGGAAGTTGATAGTGAGCGAGGATGTGGGTGACGTAGGCGAATCGGCCGTCGGGCGAAACGCAGATGCCTCGCAGGCCCGTCGACCCGTCGGACAGTTGGACGGCAGCGGCAACCTGGCCGGTGTCGGCGGCGATGATCGAGACGACCGCCGCCACGTAGTTGCCGCTCGCCGGGCCGAAAGGCAGATGGTTGGCCACCGCGAGCCACTTGCCGTCCGGCGTGATCGCGGCCGCGATAGGCTCCCGCGTCACGGCGACCTTCGCCACCTCCTTCTTGGTCGAAAGGTCGACAATGGCGATATTGTCATTGAAGCGGTTGCAGACGTAGAGCCTTTTGCCGTCCGGGCTTATGGCGAGCGCCGTCGGCGTGTGTCCCGCGGGCAGGCTCTCGACGACCTTCAGGCCCTGCGTGTCGATGACGTGGACCTTGCCCTCGGGCGACGCGCCGGCGACATAGAGCCGCTTCCCGTCCGGCGCGAGCACCAGTCCGGCAGGGGGATCCGCGAGCGGGATCTCCTTCGTGACCTTCCCCGAGGCCGTATCGAAGACCGCGACCCGTCTGGCCGTGGCCTCGGCAACATACAGGGTGCGGCCATCCTGCGACGCAACGAGGGCCACAGGCGAAAGGTACTCGCCCGGGCCGGCGGCCTCCGCCGCCAACGCGGCCCCCCCTGCTCCGCCGCCCGCCGCCGCCAGAACGATCCACCCCGCCGCCCCGGCGACCGCGAAAAAACCCGCTACAAAAAAGGCGCGCGGGCCGCGATTTTTCCCGACATCACGCTGCATGCTTATCCGCATCAATGGCTCCTTTTCACCCATCGGGACCTATGACGAGGCCCGGTTCTCCGCCTTCACGATGTCTCTTGTTTCGCTTCCTCGCCCCGCGCGAGGCCGTTATTTTTCGGCGCTCGCGACGTTCGCCGGGGCTTTCGCCGCATCGGCCTCGCACACCACACGGAAGCCCACGTCGAACACGGCCCGGTACGGCTCGTAGGCCGAACGCAGCACCGACCGCGCCCAGGCCGGCCGATCATAGAACGACCCGCCGCGAACGACCTTGAGGCCGTCGGCCTTCGCGTCATTCCGACCGTCGGCGGCGTCATAAGCCGACAGGTCGGCCGCCGCTCGCGGGCGTCACTTCGCCAGAAGGGCGGCGCACTGCCGCCGGAGTTCGCGGAGTTGCTCTTCCTGGCGGTCGCTGAAGTGGCCCTGCCTCTGGGCGTAGAGGTCCATCCAGAGGGCCAGGCGCCGGAGGCCCTCCGCGTCCAGATGGACGCCCTCGTGGCCTTTCTCGTCCTTGAGCAGGGCCCAGAGCCTGCTCTTGCGGGCCGTGCATTCGCCGACGACCGAGCGGTCCCGCTCGAAGGCCAGTTGGCGCAGGTCCTTTCCGCCGAAGGAGAGCAGGTTGTCGTAAGCCTTGGCCGCCGTCAGGTCGAACCGGGCCGCCTTCTCGCTCGCGCTGTCCGGCCGGTGGCAGGAGACGCAAGCCTTGTCGAGGACCGGCTGGACGAGTTGGTCGAACCGGAGCGGCCAGGAGCCTTCGGGCCCGGGGGCGAGTCTCGACGGCTCGCGCAGCGCCGCCCGGGGATGACGGCCGGGGCTGGCCGGGGCCGCCTCGCGCGATTCGTGGCACCCGACGCAGGAAAGCGTCTGCTGCGGCCAGACGTATGTCAGGCTCCGCATGGTCTGGACCGCCAGGCCGTCGCCGTCGACGGCCTGGAAGAACACGGAGATGCCGCTCGGCACGCGGAAATAGGCCGACCCGTCCTCCTCCACCGGCACGGTCCCGAGCAGGAACTTGCCGGGGTCTTCCGAGGAGACGCCCAGGTTCGGCTGGTTCATGTGGGGCTGGACCTTGGGCGGCACGCCGACGACCCGCAGCCATTTCACCCTGCCCCGCGCGAGGCCCGGCAGTCCCTGGTAAACGTCCTGGAGAAGGAAGGAGCCTTCCTGCGCGCCGTCCCACGCCACGGTGGTGGCGTACACCGGCGGCTTGGGGCGCGGGCGGACCGGGATCGGGTTAGCGCTCGAGATCGCCGGGTCGCGGTACACGAGGTTCAGGTTGCCGAAGGCGTCGTACAGGTAGATGCCCAGGGCGTTGAGGGGATTCTGCTCGGTGTTGTCGACACGGCAGTGCGGCGGAAGCTTGCGGTCGCTCCAGCCCACCAGGAAGTGCTCCTCGGAAAGCGGCCAGGGGTTGGCGTAATAGCAGGTCGGCCAGGCTTCGGTCTCGGGGAACGGCACCTCGGGCGTCAGGCGGACGATCGGGTCGGCCCCTTCCGTGCCCCGGGTGCGGTCAAACAGGACCAGCGAGCCGCCCGTGATCGAGTGGTGCGCGGAGGCCGTGAACACGAGTTTCCGCGAGTTCGGAATCGAGCAGGCCTCCAGGACGGCCTGTGGCCGCACCGTGTAGTTGCCGTAGACCAACTGCGGATTCGTGCCGTCCGGGCGCGTCGACCACAGGCTGAAGAAGTGGCCGTTGAAGCGGTCGATGTAGTCCCAACGGGAGTAGAGGACCTGGCCGTCGTTGGCCACGGCGGGGGTCCACTCGAAGTTCTCGAAGGCCGACAGCGGCCGCAGGTTGCCGCCGACGGAGTCCATTGCGTGGAGCGTGAAGACGGGGACGGGCCGGTAGTTGTCGCCGCCGCAGCGGACGTAACTGTCGGGCAGGTCCGCGTTGGCCGTGGCCGCCGTGTTCGCGGCCGTGCACTGGACGAACTGCCCCTTGCGGGTCGAGAGGAACACAATGTCGCCGCTCGGCAGGTACCCCGCGTCGAAGTCGTCGTACCGGCCGCGCGTCAACTGCCGCCGGCCGCTCCCGTCCAGGTTCACCTCGAAGATGTGGTAGAACGCGTCCTCGGGCACGTTGGCCTTGTCGGCCTTGTTCGGCAGGTCCGCGACGTGCGGGTAGTACCGGCAGTAGGCGAACAGAACCTTCTTCCCGTCGTACGAGAGGTCCGGCCGCAGGTAACTCCCCTCGGGCATGTCGGCCGTCAGGCACCTCAGGCGCGGCTCCGGGCCCTTGAACCCTTCCAGGATGAATATGCCGCCCCCGGGCCGCGACCACCAGCCGTAGAACTGGTCGGAGATGTGCGGGAACCGCCCCGGGGCCGACTTGACGAACAGGATCGCGTCGAAGTCGAGCAGGGGGTTCTTCAGGGCCATGCGGCGGACCACCCCGCGGGCCTCGAAGTGGAGTCGGCGGCGGGTCGCGTCCGGGGCGTCGGCCGGCAACTCCTTCAGCCGATCGCGGATCTGTTCCAGCGTCCCTACTTCCACGTCGACAGGAACGCCCAGACGGCGCAGGTTCTCGGCCAGTTTCAGGCCGCGCTCGATGGCCCGCGCCGTGGAATAAGCCTGCGGGCCGGCCGGCGCCTCGCCGCGGAGGGCCTCCTGGCGGAGCCAGTCGGCCTCAACCTCGTCGGGGGCGACGATGGCGCCGCCCGCCAGGGCTTGGCCTGCCCCTAAAGCAACGGTGCACGGCAGCAACAAGCCCAGTAGCATCTCCGTTGCTTTAACCTCACACCTCCCTCGCGTCCGGCTTATCGAAGCAGCCTCCGCGATTTTCACCTGTCCTCCCTGCCACGGTTTCGTCATTTGCCGCCGCTCGCAACGGTCGGCGGCGCTTTGCAGGAAAAGCGTCCACCTCGTCCGGCCTGGACGGGTGTCCGCTTGCACCCTCTTCGCAAATCGCCCTTTTTATAACCCAAACCCTGCCGGCGGGTTCCGTTCAAAATCCTCTATCGGTACGACCTCGACCGTTGTCCGCGCCAATCGCAGGGAATTCAAGCACGCGGGATCATTTTCGGCGCCACGCGGCCGCAGCCCGTGCCGCCCGTTCATCGGCGAGAGGGGGACGCTGCGCCCTTCGCGCTCGTACTTCTCCAGCAAATCTTTCAGGCGGGCCACGATCTCCGGATGCGCGCCCGCCACGTTGTGCTGCTCGCCGACGTCCGTTTCGAGTCGGAACCGGACATGGAAGGAGCCCGCGCCGGCGTCCGGCACGCTTACGTCCCCAGCGCCTGCTGCTCCGCGATGATGCGGTCGAAGAGCGCGTGCCTCGCGGCATCCGGCTTGTAGGCGGTCAGCCGCTTCTTAAAGTGTTCCGCCGCCCCAGCCATGCCTTGGTCCAGGCTCACGCGGCACTCGAACTTTCCGGCGACCGCCATGACCTTCGAGTTGTCGAACATCACCGACCAGCACTTGTCGCCCAGGAGCGACCCGACCCACTCGCGGTTGTAGCGGATGAGGGTGTCCGTGGCCACGTGGACGATCTTCGCCTCGACGCCGAGCGCCCGGCACATGGCCGTGTAGATCGCGTCCCACGTGTACGCCTCCAGGTGCCGGGTGATGTGGAACGCTTCGCCCAGCGCCCGAGCGTTTCCGAGGAGGCGCGCGAACGGCCCGGCGAAATCGTCGCTGTGCGTCAGCGTCCAGATGCCCGTCCCGTCGCCCCAGACGATGAACGGCTTGCCGTTGACGGCCCGCCAGGCCGCGTCGTCGCCCGTCCCGACGCCGCCGGGAAACCGCCGCCGGTGCGTGTGACTGGGGCGGACGATCGTCACTGGCAGACTGCCCTCCCCGTGCCAGCCCACGAGCGCTGCCTCGACGTCCGCCTTCTTCTGGGCGTACGACGAATACGGATTCCCCAGGGGAACCTCTTCGTTGATGACGATCCCTGTCATCGGCTTCTTGTACGCCGACGCCGACGAGATGAACACGTACTGCCCGCACCGCCCGCCGAAGACCTTGAGGTCCCGCCGGGCATCCTCGACCTCGTAGGCGAGAAACTGGCAGACGGCGTCCCACCGCTCCTCGCCCAACTTGCGGTAAGCCGCCTCGTCGTTCAGGTCGCCCGTGATCTGGCGGACGCCTTCCGGCAACGGCTCCTCACACCGGCCTCGGTTGAACACCGCCACCTCCTGCCCGAGCCGGACGCTCTCCAGAACGCACGCGTACGAGATCTCCCCCGTGCCGCCGATGTAAAGCACTTTCATCGCCTTCTCCCGCCCGGCCTCTTGCCCGGAACCGTCACGCACTGGCTCGGCGCATTATGGGCCGGCGCTGCGTTTGCCGCAAGACCTAACCCCACGCGCGAATCCGTCGGGTCCGTTTCTTGCGGTCCGCGGCCATGTTCGCGGGGTTGAAAAAGGGCCGGGCCCCGTTCGGCACAGGTTTGATCCTCTGAGACGGAGGCGCGCGACTTACATCAACCGGCGATTGTGGATAACTTTTTGGCGCGAGTTTTGGGGGGTATTTTGGGGCGGTTTTTTGGAACCCACCGGCCCTGGCGCTAGCGTCCGGGCGGTTTTTTCACTGCACGGGACCCGAATGTTAAGATGGGCTAGCGCGGATTTAGTGCTTTTTTCGACTTTTTTCACGTTTTTTGATCGGTTTTTACCGGTTTTTAGGCCCTATTTCGCACTCTTTCCATCCATGCCATGTGCATACCTTTATGTTAATAACTTTTTTCCCGTGTCTTTGGCATGGGATTTGCGCAGCCTTCAACGCAGAGATCGCAGCGGGCCACGGCAGGGGCCGTAGCCCTGCCAGGGAGGACGCAGAGGGGGGATGGGGGGGAAGAAAGTGCAAAATGCAGAGTGCAGAATGGACCCGTCTTCGTCCCGGCGGGACTTCGCCGTGGCAGGCAGGGGGAAAAGCAGGATGGGGGGCGGAAATGCCGGTCCCCGGAATTCCCTCTGAAAAAGTAGCATGTCCCCTTTTTCCCGGCGGCCTCAAGCCTGCCGTTGAAGCGGCGGGGGGAATCCCGAGGGGTCGGGACAGGCTGCAGGATGGGGGGGCGGGGGACGCGCCGGGCAGGCAGGCCGAAGGCCTGAGACAAAATAGCCCAGGCCAACGGCCTGGGCCGGCAGGAGGGAAGCGGTTATAATCCTTTTGTATTGCCCAGCCCTGAAGGGGCGCAAGAAGGGGATCCCATGCCGCAATCCCTCGCCAACGTCCTCCTACACGTCGTTTTCAGCACGAAGGGGCGTGAACCGGTCCTCGCGAACACGCTGCGGCCCGAATTGGAGGCCTACCTGGCAGGCATTCTCCGCCGCCTGAATTGCCCGGCCGTGCAGGTCGGCGGCATGCCGGAACACGTTCATTTTCTATGTCGCCTCTCCCGCACGCTCGCCATCGCCAAGATGGTCGAGGAGGTCAAAAAAGGTTCGTCGAAATGGGTCAAGACGAAGGCGGCGGCGCTTCGGAACTTTCACTGGCAAAACGGGTACGGCGCTTTTTCGGTCAGCCCATCCCGAGCGCCGGAGGTCATTCAATACATTGCCGACCAGGAGAAGCATCATCGGCGCGTGACCTTCGAGGAGGAGTATCGGGCGCTTCTGGAGAAGCACGGCCTGGAATTCGACGAGCGGTACGTGTGGGATTGATTTTGTTGCGCCCCTTCAGGGCTTCAAAACACAATATAAAAATGAATGGTTGTGGATGCCTTCCACCCAGGGCGTTGCCCTGGGCTATATTATTTCAGGCCTTCGGCCTGAACGGCGGTGCCGCGTTCAAGGGTGTCGCCGGAAACCTATTTTCTTATTGCTCTGATGGTGCATCAGCGCGGTCTGGGCCAAGTGATCGGAATTCCTCAAATGACCTGTAGAGGCGTTTCCCTGCGGCCCGCCTCATCTTACCTAAAGCGGTCTTGCAGATCTGCGCCTTGAGATACTCTGCAGCTTTCTCGAAATGGGTCTTGGGTGTTAACTTCCAGTCGAACTTCATGTCACGTTTAAAGCGGCGGTAGATTATTGCACCAGTTAGTTTCACGCCCTTCTTGTCGCAATCCCACTTTTTGAATGCCAAGTATCGGTCAAAAAGGTACTTGAGATAGCCCCGCATCAGGGGGTCTTCTGAGACGGTTCCCGAAACTGGAACTTGGATGGACTTGCCCCTTTTGCCCTTCTGCGTGATTCGGATTGTCGTGTAATTGACATCAGCTCCTGCCACAACGTTGCCATTGCCTGCAACGGAAATTGGGTGGTCTCCGGCGGATGGCCTATCCCCTGCTGGAATTATGTGGGCCTTCTTTTTTGCGGTATACAGTTGCTCCTTGGATATGATGCCAGCGGTGGCCGATGCGTGGCAGTTGGCGCACAGGACAAGCATGTGTTTTGGGTCGTGGGTTGGGTTATCAGCCCACGGAATGATGTGGTGGATGGTAAGTTTATGTATATCCCTCTCATTGCACACGCAGCAACGGCTGCCAGATTCCTGAAATAGAATCTTTTCTATTCTCTTCGGTACCGCTGTTCTTCGCGTTCGTGTTTTTTTCGCGGCTTCGGGTGTGCAGCTAACAGCATTGTTCTCAATAGCTTCGGCCAGAAGAACGGAGCCGCACACAATATGTGCTGATGACCCAAGAGAGTCATCCCAGTTACTAGCCGATTTCAAGTGGGAAGCGTGCTTTCTGAGCCAACTGACGGCCTCGAGGAATGCGCCAGCAAAATGACGCTTCTCAAGTCGAGAAGATACAAGACTGCGCAAAATGGCATTCTCGGCGGATCGAAACGCACCAAGTTTAAGAGATTCCGCCAGAATTCGCCCTGCTGTATCCTCTGCGCGAGGGATGCTCATCTCTCTCGATCTAACGCTTTCTGGCAAACGGGCCATTTGATGCGCCAATTTATGTATCTCTTGCGCCGCTGGATTTGTTGCATTATTCAATCGGACAAACCCTATCGTATGGAACTAACAGATTCTCCAATACTCACGCCAGTTTTTTGGCGATTTCTTCGTCGAGGATTTCCTTCACCGTGAGGGCGATGATGGATTTGCCGGAGCGGCGGAAGAAGGCGTCGATTTCGGTCAAGGCGTCGGAAGAATAGTCGAAGGCCACAAAGAACCCTTTGGTGCGGTTCTCGCGGGTCATGACGGCCTCGAAAGAGTCAATGTCCGGCCGGCCGACCTTGTCCTTCTGTTTGACCTGGATGGGATACCAGGCGTCCATGAAGGCGAGTTCGCCGACGGCCTCGCCGCTCTTGCGCGGAAGGGACGAGAGAGGGTAAATGCGTCCGTCAATGCCGCGGTCGGCGACCTGGGTCTTGTTGGGGATGCCGCCGAGAGCGATGACAGCCCAGTTTTCGAACTCAAAGGGCGGGATGGCGCGGAGTTTTTCGAGGGTCCAGGGCAAGTCGCGGACGACGAAGCCGCGCCCGGCTTTCCAGAGGGCCTCGTCCTCCCGCAGGCCGCAGACGTCGCGAAGGCGCTTGGCCATGACGCGGCAAGCGGTGGGCGAGACGTCAATGCCGATCCACTGTCGGCCGAGATTTTCGGCCGCGACGAGTGCCGTGCCGCAACCGCAAAAGGCGTCCAAGACGATGTCGCCGGGGTTGCTGGAGGCTTTGATGATGCGTTCCAGGAGGGCCAAAGGCTTCTGCGTGGGATAGCCAAGGCGCTCGGCGGCCTGGGCTTGGACCGGCGGAATATCCGACCAGATGCTGTCTATGGGATTGCCCTTCTGCTCATCTAGGTAACGCTTTAGGGCGGGGACGGCCCCCGGCTTGGTTTGAACTACCAAGCCCTTGTCGAAGGCGTCCTGCATTCGTTGCTTTGTCCAGCGCCAGACGCGCTTCACACCAAGAAATTCATAGGTTAGGTGCGGCCTATCTTTATTCGGGTTGGTTAAGTCGGCCAGTCTGTATCTTCGCCCGTCCGGGTCGGCGTATTTATAGAAGTTCTTCACGTACTCCTGGTTGTGGGGGAGGTAGAGCCTGTTGAAGGTGTGTTGCTGGCCGTTGGTGTAGAAAAGGATGATGTCGTGATTGTTCGGAAACGAGCGGAAGGCCAGGCCCTTTGCATTAGTTCGCCGCCAGACGATTTCGGTGCGGAAGCAATTCGCGCTGAAGATCTGGTCGAGCATGACTTTGACGTAGTGGGAGGCGTGCCAGTCGCAGTGGTAGTAGAAGGCGCCGGTTTTTTTGAGGACGCGGGCGAGTTCAAGGCACCGGGGGCGCATGAAGTCAATGTAGGCCTGGGTGGATGCGTGGCGGTCCTCGAAGGAGCGTTTTTCGCGCGTCTCGCCCCAAAAGACCTCGTAGTTCCGGTTGGAGTTGAAGGGCGGGTCGATGTAGATGAGGTCCACGGAGGCGTCGGGGAAGTCGGCGAGTTTCTGGAGGTTGTCGCCGCAAAAGATGACGCGGGTGTCGAGGAGAGAGGAGGTTTTGCGCTTGGGCGCGGCGGCCTGGGAAGGCCGCCGCGCGGAACTTTCGGAGGCCGGCCGCGCGGAACCGGTTGGGGAGCGGCGTTTGGTTTTCGGGGAGCGGGGTTTCGGTTTGCGTTGCGGTGACACAGGTTTCACCTTCACCCCGGCCCTCTCCCATTAAGGGAGAGGGAAAGACGTGGCATGGGGATAGGTTAGCCAATAGGCGGGGAAAAGGCAAGAGCGTTTCACCCTCACCCTTGCCCTCTGCCCTGCCTGCGGCAGGCAAGCGTCGAGGGAGAGGGAACGGCGCGGGGGGGGCGCTTGACAGGGGAAAGGGGCGGGACTAGAAGAAGGCATCCCCCCGCCCCTTCGGCGGTGCTCAGGACAAGCGGTGCGGGGGGTGGACGATTGCGGATTGAACGGCAAAAGGCAACGGCACGCGGGGGACAGGAGCACGGCCGGGCAAGACCGGCCGTGGCACACAGGCGCGCGCAAGGATCATGCCCGCCACGGCGGGTAAACTATGCTCATCCCCGGGCTTTAACGGCAGGCGCGGGGGCGGAAAGGGCGGTCGTGAAGCGAATTCTCGTCAGCCCGCTCTCGTGGGGACTGGGGCACGCGACGCGCGACCTGCCGATCATCCGCTATTTTCTCGAGCGCGGCCACCAGGTCACGATCGCGGCGTCGGACCGTGCGCTGGCGCTTCTTCAACACGAGGCGCCGGAGTGCGAGTTTCTGGAACTCAAGGATTATCCGACGCCGTACTCGGCGACGCGGTTCTTCGTGCCGAAGTTTCTGGCGATGGCGCCCGTGATAATTCGGGCGATGCACCGGGAGGCGCGGAACGTGCGGCGTCTCTTGGCGGAGCGGCATTTCGACCTGATTCTGAGCGACAACCGGTTCAACGTGTGCTCGCGGGAGATTCCGAGTTTTCTCATTTCGCATCAACTGCGGTTTCACGCGCCCCCTGCCCTTCGGCCGTTCCGGTTCGTCGCGGAACTTTTCAACTATTTCTACCACCGGCGATTCCGCGCGGTGATCGTGCCGGACTATGCGGACCCGGTGGAGAACCTTTCGGGGCAACTGGCGCATGGCCTCTGGTTCGCGCATCGGCGGAGGATTTACTACGCGGGGATTCTGTCGAGCGTCCGGCGGATGGACGTGGCGGAGGATGTGGATGTCTTCATCTCCGTCTCCGGACCGGAACCGCAACGGACGGAATTCGAGCGGATCGTCCTCGCGCGCGTCCAGGAGTGCCCGGGCGAGCGCATCGTGGTCACGCTGGGGAAGCCCGAGGTGAAGGAGACGCGGCAAATCGGGGAGCGGATCACCGTCCACGGGTACCTCGACCGCGCGGGGCAAGAGGCGATGATGAACCGGGCGAAACTGACCGTGTGCCGGAGCGGATACACGACGGTGATGGAACTCGCGGAACTGGGGAAGAAGGCGCTTTTCATTCCGACGCCGGGCCAGACGGAGCAGGAGTACCTGGCGTGGTATTACGCGCGGCGCGGATGGTTCCATGCGGCGAGCCAGTATCGGCTGGATTTGCCGAGGGACATCGAGCGGGCGCGGGCGATGGCGGGGTTGCCGTTCCGCGCGGACACGCGGGCGAACGTGGAGAAGTTGTACGCGGAGGTTTTTGGGCCGGCGCTGGAGGCGGATTGAACCCGTCTTCGTTCGCTGACGCGAACTTCGCCGTGGCAGGCGGCGGACGGCAACGGCACGCGGGGGACAGGAGCACGGCCGGGCAAGACCGGCCGTGGCACACAGGCGAGCGGGGAGTTATACGCCAAAGAGGCGTTTGGGGTTGTCGCGCAAGAGGAGGCGTGCGGTTTCGACGGCCTGGGGTTCGGTCATGAGGCCGGTCTCGACGAAATCGCGGGCGAGGACCCGGGCGAGGACCCGGCGGTACATGTTGAACTTCGGCAGGCCGAACTCGACCTTGTACATGTCGCTATAATATCCGATGAGTTTCACTTTCGGGACGGCCTCGAGGCGCGCGCGCAACTCGTTCTCGATGTGGACGGGGATGTTGGCGTACCACCAGTGGCCTGAGGGTTTGACGTTCGGGAAGATCCAGGCGAAGGCCGCGAGTTCGTGGCTCCAGGCGGCGGAGAGGACGGAGACGGCGAAATCGACGTCGGGGTGCCGGCGGAAGAGGTCGGCATAGGCGATGAGGCTTCCGCGGTGCGAGAGCAGGTCGCGTCCGCCCTCGACGCCGGCGGGATAGACGTTCCTCACGACGCCGATCATAAGTTGCATCGGCCGTTTGAAGATGGCGCAGGCCTGGACGACGGCCTCGAAGGCGAAGGCGGCGAGGTCGTCGGCTTCCTCGTGCGAGAGATCTTTGCCGCGCGCGGCGCGGGCGAGGGCTTTGGCGGCGGCCTTTTCGTCCGGGAGGCGCGGCACGAAATCGGGCGGGAGGCTGATGGCGGCGGAGGCGGCCCCCTGGCCCGTGAAGTAGCGGAAGAGCCAGCCGACCGCGTCGCCGAGATCGTTCGGCGAGGCGACCTCGATGCCGGTCTTGACGGCGAGGCGTCGGCGGACGTCGGCGTCGCCCGCCTGAAACACGAGGTCGTCGGCGCGGAGGCAGGGGACGAAGACGGTCGGGTCGACCTCGGAGAGGTCCTCGTCGAAGAGGTTGGTGAGGAAGACCTTTTCGAGGTTGGCCTTGGCGAGGACGGTGCGGTAGCGGTGGGTCTGTTTGCCGGCCTCGGCGACGGCCTGGGCGAGTTCGGTCCAGTTCTGGGCGGTGAGGCGCGGGGCGCGAAAGGCAAAGAGTTCCCTGGCGGCCTCGACGAGCCAACTGTGCTGAACGGTGTTGTCGAGGGTGGCGAGGCGCGAGACCATCTCGGCGATGCGGTCGGCCTCGGAGCGGCGCGGGTCGACGGCGTCGGCGGGCATTCCGGCGGAGTGGGCCAACTCGGTGTAATAGTGGTACCCCAGGAGGTCGGCGAGGGAGCGGGCGTGGGGGGCCTGATGGGGGACGTGGCTGTGGCAGTCGATGGCGCGGATGGCGAGGATTTCGCCGGCCAGACGTCGTTCCAGGTCGCTCATGGGTTCCCCTTTGTCGGCACGGACGCGGGTCTCGGACCATTATACGGCTTGGCGCGGGCGACGCAACGAAAGGTGCGGCGCAGGCGTCCCGGGGCCCGCCACAGGCGGGTAAAATTCGCCCGCCACGGGCGGGTAAACTGCGCTCATCCCCGGGCTTTGAACGGACGCTAAGCCGCAAGCGACACGACGACTGGCATTTCGCGAGAAGCGCCGTATAATATGAGGGAGAAGGAGGCGACATGACGCGGGTCGAAAGGGTTCGGGTGAATTGGGATCACTGGGACCTCGTATCGTGGTTCGGGCGGCCGATCGCGGAGGCGACGAGCGAGCGCCTGCGCGAGGACCAGGACGCGTTCGACATCCGGTTCCTGGAGGACATGCTCGCGCGGCTGGGCGAAGACGCGGACGCCCTCGCGCAACTGGGGCACCTCTACACCAAGACCGGGCGGTATCGGGACGGCCTCGCGGTGGACCGCCGGCTGGTGGTCCTGAAACCGAGGGACCCGATCGCGCACTACAACCTGGCGTGCTCGCTGGCGCTTCTGAAGGAAACGTCGCGGGCGTTCCTGTCGCTTCGGAACGCGATCCGGCTCGGGTATCGAGATATGGAGTACATGCAACAGGACCCGGACCTGGAGAATCTGCGGCAGGACCCGCGGTGGAACGCGGTGGTCAACGTGAAGCAGTCGCCGTGAACGCCTCGCTCGGGCGGTGACGATTTCAAACAGAAGCCCAGGGGTTCGAACCCCTGGGCTTTGCCTTTTGGCGCTTGGCGCGGGCGGCGCTATTTCTTGCCGTAGCGTTCGCGCCAGAGGATTTCCTTCAAGGGTTTCTTGTCGGCCTGCGGCGTCTTCTGGGGCGCCTTGCCGACCGGAAGGAGGATGGCGAAGCGTTTCTCCTTCGGCACGCCGAGGAGGGTCCTGGCGAACTCCTCTTCCTTCAGGAGCGTCCCCTCAACCCAGACCGACGCGTAGCCGAGCGCATGGATCGCGAGGAGCATGTTCTCGGCCGCGGCGGCCGCGTCCTCGAGCCACCAGCGCGAGGCGCCCGGGTCGGCGATGATGCCGATGGCCGCCGACGCGGTGGCGAAGGACGTCTGGACGCGCTCGAGGGCCTTCAGCGTCTTCGGGTCGCGGACGAGGACGTACTGGAGCGGCTGGCGATTGCCGCCGGACGGGGCGTGCCGGCCCGCGTCGAGAATCTTCATCAGGTCCGCTTCCGGGATTTCGACCGGGTCGTAGGCCCGGACGCTGGCCCGCGTTTCGATCGCCTCGAAAAGGTCCATGACCGCCTCCTTCCTTCGCGTGCGATTCGCCGCCCGCCGCGCAACATTGTACGCGAAAACCTCGCCGAGCGAAAGTCTCAACCCCTCCATCATAAGGCCTCGCGGCGAACGAACAAGCCGAATCACGCCGGCCCTTGCGACCGCGCCCCGATGGCTCTAGGATGCTGACATGCGCGGCCGAACGGCGGTCCTCGTCTTTTTCTTCCTTCTGGGCGCTTATGCCGTGGGCGCCCAGGCCACGCTCCTCCGCGAGGCCCAGGTCCTCCTGTTCGGGTCGGAACTGGCGTGGGGCCTGGTGCTGGCGTTCTGGCTGGCGGGGGTGGCCGTCGGAGCGCAGGCGTCGGGGCGCATTCTGGCGCGTTCGCGCCGGCCGTGGATCGTGCTCCTCGTGTCGGCCCTGGCGATGCCGCCCATCCTTGCCGCCGAGATCCTGCTGCTGCGCGCGGCGAGGCCGATCCTGGGCGTCGGGCCGGGCGAGTACGTCGGCCTCGGCGACATGGCATGGGTCTCGCTCCTTGCGACGGCGCCCGTGAGCCTGTGGGTGGGCCTCGCGTTCCCCGCGGCGAGCGCGCTGGTGGGCGCGGACGCTCAAAGCCTCGCTCAGCGTGCGCGGTCGGTCGGCTGGGCGTACCTCGTCGAGTCGGCGGGGAGCCTGGTGGGCGGGGCCCTCTTCTCCTTTGTCCTCGTCGGGCGCGCGAGCGCGTTCACCCTCACCGCGGGAGGCGGCGCGCTTCTTGCCGCCGGGGCCGCGGCGATCGCGCGCGAGCGGGTGCGGTGGCGGCCCGCGGCCGTGCTGTTCCTCGCGTGCGCCGTCGTCCGCGCGGGACTCATCCTGGGAGGCGTGACCGCCTGGCTCGACTCCAAGACGGTCCAGTGGCGATGGGAGAGTTTCGCGCCGGGACTCGACCTCGTCGAATCGGTGGACTCGAAGTACCAGAACCTCGCGATCGGCAAACTGGGGGACCAATTCAGCCTCTACACGAACGGCACGGTGGCGGCGACGTGGCCGAACCACACGGACCTGGCGATCGAAGCGCACCTGGCGGCGTGCGAGCACCCGGCCCCAAAGCGGATCCTCGTGCTCGGCGGCGGCGCGGAAGGGCTGCTCGGGGAACTCGAACGTCACAGGCCCGAGCGCCTCGATTACGTCACGCTCGACCGCGCGGAATACGAGGCCGTGGTCGCCCACCTCGACGACGCCGACCGCCTCGCCGCCGAGCGGCTCCGGGCGCACACGCACTTTGCCGACGCGCGGCGGTACGTGAAGCGCGTGGCGGCAGAGGGCTCGCCGCGGTACGACCTTGTGATTCTAGCGTCGGCGGAGCCCGCGTCGACGCTGGAGGCGCGGCTCTACACGGAGGAGTTCTTCGCGGAACTGGCGCAGATTCTTTCGGACGACGGCGTGCTGGCGCTTTCGCTCACCGGATCGGTCGGAGCGTGGGGCCTCGAACTCTCGGAGTACGCCGGTAGCGTGGTCCTTCCGCTGGCGCACGTTTTTCCGGACGGGTTGGTGACGTACGGCGACCCGGTGCGCGTTTTTGCAGCCAAGGCGGACGGGGTGTTGGCCGCCACGGGCGAGGCGCTTGCGGCGCGCTACCGGGAGCGCGGCATCGCGTCGCCGTACTTCGATCCGCTCTGGTTCGAGGGCGCGTCGGATTTTCTGGACCCCGAGAAGCGGGCCCAGGTTCAGCGGGCGCTTGCGGCCCAGAGGCCGGCGCACCTGAACACCGACGAACAGCCGGCCGCGGCCATCTACCACATGCGCTACTGGGCGACGACGAGCGAGGCGGCCCACGCCGGCCCAGAGGCGCCGGCCGAGAGGCGGTCGAGCCTGCTCGAGGCGATTCTCGCGCTGCGGTTCGAGTGGGCGGCGGTGGCGCTGGTCGGGGCGACGGCGGCAGCGGCGCTCGCGGGCCTCGCGCGAGGCAGGCGCGGCCTGGGCCGCACCGCCCTTCTCTGGTCGGTCGGCACGACGGGCTTCGCGAGCATGGCCGTCGAGATCGTCCTCCTCTACACCTTCCAGACCCTGTACGGGTACGTCTATGGGATGGTGGGCCTGGTGGTGGGCGTGTTCATGTTCGGCTTGGTCCTGGGAAGCCTTGTGATGAACCGCTGGTTGCGCGGAGATGGCATTATCCATTCGCGCGGCGGGTCTCCGCACCCGCCGCGCCAAAACGCGTCAGGTTGCGCGGTGGGTTCGGAGACCCACCGCGCAAACATCCCGGCACAAGGCCGGCCGGGGCTGCGGTCGTTGGTCGCCCTGGACCTGGCGGTGACGGTGTTCGCGGCGGGTCTGGTGCTTATCCTGGCGGTGCTGCGTGCGTCGTCGGCCGACTGGCCCGTCCAACTGGCGACGTTCGGACTGGTCGCGGTCGCGGGAGTCCTGGGCGGCCTCGTCTTTCCGCTCGCGGCCTGCGTCCGGCTGGGGGACGAACCGCGCATCGCGCGCGTCGCGGGCGCGGTGAGCGCGGCCGACAGCGTCGGCGCCTGCGCCGGAGCGCTCGTGACGGGCGTCGCCCTCGTGCCGGTCCTGGGCATCAGCGGGACGCTGCTCGTCGTGGTGACGATGAAGGCGCTGAGCGCGGCGCTGGTCGGCGGGGCGGCCGTCATGCGCGGCGAGCCGGCCCGGGTGTGACTACGGATTTTGGCAGGGTCCGTCATCCTTGTCAGCCCCGGTAGGGGCGTATTGTTCTCTAGCCACGGGCGCAAGCCCGTGGGAACCAGGAACCAGGCGTCCCACCTTTCCTTTTGTTTCCGTTTTCACGCCCCGGAGGGGCGCCTGAAAAGGTTCAATCGCCCCTCCGGGGCTCCAACCGAGAAAGGGAAGAATTTTTTGCCCGCTTCCTTTCCTTCCTTTCCACGGGCTTGCGCCCGTGGCTAGAGAACAGTCGTGCCTACGGCACTTGTGACGGTCCCTTTCGATGCCTAACACCCGTGCCGGAAAAATTAAGCACACCCAGCCGGCCCGGCATGCCGATGAGATCGCTGGAGGGCGTGTCGCCGGGGGCTACGGTGCGGGCTGGTGTTCCGTGACACATGTTCTGGAGGGTGCCATGCTTTCGTCCCGGCGCGCCGGGATCGCGAAAGCATGTTCCCGGCAGAGGTACACGCTTTCGCAAGCGAAAGCGTGGCACCCATTCATTGACGAGTCACGGGACACTACGCCTTCGGCGTGAATCGAAGGGCCGCGTCCTGGCTCCAGACGCCGGGGATCTTCGCCCCGCAGGCGGCGCACGCCCCGTCTTTCATGCCCGAGGGGTCCACGCGGTAGCCGACGCGCCCGATGGCCCGCTTGCCGCACGACGCGCAGTACGTGCTCTCCCCTTCGTGGAACGGGACGTTGCCGACGTAGACGTACCGCAGGCCAGCATCCAGGGCGACCTTGCGGGCCCGGTCGATCGTCTCGACGGGCGTCGGCGGCAGGTTCTTCATGCGGTAGGTCGGATGGAACCGGGAGAAGTGGACGGGAACGTCCGGGCCGAGCGCCTTGACGAGCCACCGGGCCATCTC
>Ga0315288_10001900_pt1 | contig 27156 bp, 21 predicted proteins | sample YL17G11_20_MG_FD_203454 | JGI IMG/M metagenome (GOLD analysis project Ga0315288, IMG submission 203454) | Sediment microbial communities from Yellowstone Lake, YNP, Wyoming, USA - YL17G11_20 | ecosystem: Environmental > Aquatic > Freshwater > Lake > Sediment | place: USA: Wyoming | collected... | reverse complement strand
CGCGTGGTCGTCGCCAGTACGCCGGAAGGCGACGACAAGCCGATCAAGTACCCCGTGGTGTTCCACACGGCGGACTGCGTGGTGCTGAACAAGACGGACCTTCTGGAGGCGACTCTTTTTTCGTGCGAGGCGTTTCGGCAGTATGTCCGCGGCCTGGCGCCGAAGGCCCGGATTCTCGAACTCTCGTGTCGGACCGGCGAGGGGCTTGAGGCGTGGTTGGACTGGCTGCGGGCGGAACGGGCGGCGGCGAAAAAAGATTGACGCCATGCCCAGGAATTTCTTGGGTTGACGCCCGCCGGTCGGTATAATAGAAGCGAACTGGTTCAGGAGGGCGTGCGATGGAATTCCTGTCGTTTTACATGCCGGGCCCATGGGAGATCATCATCATTGCCGTGGTCGCGCTGCTGTTGTTCGGCCGCCGGCTGCCGGAGGTGGGCCGAAGCCTCGGCCGCGGCATCGTGGAATTCAAGAAGGGCCTGCGCGGCGTCGAGGACGAACTCAACCAGGCGGGCCAGAACGACAAGTCTGACAAGACTCCGCCGTCCCAGGGCTAGCCTGACCGCGGCGCCGGCTGAGTTTGCCAATGGGCAGGCTCTCAGCCTGCATGCCCGGTTCGTGGGGAATCCTCCTCATCCTGTTGATGATCCGCCGTCGGAGGCCGCGCTCAGGGTCAGAAGCGAAATCTCCGGGCGGCAGGCGAAGCGAACCCGAATAAGCCAGCCCAAACCTCTGGTGATGTAGAGCCACGCTCCTCCAACCCGATGCAGACCTTCATAGCGCTGCTTGTTGCGCACCGGCAAGAGGATGGGTCCGAGAAGCGGAATCCGGACCTGGCCGCCGTGCGTGTGGCCGGCCAAAATCGCGCCGCCGCCTGCATCGGCGACGGCGTCCGCGGCATCCGGGTTGTGGCAGAGGACGAGATTGGCGGCGTCGCTCGGCACGTCGCGCAGGGCCTTCTGCGGATCGCAGTAACCCGCCCAGAGGTCGTCCACGCCGACCATCCACAGACCCTCGCCGCAGCGCTCGAGCCGGACGGCCTCGTTCCTCAGGACGCGCACGCCGTGGCGCCCCAGATCCGCAGCCACTTGCCGAACGCCCACGGCGCCCGGACGCACCGGCCTCCGCACCCCATAATCGTGGTTGCCCAGGCACGCGAACACCCCGAGGGGCGCGGAGAGGCCGTCGAAGAGTTCAGCCACGGCGGAGCCGTAGCGCGCGTCGGAGTCCGTGACAAAGTCGCCGGCCACGGCGACGAGGTCCGGCCGAAGGTCGGCGACACGCCGGAGGCATCGGGCCAGGTAGTCCAAGGGTACGCTCGAGCCATGGTGGAGGTCGGCGACGTGAACGACGCGCAGGCCGTCCCACGCGGGGGGAAGGTTCGGCACCGGAAGGTCTCGCGCGATGACCTCGACCCAGGTGGGCTCAACCCAGCAGGAATACGCGCCGACGCCGAAACCGGCTCCGGCGATGGACGCCCCCGCCGCGAGAAGGCGGCGGCGGGTGAGACCGGAGCCCGCTTTCGCACGTCCCTTGCTCGGGGTCTCAGGCGACATGGGGACAAGTATAACTGGAGGTGGCCCCCTTGAAAACGCCTTAGAATCCCTTTCCGCGGGGCCGAGGGGGGTTGCAATGGCGGGAGTTCCTGTTACAATGTGCCCTCCGCTCGGGCGGCTGGGGCCGCCGACGGTGCAAGGGCAGTGCATGGGAGGCAAGACCGTGACTAATGTGTTTGAGGAAATCGACAAGGCCTGCCGGGAGGGGCGGGGCGACGCCGCCGCCGGCCTGCTCGCCAAGGTGCCAAGCGACGAGACCGAGACCGCCGCGTACCAGTTCCGCCTGGGATACGTCCGTGAGATCCAGGGAGACTACGAGCAGGCGATCGAGGCCTACGAGCGCGCGCTGCAATTGGACGCGACGCATCGGAAGACGCTTTTTCGTCTGGCGTTCCTGTACGACATGCGCGGCGAAGAGCAACTGGCGATCGATTACTACAAACAGTGCGTCCAGCAGCCGCCCATTCACGAAGGGGCGCTGGTGAACCTCGGCGTGCTGTATGACGATGCGGGGCGCTACGACGAGGCGATCGAGTGTTTCGAGCGGGTTCTGGCGGTGAATCCGAACCAGATGCGAGCGCGGTTGTTCCTTCGCGACGCGGAGGCCTCGACGGCCATGTATTACGATGAGGAGAGCGAACGGCACCGCGACAAGCGGAACCAGGTGCTCGAAATCCCCGTGACGGACTTCGAACTTAGCGTCCGCAGCCGCAACTGCCTCCGCAAAATGAACATCCGAACGCTCGGCGACCTGATCCGACACACGGAGCAGGAACTGCTTTCCTATAAAAACTTCGGCGAAACGAGCCTCCTGGAAATCAAGGACATGCTGGCCTCGAAAGGGCTGTACCTCGGAATGGCCACCGAGGGACTGGAAGGTCGCATGGAGTTCGTGGCCCCCCCGGCGCCGCGCGCAGCGCCGCTCTCCGGTGCGGCGCGAGGCGCAAGCATGCCCATTGCCGACCTGGAACTCAGCGCCCGGAGCCGAAAGGTCCTCGAGCGCCTCGGCATCGAAACGCTGGGTGACGTGAGCCGCCTTACGGAGGAGAAACTCCTGGGCTGCAAGAACTTCGGCGAAACGTCGCTTAACGAAATCAAGCAAGTCCTCCAACGTTACGGGCTTTCGCTTGCCGGCTAGGTTCCTCCATGGCCGAACCTACCCTCCTGGTCCACGCGTGCTGTGCCCAGTGCCTGGCCGCGATCCTGGATCCGCTGCGTCGGTTCGGCCGTTTGGCCGCGTATTTCTACAATCCGAACATTCAGCCGTTGCTGGAGTTCCGCCGACGCGCAAAGAGCCTTCACGTCCTGGCGGAACGGGAGCGGCTGACCTTGATGGCGGACGAGCGGTACGACGTCCGCGGCTTTCTCCGCACCGTGCCGTGGGACCGGCCTGAGCGGTGCCTGGCGTGTTATCGGATGCGCCTGAACGAAACGGCGCGTGTGGCGGCCGAGAGGGGAATCTCGGCGATAACGACGACCCTGCTGGCGTCGGAGCACCAGGATCACGAGGCCGTTCGCCGCCTGGGCGAGGAGGCCGCCGCCGGACGGGGCCTGGTGTTCCACTACGAGGATTGGCGCGCGCTGGCGGGGCGTGGCCGCGAGGAAGCCAAACGCCGCAGCCTGTACCGGCAACAATACTGCGGCTGCGTCTTCAGCGAGGAGGAACGGTTCGCGCCGACGTCGCTGCACCTGTATCGCGGCGGCAGTGCGACCGATCGGAGCGGGGAAGGCGAGACGTGACCGCAGGGTTCAACCCAAAACGAGCCGCCGCCTGGATGGCCGTCCTCCCGGCCCTGTTGGGGCTGGGCCTGGCTGCCGTCGTGCTGGGCGGCTGCTCGTGCGAAGGGCCGAAGCCGAGGGTGGGTCCCGCGCCGGCAAAGGAAATCCCCCTCATCCGGGTGAAACTGGGTTCCGACATCCGGAGCCTGGCGGTGGCCGTCGCAGGCCCGTACCGCCTTCAGAGGGGGGCCGAGACCATCGCGTCGGGCGATCGTCTCGAGTGGACGACGTTCGACCTGCGTGGGGGCGAGGTCGCGACGGAAAGCGGGCCGCTGGGCACGCCGCCCATTGAGATTCACCCCGCGGAAGACGGGACGTTGGCGGTACGCCAGCCGGTGGATGGCAAAGAGCGGGAACGCGCCTACCGCGGCTTCCTGCGTCTCGTCGCAACGGCCGAGGAAAACCTCCAGGCCGTCAACGTCCTGCCGATGGAGGCGTACCTGGCAGGCGTCCTGCGCAACGAACTTTTGAAATCCTGGCATCTCGAAGCCTACAAGGCCCAGGCGGTGGCGGCCCGAACGTACGCGCTGGCGGAGCGCAATCGCCGCTTGACCCAGCCGTTCGACGTCTACGATTCGCAGCAGAGCCAGGTTTATGGCGGCAAGGATACCGAAACGCAGCGGGCCTGGGACGCGGTCGCGGCAACGCAGGGGATTGTGGCGGCGCACCGTGACAAGGAGGGGCGCCTGCGTCTGCTTCGGACGTTTTACCATTCGACGTGCGGAGGAGCGACGTGCCCGTCGGGCGCCGTGTTCGGAGGCGAGACGGTCGGGGCGTTGGCCGGCGTCGAATGCCCGTACTGCTGCCGGGCAAAATGGTACCGCTGGTCAGGCGTGGTCCTGGAGAAGAAGGACATCGGCGATGCGCTTCGGCAAAGCGGGGTGGCCGAACTCCGCCGCCTGGGCGAGGTCCAACGCGTCGAGGTGGCTGCGACTACCGGCTCCGGTCGCGCTGCCAAGATTCGTGTCGTTGACGCCGGCGGACTGTCGATCCTTGTGAACGCGGACTCCTGGCGCCGATTCATCGGCGGCATGAAGGTGCCCAGCACCTGGTTCACCATCCGTGATGACGGCGAGCGGATCGTGCTGGAGAACGGACACGGGTTCGGCCACGGCGTGGGCATGTGCCAGTGGGGCGCCGAGTATCTTGCCGAACACGGCCTGACGGGGGCGCAGATCGTCCGCTTCTATTATCCGGGCGCGGCCTTGGTGCGGGCGTACTGAATGAAATGACGAATGACGAAGTCCGAATGACGAATCAAACAGCAAATCCGAATGACAAAAAAGCCTGGCCTGCATTTCGTCATTGCTGTTTCGTCATTGATTCGTCATTCGGGTTTCGGATTTCGTCATTGGCGATTTCGCCTGCCGCTGAGGACTTTAAATGACGTCGCCCGACGGCTTTGCGTGGGACGTTCTCCGAGCGCCGGGCGGCTCCGCGGGGCCGCGCGTCGGCCGACTGACGACCCCGCATGGCGCCGTCGAGACGCCGGCGTTCATTCCGGTCGGCACGAAAGCGACCGTCAAGGGCGTAGGCCCCGAAACGCTTCGGGACCTCGGCGTCCAAATGGTCCTGGCCAATACGTACCATCTGGCCCTTCGGCCGGGGGCGGACGTGGTGCGCGCCTTGGGCGGGCTGCATGCCATCATGGGGTGGGACGGTCCGATCCTGACGGATAGCGGCGGCTTCCAGGTGTTCAGCCTCGCGGACCTTCGCGGACTGACCGACGAGGGGGTCACGTTCCGGAGCCACATTGATGGCGCCCAGATGACGCTGACGCCGGAGTCAGCCGTTGCAATCCAGAACCAGTTGGGCGCCGATGTGATCATGGCGCTGGACGTGTGTCCGCCGTATCCGTGCCCGCGCGCGGAGGTGGCGGAAGCCGTCCGCCGGACCCTCGACTGGGCCGAGCGGTGCCGCGAGGTCCACCGGGATCCGCGACAGGCTTTGTGGGCCATCGTGCAAGGCGGGGTCGAGAAGGATCTGAGGCTCGCGTGTGCGAAGCGGCTGGTGGCGATGGATTTTCCCGGCTATGCGATCGGCGGCGTAAGCGTCGGCGAGGGTCACGACCATCTCGTGGAGGTCGTGGAGTGGACGGCCCCGCGCCTGCCGCCGGACAAGCCGCGCTACCTCATGGGCGTCGGCGAGATGCGCGACGTGGTGGCGGCCGTCGCGCGGGGTGTGGATTTCTTTGACTGCGTCCTCCCGACGCGCAATGGGCGCAACGCGAGCGCCTTCACGTTTGACGGGCCGATACGCGTTCGGAACGAGCAGTTCCGGACGGACACCCGGCCGTTGGAAGCGGATTGCGACTGCCCGGCCTGCCGGCGCTTCAGCCGGGGGGCGCTTCGGCACTTATTTCTGGCAGGCGAGATGCTGGGACCTATCCTCCTGAGCATGCACAACTTGCGGTTCTACACGCGCCTGTTCGAGCGCCTGCGGGAGGGGATCCGCGAAGGTCGCCTGGAAACCGTGGGCCAGGCATTACTTGACAGATACGGCGGCAAAGCATAAAAGGGAGGCCCTGGAACCTGCCTCGGACGCCGGTTTTCGCCGGCGCGAGGGCACTTGGAAAGGATCGGACTCGTGAAAACGTACGCACTGGTGGCTCAAACGGCGGAGCCGGCCCCGAAGCCTGACGGGGAACAGCAGCCCGGCGCCAACTACAACTGGCTCATCATGATGGTGCTGGTCTTCGGCGTGTTTTATCTTCTGGTCTGGCGGCCGCAGAGCAAGAAGCGCAAGGACGAAGAGAAGAAGCGGCAGGACATGCTGACGTCGCTCCAGAAGAGCGCTCACGTGGTGACGATCGGCGGCATCCACGGGATCGTCGCGTCCGTCGGGGAGGACGAAGTCGTCCTGAAGATAGACGAAAAGTCGGACGTGCGGATACGCGTGTCCCGCAGCGCCATCCACCAGGTGATCGGACCCGAAGAGAAATCGGCGGAAAAGAAGGATCAATAGTTAGCCGCCCAGTTTACTGGGCGCGTGCCGTTGAGTTTTGCGCGGTGGGTCTCCGCACCCACCGCGCAAAGAGGCTCGATCGCGGCGTCCCGCCGGGACGCCGCGCGGCAAGTTGATAGAACATACCGGATACTGCTTAGTCCGGGGATTCGGCGCGGCGCGTCACCCGCCAACGAAATGGGGTCATCATGAACCGAGGCGTCTATGTTGTCAGCCTGATCTTCATCGCCGTCGTGGTGGGCATTCCGCTCATCGTCATCGGGACGGACCCCCAGGGCTCCCTCTACGACCTGTTCCGGCTGGGCATCGACCTGGAGGGCGGGACGAGCCTGATTTACGAACTTCGGCCGCCGTCGCCCGACGCCTCGCCGCCCTCCGCCGCCGAGGCGAAGCACGTCATCCTGGGCCGCATCGACCCCCAGGGCACGCGTGGGTACATCGTCCGGCCGATCGGCAAGCGCCGGCTGGAGATCGTGTTGCCGGGCCGGCGGACCGAACTGAAGGTCATGAGCGTCGAAGCGCTGACCGAGGCGGACCTGAAGGCCGGCGCGGCCCAGGCGCCGGAGGAAGTGAAACCCTTTGCCGGCGGATCGCGCCTGGTGATTCGCCTGAAGCCGCCGCTCTACCTGGATGACGTGCGCAATAGGATCCAGGAGGAGAGTCGCCAGGGGACGCCCGGCGAGGCGACCGCCTGGCGGGTGCTTGGCGCCAAGGCGTCGGGCGACCAGTACGAGGAGATCGCCGTCTGGTTGCCCCTCGTGCCGAGCGACAAGGAAGGCATCGCCCGGTGGGAAGACCTGATCCAGCGTGCCCTCAGGACGCAGCGCGACGTGTCGCGCGTCAAAAGGCTGGTGAAGCAGGCGGGGTTCCTTGAGTTTCGGATCGTCGCCGACCGCGTGAAGGACCGGGACAAGGCGAACTTCGATCGGCTGGTGCGCCTGAAGCAGGACGGCCACCCGCCGGACAATCCCCGCTATCGCTGGTATCCGATGAAAAAAGGGTACGAGCGATACCGGGACGGGGCGCTCGACGCGTGGAATTTTGTCTACGTCGTCGACAAGGAGACCAAGACGGTCGAGGTGCTGGTGGACGTGGGCGACGGCCAGGATGTGACCGGCCAGGACCTGAGCCGGGCGCGCGGCGACACGCAGGACGGATACCCGATTGTCCACTTCTGGATGGAGCCGAAGGCCGAGGCGAGGTTCGCCCGGCTGACGCAGCCCGAGAACAAGGGTCGACAACTGGGGATCATTCTGGACGACGTGGTTCAGTCGGCGCCCGTCCTCAAGGCGCAACTGTCGAAGGGCGGTATCATCGAGGGCTATGCGAACAATGTCCGCGAACGCGACGACGTTGTGACGATCCTGAACTCGGGCCAATTGGCCGCCAGCCTCGGCGACCCGATTGCCGAGCGGACCGTCGGCCCCGAACTCGGGCGGGACAACATCGAGAGGGGCATGAAGGCAATGGCCATCGGCCTGGCGCTGGTGGTGGCCTTCATGGCCGGGTACTACCTGTTCGCGGGAATCGTTGCCGACATCGCCCTTCTGCTGAACCTCCTGCTGATCATCTGCATCATGCACTGGATGCATCAATCCTGGACCTTGCCCGGCATCGCGGGCCTGATCCTGACGATGGGCATGGCCGTGGACGCGAACGTGCTGATTTATGAGCGCCTTCGTGAAGAGAAGGGCCGCGAAGGAAGCCTCGGCTTCGCACTCAAGCGCGCCTACAGCCGCGCGTTTCGCACCATCCTGGACTCGAACCTCACGACGCTGATTCCGGCGTTCATCCTGCTCCTTCCGCAATTGGCGACCGAGGAGGTGAAGGGGTTTGCCATCGTTATTATCGTCGGCATCCTGTCGAGCATGTTCGCGGCGCTGATCGTGGCGCGAATGATTCTCGAGGGAGCGCTGGCACTCGGCCTTGCGAAGAAGATGACGATGCTCCAGTTGTTCCGCGCCCCGAACATCAACTGGATGCGGCTGGCGCGTGTGGCGATAGTGGTTTCCGGCGTGCTGGTTCTCGCCGGTGCGATAGCCTTCTACAAGCGCGGGGGCGATAAATACGACATCGAGTTTACGGGCGGCACCCAGGTGGAATTGGCCCTTCGCGTGCCCAAGGGACAAAGCGAGGTCGGAATCGAAGAGGTTCGGCGGCGCGTGACGGCGGCGCTCGGTCTCGGGGCGACCGTCCAGGAACTCCAGTACGAGCAGTCCGCGATTCGGCACGAGGAAGGGGCGGAAGCCTCTCTGCGGCTGAACCGCTTTCTGATCAGCGTGGCGACGAGCGCTGGGGCGGCGGCCAATGAGGCGTCGGTCAAGGCCTCGCTCTCGGATGCCTTTGCGGAGTTAAGGCCCGAATCTCGGACGGGCGAGGCGGAGGCAAGGGCTTCGGAGATTACCGAGGACCTGATTCGCGCGCGGCTGCTGGAGACGAAGGCGACCGCGGCCGGCGTGACGCCGGGGCCCGAGAGTCCCCAGACGGCGGGCGTCCGCTTTATTCCGCCGGCGTACCGGCAGTACTTCGGGAAGATCCGGCTGGCGGTCACGCTGGCGCCGCCGAGGACGCTTCAGGAGGTCCGCCGGCGAATCGACGTCTTCCTGCGCGACCGGTACCCCAACCTCACGAACACGCTGTACCGCGTGGATGGGGTTCGGGCGGCCGAGAGAGCCGCCGAATACGATTCCTGCGAAGTGTGGATCGCGGAGGATTTCAAGGGGTCGCGGGGGAATATGCCGGCCCCGGCCTTCTGGACGGACGTGGTGCGGTCGTCGCTTGGGGCGGAGGAGGCCTTTGCCTCCACGACCAGTTTTGAGCCCACCATGGCCGCCGAGGCCTGGAACAAAGCCGTCATCGCCATCGTCTTCTCGATGCTGGCGATCATCCTGTACATGTGGTTCCGTTTCGCCAAGGCGGGATATGGCGTGGCGGCTGTTGTCGCCCTCATCCATGACGTCTTTATCACTTTGGGCGCGGTGGCGTGCACGGCGGCTGTGGCCGCGTGGTGGACGGGCAACCCGCTCCTCATCACCGACATGCGCATCAACCTGCCTATGGTCGGGGCGTTCCTGACCCTCATCGGCTACTCCGTGAACGACACCGTCGTCGTCTTCGACCGCATCCGCGAGAACCGGGGCAAGTTCGGCGAGTTGTCCGTCGACGTGGTGAACCGCAGCATCAACCAGACACTCTCCCGGACCATCTGGACCAGCGCCACCACGATCGTCGTCGTGGCCGTGCTCTACGTCCTCGGCGGGACCGCCTCGACGGTCCACGGGTTCAGTTTCGTCCTGACTCTCGGCATCGTCATCGGGACGTACTCCTCGGTGGCCATTGCCTCGCCGATCCTCGTCCTGCGGGGGTACTTGTTCCGGGCCTATGTGTGGGCGTTCCCGGTGCTGGGATTCCTCGTGCTCGGGTATTACGCGGCCGTGTGGCAGTCGCCGCAGCAGTTTTTCGGGACCTGGGTCGGTTGGGTGTGGGCCGGCGTCCAGATAGCCTGGATCGTGCTGGCCACATGGGCCTTGTGGGCGTTCGCCTACGAGCGTCCCTGGGGTCTGAAGGAGAAGGCCCCCTGGCTGGCCACGGCCCTGGCGGTGGTGGGGTTGCTGATGGTGCCCGCCATGGTGGTCTTCTGCCTCCTGATGCTCTTTGCGCCGGAGAGGACGGGCTGGGCGGGGCCCGCCGCCGTCAGGGCCTTGACGACGCTTCCCGCCTCGTATGCGCTTTACCAGTTGGTCTGGGGAACCGCGCGACAACAGCCACGGAAAAAGTGATGTCCTTCCCCCGGAATCACCGATAGACTCGGCGGGAGAAGGATAACCGCGGCTCTGGTTGAATCTCAGAGGTGACCGATGCGCCTTGTGACCAAGGCGATCCTGCTGCTTTCCCTCGTAGCCGTTGGCGTCGTCGTCCTCTGCCTCGCCGGCCGACGGGACGGTCTGCGAAGCGACCGCCAGACACGCCCGCGCGTCGAGCCGTCGGACGGCGGCTCGCGCGTCCTTCAGGATCCCCTGGCGGCCTATGAGCGATGGCGCAACCGCCTGGCCCTGGAAAACCGCAACTCGGCGAACGGGCATCCTGAATCCGTCGGCCAGGGCGCGACCGGCCGGCCGCCGGCCCACGATCTCGAGTCCAGCGCCCAGGACGAAGGCACGGTCATCGCCCTCCAGACGCAGCATCCGGTTGTCGGCGCCGACCCGCCGGGACCGACCCTGAAGCCCGAGGGTGTGGAAGGCACGGTCGTCAATGCGCGCTGGTTGCCTCAAGATGAGGACGCCGGACGGGTTCACGTCATTCAGCCCGGGGACACCCTTTACGAGATCGCGCGCGAGCGCTACGGGGATACGTCGTACGCGCGGCTGATTGAGGCGGCCAATCCGGGCGTCAACGCCCTGGCCCTGAAGATCGGCGATCGCCTCGTCCTCCCCGAGAAACCGAAACCGCAAGAAGCCAAGGTCGCGCCGACGCCGTCGCAAACCAAGGTTTACGTCGTGCAGAAGAACGATACGCTCATCGGCATCGCCCGCCGTTTCTACGGCGATGCGGCGATGTACCGCAAGATCTACGAAGCCAACCGCGACGTCCTTCCTTCCCTCAACGCCACCCTCTACGTCGGACAGACCCTCCGCCTTCCGGAACCGCACTAACGCCCGCCCGAAAGCGCTGCGGACGCCTCGCCCTCACACTTACGCGAGGCCGCGAATGTGGATAACTTTTTGGCGCGAGTTTTGGGGGGTATTTTTGGGCGGTTTTTTGGAGGCCATAGGCCCTGGCGCTAGCGCCGGGGGGGATTTTTCGGCGGACGGGGTGCTTTTGGTAAGATGGGCTAGCGCAAATTTTGACTTTTTTAGGGTTTTTTTCACGTTTTTGGTGCGGTTTTTACCGGTTTTTGTGCCCTTTTTCGCACTTTTTTCATCCATGCCATGTGCATACCTTTATGTTAATAACTTTTTTTCCGTGTCTTTGGCATGCCGTTTGCACTGGGGAGTGTGGTTTCAACGCAGAGGACGCTGAGAGCGTAGAGGGGGATGGGGGGGAAGAAAGTGCAAAATGCAGAGTGCAGAATGCAGAATGGACCCGGCTTCGTCAGGGACTACGCCGGGACAAGACGCCGGGGCAAGCAGGGGGAATCCCGAGGGGTCGGGACAGGCTGTAGGATGGGGTGGCCGGAATTACTTGGTCAATTGTCCTTCAGTCTGATGCGTCCTCGCTTGATCAGTAGTTCGAGATACGGTTGCTCCTCCAAGGGGCAGTCTATGAGATCGGCGAATTCCTCACGGGTGAGACCAACCTGCCTAGCCATCTGGCCCAACAGTCGTGTGTCATATTCCTTTTGGCCGTGACTAATCCTCGTCCGAATTGAGGTCTTCTTTCCATGCGCGAAAAGCCAGTACATTTCGTGATGCGTCTTCGCGCATCGAAACCCCTTGGATGTGAGCGCTTTCTGCAAATCTCTAGCGGCACGAGTGGTCATGCTAAATCCTCGACTTTATCGACGATCTTTCTCAGTTTTTCTTTTAGGTCTCGGGCGTCTGGTGTCAAGTTCTTATCGGCTTCGCAGGCAATCTCATCCCAGCACGCAGCGAAATCTGTGCGAAATGCCATAAGAGACTCGGCCCTGGAAGTGCCGAACCCGTGCATCCCCAAGGGTTCATACTCGTGTACCCATAACCCTTCGCGAAAGTCGACTTCGACGGAAATTCGCTCTTTCAGGTTGAAGCGTCTATTGCCGTGTATCACACGCGTAAGGAGTATTGGGCCAATATAAACTGGTCTGGCATCATATACCTCCTCGAACCTTTCGACGTCGCCGTGATCATTGAGCGTAGCGCGCCCTTCAATTTCCACGATAGAGCCAGGTACCAGTTCCGCCACAACAGCCTCGTATTCTGGGGGGAAATAACAGGGGATTCTGCGATTCTCTGCGAGAATTCCCAGGTGGCGCTGTCCAGTAGCCACCTCGATGAGATACAACTGCCCCGTCTTGATGCGGACCTCTGGAGCAAGCGCAAGGTCACGGGCTTCCGCATGCAGGAATTCTGCCAGTTCCGACCTTACCTTTTCCGAAAGACGAACAGTCGCGTGCGCAGTTGCAACGCTCACTTCGTATTCGGCGCCTTCCTCTGGCAAGAGTTTTGCTGCCGACGTTAGAATACGGGCCCTTTGACCATAGTCAGGGTACAACTCACGTATGCGGCCTAAGTCCTGTTGCTCTGCCGCCTTGAGTGTCTTCGCGCAGCGCTCCAAGGAAACCATGCCCAGGTCCATATCTTGGAACAGAAGGTGTGGGGGCGGAATCTCGGTAACAACCTCGAGGCAACGCGGTCGGGCTTCAACAAAAACAAGCCCGCAGGATTCCAAGACCTCGGACTTCCATGTGCCGCGCCGCCCCCCCCCCGCCAAAGCCGAACCGATGTTGTAAATGAGCCTCTGCGCTGCGGTTAGTTTGTCCGCCAAGATGAGCAAAGGAACCCTCGCCCCGCGTACTACGGGACCGCCAATTCGGAGTACCAGTTGCCTGTGGGGAACGGCCAATGCGATACCTCCTACCTACCTTCTACTACATTCTACCTCAGAATCGGACTTCCCAAACCTCCAACTTCACAAATACCCCTTTGGCCAGTCAAGAGGCCAGGCGGGGATGGCGGCGTCGATGGCGCCCATGAGGCGGATGGTTTCGGCCAAGGCAACGATCACCTTCTGATAGTGGTTCAGGTCTTCGATGGAAAGGCAACGGGCGCGGCGGTCTTTGAACCATTTTTCGGCCACCTGGTAGCCGCCGATGGTGAAGGCCCACACGCCGGGCGAGATGCCGTCGAAGTATTGGCGGTCGTTGATGTAAACGCGGCCGGCGGCGGTTGGCGCGGCGGGTGTGGAGACCCGCCGCGCTTTTGTCGCTTCGGCCTCGCCTTGCGCCCGCCGTGCGGCCTCCTCTGGCGCGAGGTACTTCGGGTATCCTTTGGCGACGAGGTGGTCGCCATCCACGGGGTACGCGGTGATGAAGTCCTGAACCTTGGGCGACTCCAGGAGATGGAGGGCGACGAGTTCGGCCCCCAGGCCGCAGAGGGTGCGGAAGAGTTTCTTGTCGGACGTCAGGGGCAGGCGGGGGAAATCGGTCTTGAGGAACTCGGCGTAGCGGGTGCGGTAGGTCGGGGAGTGGAAGACGGCATAGGCGTAGTGGAAGATGTCTTCAGGGCCGAAGGTTTTCTTGCGGTCCCCCGCTCCTTCGCTTATAAATTCGAGGCCGATTTTTTTAGCGAAGTCTTGGACAAACTTGGAGTCAAGGTTGTGCGTTCTGGGGGCCGGTGCCAAGAGCGAATCGGTCTTGCCCAACCGATAAAGTGGTGCGAAATAGGTAATACAGGCGGAGTCGATGAAGAATCTTCCAAGCATGGCGCAGCGGCTGCAATATATGTGGTCGAACGGCTTCCCTGCTGATGTTGATCTGGTGAAGATGAGGGCGAGGTTTTCCCGTTGGAGCATATGCGACACGACTTCGCGGCGCGGGCGCTCGATCAAGGCGTCGTGGTAGAACAACCAGCGCAGGTCGAAAGGTCGGTAGAGACAAGGGATCAGCGATTCGTCCCAATGGGCATCCTTGTGAAGGGCCTTTTGCGCACTTGAGACGGTCCAGTTGGCTTTGTTGCGAAGACCGAAGCAATTCTGCACGTCCTGCGGTTCAGCGGACACAAATGCCTTGACTCGATTCTCAAGGGCATTTCGGTCGTAATCAAGGACGAGTGCATCGCGGGCGGTGACGACACCGACGGTGCTGGTGGGGAAGGCGTCGGAGAGGCGCCAGGCTTGCTCGTATTCGGCTTCGAGGTCGATGTCGCGCGGGACGAAGAGATAGAAGGGCGACTTGGGTTCCAACCGGGCCCAGGAAGTGTTCTGGATGTCATTCTCGAAGAGGACGGCGTGCTTGGCCTCTCGCAGGCCCCACAGGTCGGCGTGGTGAACACGGGCGGGTCGGCCGCGGCGCGAACCGTCTTTGACGAAGATGCCGATGGCGACGCCCTGTTGGATGTCGAAGACGTTTTCGTCCTTGGAGCCGTCGGGGCAGACTTCCTTCTTTCGGCTGTTGCCGTGGAGGTCGAGGAGATAGATGTCGTCGAAGGACTGCATGAGGCTTTGTCGCATTCCGCGGAAGGTCGGGTTGTCCAAATACGCGTGGTTGGTGACGAAGGCGAGGACGCCGCGCCCCGTTTCTCCGATTCGCCACTGTCCGAAGCGGATGAACTTGACATAATCGTCCTGGAGCCACTTGGGGTTTTTTTCGCCCAGGGGCGCGCCGTCACACTCGAAATAAGGCTCGAGTTGACGGCCGATCCAGGTTTTTTCCTTTCGGGGTTTCCCTTTGACTTCGACCCAGCGCCAGGAAGCGTTTGCCGAATGGCCGGAGTAAGGCGGATTGCCCAGGACAAGCATAATGGGTTTTTGGGTCTTGACGTCGGCGGCGGCGTTGGCTTCGTCGGCGATCCACTGGGCCCAAAGGTGGTCGCTTCTCTTGACGGCTTCCTCGAGGGTGTTGGTCAGGTAAACGCCCAGGCGTTCGTCGGTGTCGAACCGGTAGCCGAGGTCTTTGAGTTCGATGCCCAGTTTCATATGGCTGACGGCATAGGGTGCCATGAGGAGTTCGAAACCGAAGAGGCGCGGGAGGAGTCGCTCGGCGACATATGGCGAGAATGTTCCGCGCTGGCCACGGCCCTGGATGGCGTCGTAGATAGCCCGGATGACGAAGAAAAGGAAGGTGCCGGTACCGCAGGCGGGATCGAGAATAAAGACCTCCGGTTCGGCGAGCCCCTGTTTTTTGCTGAATCGTTCGCGAAGGATTTGGTCGGCGCTTCGGACGATGTAGGAGACGACAGGCTCGGGTGTGTAATAAACGCCGCGCATCTCGCGGACTTTGGGGTCGAAGGCGGCAAGGAAGGTTTCGTAAAAGTGGACGACGGGGTCTTCCTTGCGTGTTCGGCGTCCGAAGTCCTTGAGGATTTCGGAGAAGTCGGCCTGGCCGATCGTGTCGGCGATGTCGGTGACAACCCAGGCGACGGATTGGTCGAGTTGTGGACCCGCGATCTCGGTAAACAGGCGGCGCAGGAAAGGGTTGGTCCTTGGGATGTCGAAGACGGCGCGCTCGCGAGAGAAATCGGGCTGGCCGGGGTTCTGGGCGCGAGCGGCAAAGAGGCCGTAAGCGACGGTCTGGGCGTACATGTCGGCGAACTGGTCGGCGGTGAGGTCGTGGATGAGGGTCTCGCGGAAGGCTTCGAACTGGGCGTGGAGATGACCTTTTTCGCGTTCGGCCCTAAAGGTTGCGACGATGAGGTCGCGGAGTTCCTGTGCGAGGTGTGCAAGGCGTTCGGCAAGAGCCTTGGGGCGCGCGATGGGAGGCGCTTCGCGGGCCAGGAAGTCCTGAAGGAGCGAGAGAACGGCCTGGGGGCCGTCGGGGGAGGGGTTGATGCGTCCGTGGGAATCGGCCTCGCCGAGGCGGGCTGAGCGGCGGCGCTCGCCGTCGGTGTACCAGCGGAACTCCAGGAAGTCAGTGAGGATCAGGTTGGTGAATCGGTCGCAGTAGCGCTTAAGTTGTTCGGAGCGTTCGGCTTCGTCGAGGCTCTTACCGATGTCCTTGGCTTCCACGTAGCCGATGGTGCGCTGGCCCCGGCGAATCAAAAAGTCAACGCTGGCTTCGGGGATTCCCGCCGGTTCGATGGTGACGGTGAGGCGGCGGTCGAGGTTGCGAAGGAGCGCTTCGAGAGCGGGGTAATGGCTGCGCTCGGAGGCATGGCCGGCGCGGAGTTGGGTTTCGAGCACCTTCAGGTACGGCTTGAATGCGTCGAGTGGCATAAGACCCCCGCATGGAGCGGAGGGATTCTCGCATGAGCATCGGGGAACTGCAAGGGGAAAGGGGGGAGGGCAAGGGAATTTGTGAGTGCAGAGTGTAGAATGCAGAATGAACGGCGAAAGGCAACCCGGCCCGCCACGGCGGGTAAACTTCGTCCCGGCCCCAACGGGGCAGGCGCGGCGGGACTCGAACGGCGCGCGGGGACCAGTGGCACCCGGCGCAAGGCGCGCCGGGGGGGTGAACGGCGAGCGCCGCGCCCCGAAGGGGTCCAACCACCGAACAGGGACAAGCGCGGCGGCTAAATGTGGGCGGCGCGCGCCGGGGGGGTGAAAGGCGAGCGCCGCGCCCAGCCTTCGCCCTTCGGGCTTCGGCGGGTCTCCGCTGCGCTTCGACAAGCGCGGCGGCTAAATGTGGGCGGCGCGTGTCGGGGGGGGCGAAAGGCGAGCCGGGGCCCGCCAGAGGCGGGTAAAATTCGCTTTCATCCCCGGGCTTTAATGGCAAGCGGGGCGCCGGGTGAGAGAACCTGGAATTTTCTGCAATTCGCACGGGGTTCTGCTCGTTAAGCCTATAGCATCTCTGGCGTTTTCGGAAGGGTGTCTGTGCAAACACGAGGAAGGGGAAAGGCCATGAAAGCGGCAGCGATTATTTTCATCGCGGTTCTGGCGTTGGCGGCAGGGTTTGCCGCGGCGGAGGATCCGTTCGAGGCAGCCGGCAAGAACACGGCCGGCGTTGTTGCGGCGGACGACCGCGCCAAACTGGCCGAGGTCGAGGCCCTGTTTGCGGCCGGAAAGTTCGACGAGGTCGCGGAGCCCGCCCGTGCGCTCCTGCGAACCGCCAAGGATGAAACGGTGAAGACCGGGGCCGCGCGCCTGATTGCCGAGTCGCTCCGCAAGAAGGGCGACTGGAAGTTGGCGGCCGGGGCCTACACGAAGTTGGCCGAACGTTACGAAAAGGGGTCGGACGACCAGGTCAAGGCCGCCGCCACCGGCGAGGTTCTGCTGGCCTCTCCGACGGGCGTCTATCCGCCGCTGGAAGCGGCTGCTGCAAACGCCGAGGCCGCCGCAGGAACGGTTGCCCCGGCCCCGTCCACCGTCCAGCCCGCAGCCGCCAACCTGGCCGATGATGCCTACCTGGCCCGGGCCCTGGCGTGCCTGGCCCCCATCCGGGCCGAGAGACTCAAGGCCCGCGTGGCCACCATCAGGAAGGCCCGCACGCCGCAAGAGGCCCAGGCGGCCTTTGCGGTCCTGGCCGAGGAGTTGCGCCAGGCCAGGGTCCTCTCGGGCAGCCTTTCGGCCGATCCGGAGAAGGCCGCGGCCGGCGCCGCGGGCAAGCAACTGGCGGACCTCGGCCAGCAGATTGTGACGGCGCTGAACGCGAAACTGGCGGGGTTCCAGGCGGCCATCAAGAGGAACGCCCTGACGCTCAGCCAGCGAAAGAACATGGAGAGTTGCCAGGCCCTCTGCACGGACCTGGCGAAGACCGAGGGCAGTTTTCAGGCCACGGCGGGCAAGTTGAACGGCCTGAGCGGTTCGGCGGATGCCGCCAAACTGTCCGGTGAGAGCGCCCAGCGTCAGGCGGAATACACGGAACTCGCCCAGGCCTTCGTTCCGCCCCCGGTGGAGAACCGCGACTACCGGGGCGGCGGTTGGGGCGGCGGTTGGGGCGTCGGCGGCGGTGGCGGAGGACGGCGCGGCGGCTGACGCGCTCGCCGGTACGATTGTCCTTGCAGGGGCGGCCTCCGTGGCTGCCCCTTGCTTTGCGCGGCAGTGCCCCTTGCGAAGGGACGTCGCCGTGTTCAGCCGTCTTTTAACCGCAGAGGAAGTGAACGGAAAACGGGTCAGGATGAGCCGGCGAGGCGGCCGGAGGAGAAGGCCCACTGGAGGTTGAAGCCTCCGGAGGGAGCATCGAGGTCGAGGATTTCGCCGGCGAAGGCAAGGCCGGGGACGAGGCGGCTGCGAAGGGTCTGCGGGTCCACCTCTTTCAGGGCGACGCCGCCGCGGGTGACCATGGCGCGGTCCCAGCCTTCGGTGGCCGTGACCGTGAGGGGCAGCGCGGTGAGGAGGTCGGCGAGGGCGCGGCGAGCCGGCCGGGAAACCTGAGCCGGCCGCGTGGCGGGGTCGAGGCCGGCGAGTCGGCAGAGGAGGTCGGCGAGGGCGCGCGGGAAGTGGGCGGCGAGGAGTGTGCGGAGTGTCTTTCGTCCCTCGGAGAGGGGCCAGGAGTCGAGGCGGGCGAGCCATTCGGCGCGCGTGGTGCGCGGGGCGAGGTTGAGGCGCAGGGGCACCTCGGCGCGGTCGCTGAGGAGGACGGCGACGTCGCCCGACAGGTCGAGGACGGCCGGGCCGGAAAGGCCGGTGTGGGTGAAGAGGAGGTCGCCGGTGATGCCGGCGCGCTTGCCACGCCGTAGTCCCGGCGCGCCGGGAGCGAAGGCGGGCGGGCGTCCGGGGATGTCGATGCGGGCGTGAGCGGGGGAGAGAGCGAGTCCGGCGATTTCGCGCGGCCAGGTTTCGCGCGTGACGAGGGGGACGAGGGCGGGGGTGGGTTCGACGATTGAGTGGCCGACCTCGCGTGCGAGGGCGTAGCCGGAGCCGGTGGCGCCCAGGTCGGGGTAGCCTTTGCCGCCGGTGGCGAGGATGACGGCGTTTGCGGCGACGCGACCGCGGGAGGTTTCGAGGCCGCGGAGGGCGTCGCCTTCGATCCAGAGGGCGCGGGCGGTGGTGGCGAGGCGTAGGCGGACGCCGAGTTCGCGGGCGCGGCGGACGAGGGCGCGCTGGACGTCGGCGGCGGAGTCGGAGACGGGAAAGACGTGGAGCCCGTTGGGGGCGGCGGTGGGGACGCCGAGGGAATGGAGGAATCGGCGAAGGGCGTCGGGGCCGAAGGCGGCGAGTGCGGGCAGGATGAAGCGTCCGTGGCGTCCGAATCTCGCGGGGAACTCGTCGGGGGGGAGCGTATTGGTGAGGTTGCATCGGCCGCCGCCGGTGGCGAGGAGTTTGACGCCCGGGCGCGGGAGTTGTTCGAGGAGGACGATCCCGCCGGCCACGGCACGAGCCGTACCCGTGCCAGGGGCGCGCCGGGATTCGGCGGCGGCGATGGCGGCCAGGAGGCCGGCGGGTCCGGCGCCGACGACGGCGAGGTCGAACACGGGTTCGGGCATCAGGGAGACCTTTCGCGGGGTTCATTATACAGCGATTTGCGGCGGATGGGATTGCGGATTGCGGCCCCGCCGTCGCCCCCGGCGCGCCGGGGTTTCGGCGTGGCAAGCAAGCGCGGCGGCTAAATGTGGGCGGCGAAACAGGCGCGGGGGGCGAAAGGCGAGCGCCGCGCAAGCGCGGCGGCTAAATGTGGGCGGCGCGCGGCGGGCAGGCGGCGAACGGCCCGGCTTCGTCTTCGACTACGCCGTGGCAAGGGCGCTGGTTGACGTGAAGCACGCTAACCGGATATATTAATCGCAGTGGAAGGGCGGGACGATAGGACAACGGGTGCGTCCGGCGTCGCCCCGATGGCTTCCGGCTTCGTCCTTCGGACTACGCCGGGACGAGATGCCGTGACAAGTCGCCCTGACGAGCCGTTGGGACAGTACGCCATAGTAAGATGCCGTAGCAAGCCTTGATCGAAGGTGTGTGAGTGCGCCTGTAGCTCAAGCGGAAAGAGCAACGGCCTTCTAAGCCGTAGGTTGCAGGTTCGAGTCCTGCCAGGCGCGCCACATTTTCAGCATCCCGCAGCCCGCCACGACGCGCGGCGGGCAAGCCCGCCGGCGAACCAGGCGGGGGGTGGAAGGTCCCGCGGCCCGCCACAGGCGGGTAAAATTCACCCGCCCCGGCGGGTAAACTGCGTTCATCCGCGGGCTTTGGGGTGCGCGGTCGGGCGTTAATGGCGCGCGGCGCACGGCCGGACAAGACCGGCCGTGCCACACATGCATGCGGGGCGCGGCGCGCGGGAGGGAGGAGGCGGGAGTCGCTGTGAAGCGGCTGCGGGTGGTGATCTTGACGGATGAGTCGCTCGTGCCGCCGGCGGACTACGCGGGCGCGGATTACACGGACGAGCCGTGGAGGATGGAGCGGGATATCGAGATAGCCCTTCGGGGCCTGGGTCACGAGGTGCGCGTGCTGGGTGTGGTGCGGAACCTGGAGGCGATCGAGGCGGTCGAACGCGAGTGGCGACCGCACGTTGCGTTCAACCTGCTGGAAGACGTGTACGGGGTGATCGCGTACGACCACAACATGGTGTCGTTCCTTGAGTTGATCGACCTGGCGTACACGGGTTGCAACCCGCTGGGGCTGGTGGTGTCGCGCGACAAGGCGCTGACGAAGAAGTTGCTGGCGTACCACCGGATTGCGGTGCCGCGGTTCATGGTGTGCCGGCCGGGGCGGGCGGTGCATCGGCCGAAGGGTCTGGAGTTTCCGCTGATCGTCAAACCGCTGCTGGAGGATTCGTCGGCGGGGATCAGCCGGGAGTCGGTCGTGGAGGACGACGCGAGTTTGGTCGAGCGGGTGAAGTTCGTGCACGAGCGGTTCGAGAGCGACGCGATCGTGGAGGAGTTCATCGCGGGCCGGGAATTGTACGTGGGCGTGATCGGAAATTATCGTCTGGAGGTGTTGCCGGCGTGGGAACTGACGATTGCGAATCAGCCGGAGGGCGTGCCGCTGGTGGCGACGGCGCGGGTGAAATGGCATCGGGGATACCAGAAGCGACTGGGCGTGAAGACGCGACCGGCGAGGGATTTGCCGGAAGGGTTCGCGTCGCGTCTTGCGCGGCTGAGCCGGCGCATTTATCGGGTTCTGGGGCTGAGCGGGTACGCGCGGCTGGACTATCGGTTGGGGGCGGACGGGCGGGCGTACCTTGTGGAAGCGAACGCGAACCCGCAGTTGGCGCGCGGGGAGGATTTTGCGGCGTCGGCGGAGCATGGGGGCGTGTCGTACGCGGAACTGATTCAGCGGATCGTGAGTTTGGGTCTGCGGTGGAAGGAATCGCACGCGATTGAGTGAGGGGGCGGGGGCATTCAAACGCGGAACCCGGAAACCGGAACCCGGAAAGAAACGGCAAAACCGCACATCGTCATGGTTAGCCGCGAGACGACTTGTCACGGCGTAGCCCGAAGGGCGAAGCCGGAAGGCGAGCGCGGGGCGTTATGGGGGCAGGGCGTCGTCGTCGAGGATGCGGATGTTGTTGTATTCGAGCAAAGTTCCCTTGGCGCGTTCGAGTTGCGCCAGGCTCATCATGTAACCGGCCATGGCCTGGATCTCGCGGACCTTGGCGTCGGCGAGGTCGCGCTGGGCGTCGAGGAGGTCCTTCTGGAGAGCGGCGCCGGCGCCGAGGTTGGCTTGCTGGTCGTGGAGTGTCTGCTCGGCGGCGAGGCGTGCGGCCCGTGTGGCGGCGATGGCTTCCTCGGCGGCGGCGAGGTCGCGGACGGCGTTGCTGACCTCGAGGAGGAGTTGCTGGCGGATGTCCTCGCGTTCGACGAGGGCCTGGGACCGTTCGAGTTGGGCCCGCTCGTAGGCGGCGATGCGGGAGCGGTTGCCGATCGGCACCTCGAGTTCCACGCCGACCGTCCAGTCGTAGAACTCCGTGCCGAACTGTTCCTTCATGGCCCGCCAGGTCTTGGAGTCGAGCCCCGTGAGGCCATAGGCCCCCTGGAGGTCGAGGCGCGGGAGCCGCTGGTTCCGGGCGACGCGTGCGAGGAGGCCCATCTGTTCGAGGCGTGCGTCGGCTTGCTGGATTTCGGGGCGGTACTTCATGGCGGCGAGCATGGCGCGCTGGAGCACGGCGCGCGTGGTGGGGACGGGATTGGCGAGGGGTTGCTCGGAGGCCGCCAGAAGGGTCGGCTCTTCGAGGGGGAGCGCGGGATCGTTGATGAGGCGTTTCAGGTGGTCGCTGGTGCGGGCGCGCTGGAGGCGTGCCACGATCAAGTCGGTCTGGCGGCTGGTGACGGCGCTTTCGGCGAGGCTGACGATGAGGCGCTTGTCCTTGCCCTCCTGGAACCGCAGGCGGACGATGCGGAGGTTCTCCTCGGCGGCCGAGAGAGACTCGTCGAGCGCGTCCACGCGTTCCTGGGCCACGACGAGGTCCCAGTAGGTCTGCTCGACATCCAGAAGGGTGTCCATGAGTTGACGCTTGAAGTCGGCGAGGCTGATTGTGTGGTCGAGGTTCGCCAGGACAATGGGGCCTTTGGCGATCTCCTGGCCGGCGCCGCGCAGGAGCGGCTGGGCGACCGAGAGGCCGATGTCGGTCGCGTAGCGCGGATTGGGGTCGTAGAAGCGGCTGTTGGAGTCCAGGAGCGTCCAACCCTGGGAGAGGGCGACGGAGGCGCCGGTCGGCAGAAGGGTACGGGCGCCGGACTGGAAGTCCCACTGTTTGGAGGAGAGGGTTCCGGCGCCGGCGAGGAACGTTCCGGTGTCCTGGCGGAGGCGCGAGAGGGCGTTGTTGAGGAACCAGGAGGGGTCGAAGAGGGCCTCGGCCTCGACGACGGCGGTCCGGGCGATGGCGGGGGCGAAGCGGGCGATCTGGATCTTCAGGTTGTTGACGAGCGCCCGGCGCAGGCAGCCCTCGAGGGTCACGGCCGCGCCCTCGCCCGAGCGTTCCAGCGGCGCCAGGAAGCCCTCAGGTCCGCCGGGCGAGGAGGATGGGGGGTCTGGTTCGCCGGCGGGCTTGCCCGCCGTGGCAGCAGGTTCAGCAGGTTCGGCGCGGGGGAGGGACTCCAATCGGCCGGCCGTGCGGGCCAGGGGGGCCTCTTCGAGTGCGGCGGCGTTGCGGGCATAGGCGTTGCAGACTTCGCTGCCGGCCGCATCGAGGGCGCGGGCGTTCGATCGGCAGCCGGCCAGAGCGACGGCCGCGGCCGCCAGGCCCGCCGCTATGGCCAGGATGGCCCGCCCTTTGCCGAATCCGTGTGACATATCCACACCCTGCCTGCCACCCCCAATCGTTCCAACAGGATAACTATTTCGCCGCGTGAAGCAACCCTGTCCTGCTTTTACCAGGCAGACATCGCCGCCTCGCGCACCCTCCCATCCTCCATTTCGAGCGTGCGGTCGAATATGTCCAGCGCCCGGTGATCGTGGGTGACTACGACGACGCCCGCATTCTGTTCATGGGCGACCTTGGCAAAAAGTTCCATCACCTGCCGGCCGCGCACGCTGTCCAAGGCGGCGGTGGGTTCGTCAGCGAGAATCAGGCTGGGGCGGTTGGCCAGCGCCCGAGCCACGGCAACGCGCTGTTGTTCGCCGCCGGAGAGCGTGGAGGGCAGATGGCCGGCCCGGTCGTCCACACCCAGGTATTCCAGCAGTTCCATTGCCCGCCGTTTGGAGGCCCGGGAAGGGTGGTCGTCTATCTCCATCGCCAGACGCACGTTCTCCACCGCCGTCAGGAATGGGATCAGGTTGGTCTTCTGAAACACAAAGCCAAAATGCTGTCGGCGGAAACGGCGCACGTTGACGCACATCCGGTGGTCGTCGAAGACGGTCGTGCCGCCGATGACGATGCGACCGGCATTGGGCGACAGGATCAGACCGATGAGAGTCAGGAGCGTGGACTTGCCTGCGCCGCTGGGGCCGATCAGCGCCACGATCTCGCCGCGCGCGACGGTCAGGGCGGCATCGCACACGGCGATAATTTCCATGTGGCCGCTGCCATAGGTTTTCGTCAGCCCCTCCGCCTGCAACACGACTTCGCCGGTGCCAACGACGGGGTTCATGCCAGCACCTCGTGGGGTTCCACGCTCAGGGCTTTGGCAATGCCAAGCAGACTGGCAAGGACGGAGATGCCGACCACGATCCCGGCCAGCAGCCACAGATCGTCCGTGACCAGAATCACCCGGCGGGGAAATAGCGGAAACGCCCACTGGCCAATGACGTAGGCCACCCCATAGGCCAGGATGCCCAACAGGAGCGCTTGCTGCAAGATCAAGCCCAGGATGACGCTGTTGCGCGCCCCCATCAATTTGAGCATCGCGATGTCGTGGAGTTTGTCGAGCGTGAGCGTGTAGAGAATCAAAGCCATGATGATGGCTGAGACGATGATGAGCAGGATTCGAAAGAGGCCAAGTTGTCGGCGAGCGCGGTCCACGATCCCGCTCACGAGCAGGTTCCGCTGGCCATTGGAAGAATAGACCGAGACATCCGGCCATTTTCCAATCACCGACCCCACCTGGTTCGGATTGACACCGGGCCGGACTTTGACCAGAACCGCGCTGATGGCGGGCGGGCCGAGGGCGGGAATCGCGGAGGACGGGCCGAGACTGCGCTCGATGACTTGGGGTTGCGAACGGCCCAGGTCGATATGTTCGGCGCGGCTGTATCGCGCCGAACGTTCCAAGCGGATGGCTTCGCCGGACAGGTCGAACTGGATAGCCTGCGCATCGCGGATGGTGAAGAACGCCATCGCATCCCCATTCGGGGCTACCATCGCCCGCGTGTGGCCGACCACGGTGTAGGTGTCCTTGCCGAGTTTCGCCTTCTCGCCAAGCGGCAGTTTCAGCGCCTCATCGGCAATCATCTCGTAGTGGGCCTGTCCCAATGCCCGCCCGGCGACTATCGGAAGCCATTGGCCTCGGTCCTCCGGCCAGGATAGGCCCTGTACGGTGATGCGCAGGGGCTGGCCGCTCCTTTCGCGCTGGATCGTAGTCGAGACGAAATCACGGCTGCTGAGGACGCCGGGGACGGCACGGATGCGATCCTCCATGTTGGCCGGGATTTGGGAGATTTCCGCAAATGGCCCGCGCGTGTTCTTTTGGACCACCCACAGGTCGGCATCAATGCGGTCCACCAGGAGCGTGGCTTCCTGCACCAGGCCCCGGTAGATGCCGCCCATGCCCATGACCAGCATGAGAAGGAGGCCCAAGCCGATGGTGGTCAGTACGAATCGGCCGAAGTTGTGGCGAATGTCGCGGCCGGCCAGGTTCATGGCGCGAGTTCCAGCGCAACCGCCCGGCCCTCAGTTAGGGGGCCGTCCTTGGGGTCGTGCAGCCAGACGACCCGTTCGCCGGCAGTCAAGCCTTTGATGATTTCTACGCTCTCCGTCCCGCGAAGGCCCAACGTGACGTTTCGCCACTTGGCGTGCCCGCTCTCGCTCACAAACAGTCCCGGCTTGTCTTTTCGCCAGACAATGGCTGCTTGGGGCGCCAGCAGCGCCTGTTCCTTCCCGGCCGTCTGGATGTAAACTTCGGCCCGCTGGCCGACGGCCCAGGTCTTGGGCAGGTCTTTCACCGTCACATCTACCAAAAACTCACGGGTCTCCCGATCCGCCTCGGGGGCCATCCGCGTTACCGTGCCATTGTAGGAACGATCCGGCTCGGAACGAAAGACGACACGGGCCGGCTGTCCCGGCGACAGGGAGGTCATGGCTGTCTCGTCCACCCAGGCCGACACCCACATCTGCTCGGTGGAGATGATCTGAAGAATCTCGCTGCCGGGCACTACGATGTCGCCCGGCTCGCGGCTGCGTCGGACGACCAGGCCGTCGAAGGGGCTGGTGATCTGGGTGTCCGCCAGACGCTCTTGATAGAAGCGAAGGGTTTCCTCGGCCTTGAGGACCTCCCGCTCCATCTCGACCTTGGCGAGTTGGGCCCGTTTCAGGCCGGATTCCGCAACGTCGCGGCGCTCCGTTGCTACATCCAATTCGTATGTGGTGGCGGCCCCTGATTGGTGTAGTGAAGTGATGCGGCCAATCTCGGCGCGGGCCAGCACGGCCGTGGCTTCGGCGCCGGTGATTTCTGACGCGGACCGATCCACACCGGCTTCCGTCGCCGCCAGATCGGCTTTGGCCATTTCGACCTGCTGCCGAAGGTCGCCGTCGTAGAGCGTGGCCAAGAGTTGTCCCTTGGTGATACGGTCGCCTTGGTCAACCAGCACCTGGGTAACCAGCCCGGATATTTTGGGGCTGATGGTCGCCACCACCCGTGCCTCGAGGGTGCCGGTCCCCATGACTTCCGAGGCAATCGGCCCGGTTGCGGCCACGTGGGATTCGACGGACAGCGGCTCGTAGCGGAGGCGGTACAGGACGAACGCCGCTATTGCCGCCACGAGGGCTAGTTTCCAACTGATCCGTAGTGCTCGCTTCACCAGCCTGACCATTCCGCCCGTGCGTCCACCGCCATTGCCTGTTTCCATGCTCTGACGGCCCTTTGGCTCCAATCGGGTTTCTGGGATGCTCATGAGCGGGCCCGCCGGTTCATGTCAGGGCTTTGGCTTTTGTGGCCTCTGTCGCTGCCCGTCGCGCAGGGGTGTTTTCGGACGTCCTCATGGCATTTTCTCACCTGTTCCGGCGGGCAGGCCTCCGGCTTGCTTTGGAGGTTTTTCGGCCTCTTGCACGTCGTTTTTCCGCAGCACATTTGCCGCCTCCTTTTTTTAATCCGGTTATCTTTCCGAAAAGGGAATCCGTGACCGCCCGACACCTTGCGGCGGCAGCGGGCGCAAGACTGTAGTGAATGAAGTAGCCGCGCCGGTCGGGCTCCACAAGACCGGCGTCTTTGAGAATCCTCAGATGCTGCGACACGGCGCCCGCCGAGATGTCCAGCAGGCGGGAGAGGGCGCACACGCAAAGCGTCCGCTCCACGAGAAGTCGGATGATTTCCACTCGCTTCTCTACGGAGAGCGCCCGAAAGATTCGCATCATGTCTCGGCGGTTTCCCGCAACCATTTGATTTAGTATCCGCTAAAAAACGAAAATGTCAAGCGGAAAGAAGGGGAGGTTCCCCATTCCGGCTCATGGCGAGGGGGGGGGAAGGCGAAGACAAGTTGGCCGTCGTCGCGGTACGGTCGAACGGGGTTGGCGCGCAGGTGCGGGACATTCGAGCACCGGGTTTTTCGGATCAGCCCGCGTCCCCCGCGCGGGCCGATCGTTCCCATAGCATAACTATTGCGGCCTGTTAATCAACCCCGAATTGGGCGGGAAGATTGCGGCGGCGCGGCCTCGGAGCGTTCGTGCAGCGGCCCCCGCGTTTGGGGACGCCTCCGGCACTAGCGCTACTTTGTCAACTCCGCTCCTCGACAGGTAAGCGGAGGCGCGGTGGCCATTCTTGGCCACCGC
>Ga0315288_10001898_pt1 | contig 27184 bp, 29 predicted proteins | sample YL17G11_20_MG_FD_203454 | JGI IMG/M metagenome (GOLD analysis project Ga0315288, IMG submission 203454) | Sediment microbial communities from Yellowstone Lake, YNP, Wyoming, USA - YL17G11_20 | ecosystem: Environmental > Aquatic > Freshwater > Lake > Sediment | place: USA: Wyoming | collected... | reverse complement strand
TTTCCAGAGTAATGGCAAAGGTTCACTATCCTATTGACATTGTAGGAAGCATCGCAATAGCAATCTCTGTAACTAGTTTCGCCTGGATAATACTCAAAACACTACGCAAAAATAGACATCTCTGTTAGAATGCTGCTCGCTTGATACAACCAATGCCCCCGATAGACTGTGGCAGTAGCGGTAGGGCCCAAAGGTATACCGGATGACGTGCTTACTGGGTCTTTGTCACGCGTCGCCCGAGAAACAAGCAAGCCAGAATCCGAGGTCAGGGCTGCTCTGGAGGGCCGCGGTTATCGCATCATGAGCTTATACAATACCAACCCAAGGCGGATTGCAGGTAAGGTCAATTATTCCGAAGGCTATGCCTCTTGCAGCCGAGGCTTGCAAACCAGACCAAATAGTGTAGAATTCATTCTGCAACTATATTATGTACATAAGAGATATTACAGGTTCTTCGAGGCACTAACGGCAACGTTTTGATCTATTCCGATTTCAAAGCGAGAATGCCTAGTTAGCTTGTGGTATTATGAGTGTCAGCTTGGATAAGATAGAACAAGTGGATACAGCCGCAGCGCCGGTCACAGTAATCCGTCCGCCCAAGGGATGGATACCGGTCAATCTGCGTGAATTGTGGGCGTATCGGGAGCTGCTTTACTTCTTCACCTGGCGCGACCTCAAAGTGCGCTACAAGCAAACTCTGTTTGGTTTTGCCTGGGCTATCATCCAGCCCGTTTTCATGATGATAATATTCAGCCTGTTCTTCGGTGCGCTGGCCAAGATCCCCTCTGAGGGGATACCCTATCCTCTTTTCAGTTATGCAGCGGTGCTTCCCTGGACCCTGTTCTCTGAGGGGTTAAGCCGATCCAGCAACAGCCTGGTGCAGGACGCCAACCTTCTGCAGAAAGTATATTTCCCCCGGCTGCTGATGCCTCTATCAGGCGTTCTCTCACCTGTGGTGGATTTCGCTATTGCTTTTGTTGTCTTGATTGCTTTGATGCTTTATTTCGGCTACTATCCCAGCGTTATGATGCTGTTGATATTGCCTTTCCTGCTCTTGGAACTGATGCTTGCCACAGGCATAGGGATGTGGCTCTCGGCAATCAACGTTGAATATCGAGATGTCCGCTACGCTATCCCATTCTTGATCCAGATCGGGCTGTTTGCCTCACCGGTGGTATATCCGGTCACATTCGTGCCGGAGCGTTTCCAGGCTGTGTATGGGTTGTTAAATCCCATGGCCGGCATAATAGAGGGGTTTCGCTGGGCCATTCTGGGCACAAAGCCGCCCAGCTATCTAATAATAGCCTCAATCGCAATTATTGTAGTTATACTTGTCTCAGGCGCCTTCTATTTCCGCCGCCGTGAAAAAGCGTTTGCAGATGTGGTATGAGTTAGCTCATAGATCGTAGTTCATAGTTCATGGGGAGAAGCGTTATGGAAGAAAGCAAGTTTGGATATGTGGATTAGAAGAGGAGGAAAGAAAGATGGTAAAGATCAAGGATTTGACTATTGATGACCTCGAGTATCTCATAGAGCAGAAAGTGCTGGAAATCCTGGGAGACCCTGACTCGGGGCTAGAGTTAAGGGATGAATTTAGAGAAGAACTGAGAAATCGCCTAAAGAATTCCTCCAAAAGAACTTCGCACGAAGAGGTACTAAGAAGAGTTGTGTAAGTTAGCTCATAGTTCATGGTTAGTAGCTCGTAGGGAATCCCCTATGAGCCACCAGCTACGAGCTAACTTGCTATCAGCCGTGAGCTCTTAACGATGAGCCAATCAGACAGGTTTGGATATGAGGATTTGGAAGTCTGGCAGAAAGCTATAGAGTGGGCTTCTGAAATAGTATTTTTAGGCGATAATCTGGAGATGGACAGAAAGCATTTCCGGTTAATAGAACAACTGGAATCAGCGTCGAGTTCAGTTGCAGCGAACATAGCGGAGGGCAAAGGGAGATATTCGAAAAAAGAGTTTGTACAATTCTTGTATATTGCCAGAGGCTCTCTTTATGAGACTCTGACTCTGCTTGAAATATTTCTAAGGCAAAACTGGATAAGCAAAGATAAGTTCGCAGAACTAAAGGAAAGAGGCAAAGAAATAGCAAAGATGCTAAATGCCCTGATAAATTCCATAAAAGGAAGCTCATAGCTCGTAGTTCGTTAAAAGCTCATAGCAATCTACTATGAGCCATCAGCAATGAGCTAACCTGCCACGAGCTATCAGCTATGAACTATGATGAGCCATCAGCAATGAGCTAACCTGCCACGAGCCATCAGCTATGAACTATGATGAGCCATCAGCTACGAGCCATCGCTGAGGAGGTGAAGATAATGCCTAAAGTGACGTCTCATCTAAGTGCAGAGGAAATTAAGAACCTGGTCTTCCAACTGCCTACGCGAGAGTTCCTGGCACTGGTTGACGCTATAGAGGAACGGGCAGAGACTATTGCCATGATGAGATTATCTGAGACTGGCTTTAAGGAATGGAACGAGGAGGGGGAGAATGGAGAAACTCGATCGCATCACAGTCAATCCTAACATTTGCTTGGGGCAGCCAACAGTTCGGGGTATGCGCATCACGGTGAGCGTTATCCTCAAAATGCTGGCCGGCGGCAAGTCTGTTCAAGAGATACTCCAAGCCTATCCCGAACTAGAAGTTGAGGATGTGCAACAAGCGATCAAATACGCGGCTTGGATCGTCTCGGATCAGATCCACATGGTACCCACAGCGTAATGTGCTATTATGACAAATATACGCTTTCTGGCCAATATGAATATCTCGCCAAATACTGTTGAAGCCTTGCGTAAGCATGGGTGGGATATTGTTCGAATCTCCCAATTCTTGCCGGTGAATGCATCTGATCAGGACATCTTAGAGTTTGCTCGCAAAGAAGACAGAGTCGTGGTCACTCAGGATTTGGATTTCTCGGCTCTTCTGGCATTAGGCGGTTATAAGCGCCCTAGCCTTATCAGCCTACGACTATCGGCGTCGGATCCAGATACGATCACTCGAAAGCTACTGGAATCAGTTCCCCGGATTAAACGAGAACTCAGGGAGGGTTGTGCTGTAACCGTAGAGGACGTTGCCATACGTGTCCGCAGGCTGCCGATTGGATAACCTGCAACGCAACAGGAGATAGAGGACAGAAGCTTCCGGTCCCCCGTCTCCAGTCCTCAGTCAAGGAAAACTTATGAATGACATTGCTGTTCGAGTCGAAAACCTGAGCAAGCTCTACCGTATCGGTCAGTTCGGGGGTTATAAAACCATCCGCGAGAGCCTGATGAATGCCGCCTACGCCCCCGTTCGCCGGCTGCGAGCCATGAGCCATCAGCCATCAGCTACGAACCATGAGCCATCAGCTACCACCCATCAGCCATCAGCTATCAGCCACGAGCCAACCGCCACGAGCCACCATGAGCCACGAGCTATCAGCCATCAGCCAGACTATATTTGGGCCCTCAAAGACGTCTCCTTCGAAGTCAAGCATGGCGAAGCTGTAGGCATCATCGGCAGAAATGGTTCTGGCAAGAGCACCTTATTGAAAATCCTCTCCCGCATCACCGCGCCTACAGAAGGCTGTGTGGAGATTCATGGCCGCGTGGGCTCACTTCTGGAGGTGGGCACAGGCTTCCATCCCGAGCTCACCGGCAGGGAGAATATTTATCTCAATGGCGCTGTTATAGGCATGAAAAGGGCTGAAGTTGCCCGCAAGTTCGATGAGATTGTGGCCTTTGCCGAGATTGAGAAGTTTCTGGACACTCCGGTGAAGCGCTACTCCAGCGGCATGTATGTGCGCCTGGCTTTTGCTGTAGCTGCCCACCTGGAGCCGGAGATTCTCATAGTCGACGAGGTACTGGCGGTGGGCGATGCTGCATTCCAGAAGAAGTGCCTGGGGAAGATGAGCGATGTGGCCAAGGGGGGACGTACGGTGGTGTTCGTGAGCCATAACATGGCGTCGATCACGCAGCTATGCGAGCGAGCTGTTCTGCTGACCGGCGGTAAGATAGTGCAAGATGGCCCATCTCGTGAAGTTGTATCTGAGTATCTGTCCGATCGAGAAAGCATATCTGGAGAAATTGTCTGGTCTTATAGCAACGCGCCGGCGTCTGAAATTGTAAGACTTCGTGCCGTAAGAGTAACCGGTGAACAAAAGAAGCCTTCTTTCGACATGGACATGGCCAAGCCGATTGGTCTTGATATGGAATTCTGGTGCCTGCGAGGAACTAGAATGACCCCAGCTTTCCATATATACAATGAGCTTGGAATCTTGCTCTTTTTCACCGCGAATCTACACGATAAGATTTGGGCTGAAAGGGAATACGAGCCTGGGTTGTATCGTTGCTCTTGCGAGTTGCCGGGAAATTTCTTTAATGAGGGCACATACTTTGTTAATGCCTACTTATCCAGCGATATAAATCAGGCACCTGATGTGCGTCAAGAGCCAGCTGTGTCATTTCGCGTACACGACTTAGGCACCGGACCAGGTCGCCCTATAGCTGGGAAATGGCTAGGCCTAATTCGACCTCTTTTGCCGTGGTCCGGTGATCGTATTGGAGACCTGCCATGAACTTATTAGGTGGCATTGTACGAACGCATACACAACTAGTCGGGCGATGATTATTCTCGGATTTATATAAATGAGGTAGGGATATGCATTTAGAGCGTGTCCTAGTAGTAGTAGAGCAGAGGATTCGTCCGGATGGCAGTTATCCCGGCTTTGACATCCGGCACATCGAGGGCCCGCTTAAGTGTAGCGGCATCGTGAAAAATATAGACGTGTTCTACTACAATGATTACACACCGAATTCGGACGATGCACTACTCAATTATTGTCTTGAAAAGAAACCGCAAGCTGTCTTGCTATCATTGCAGAATGTAGTGCTACGCAAGGGAGCGGAACCTACCCCTGACGTTGTCTGGAAAACAACTCACCAGCTACGCATACCTAGCGTAACGTTCTGGTTCGATATACACGGGGACACAATAGCGGAACTCTTAGAACGCTATGGGCACACAGTATCACTCAACGTCATTTTGGGTGCTGATTCAAGCTCTCATAAAGCACTAAGGTTGCAGGACACGAATTATGTATACGCAGGAATAACGTTCGACGAGCGTCTATTTAGCAGACCGGATGGTTCACGAGATATACCAGTAGGCTTTCTCGGTAGTCGAATTAGCGGTCGATCTCAGTGGATATCAGGGCTTATAGAAACTGGTATTCCAGTATGTACATCCAGTGGACCAATAGTCAGTGGAAGGCGATCGTTTTTAGCATCTGACAACGTCCCCCGCGTTTGGATAACCTACGAAGAATACCTGGAGTTTATGTCGAGATTAAGAATAGCCTTAAATTTTTCGTATCTTCATGGTGGGTCCCCATATGCGCAACATGCAGTATCGTCTGAAAGGGAACGCACTTGGTTAGCAATTCGGTGGCTTGCGCTTCAAGCTAGGCGATGGCTCTTGGCATTATGTAAGAATCCGGCTAAAGTCAAATCCATAGTCCCCGTATTCAAAAACACAGCACGAGAGCTGAGCGCAAAGCCGAGATACATGGTTAGAGCACGAGTTTGGGAGGCGTTGTGGTGCCGGACTTTCTTGCTCGAGGAGAATAACCCTGTCACCAGCCTATACTTTGAACCGTATGTTGATTATGTCCCATTTACCTCTCTTAAAGACCTCGTTGATAAAATCAGGTACTATCTCGAAAACGAGGATGAGCGTGACCGTATACGTATGCAAGGGCGAGCCACAGTTGAAAAATATCATAACGCTAGGATATACTGGGAGAACCTTTTCGAAACAATTGGTATACAGTCATCTGGACAGAATCAACATCGTCCCGGGGAGATTTGGAACAAGGCTTACTTCGATAACTGGTATTCGAGCCATCCCCCCCCAATATAAGGATAGTTGGACTTAGAAATCGAACTTGAAGGAGATGGTCGAATGGATAGGGATAGGAAAATAGATAGAGTTCTGATAACAGGCATAACTGGGTTTGTAGGCAGTCACTTAGCCGATTACATTCTAGAGAACTACCCAAAGGTCCAGATTTCAGGTTTAGCAAGATGGCGTTCACCAACTGACAATGTCAGGCATATCCTTGATAAGGTTACGCTAGAATGCGGCGACTTGGTGGACCTGCCTTCCCTAAGGACTACTCTGTTGACACAGAAGCCCGATGTTATCTTCCACCTGGCGGCACAATCCTATGTTCCCTTCAGTTTCACCGCGCCCGTGGCTACACTGAACGCAAATATCATTGGCACCTGCAATTTGCTGGAAGCAGTGAAGGAATTGAAGCTCTCTTCTAACTATGATCCAATCATTCACGTTTGTAGCTCGTCTGAGGTATACGGGCAGGTTAAGGAGAATGAGGTCCCCATAACGGAGGATAATCCGTTGAGGCCGGCTTCTCCTTATGCTGTGAGTAAGGTTGCCGAAGACATGCTGGGCTTTCAATACTGGATATCCTGGAAGGTGAAGACAATAAGAACTCGCATGTTTACACACACTGGCCCGAGACGGGGAGACGTTTTCGCTCTTTCCAACTTTGCCAAGCAGGTTGCGGCTATCGAAGCTGGCCTAGCTCCACCGATAGTCTACGTAGGCAATCTGGAAAGCGTCCGAACATGGTCCGACGTTAGAGATGCAGTTAGGGCCTATTGGTTGTTAGTCAATAAGTGCCCCCCAGGCGAGGTCTATAACATAGGCGGCGTTGAGACAATGACCATAGGAGAAATGCTGAAGCGTTTGCTCAAGATTTCTAAGGTAAGAGACATAAAAGTTGAGATTGACCCTCGCCGCTTGAGGCCCTCTGATGTGACGTTACAGATACCCTGCATAGACAAATTCGTTAAGGCGACTGGTTGGAAGCCAGAGATAAAGTTCGACAAAACGATACGGGATACTCTAGACTATTGGAGAGAGTACTACAAAAGGATAAGGTAGCGCAATGGATACGCGTGAATTAAACCTAGAGCTCTACAGAAAGCTATACTTGGCGAGACGAGCGGAAGAAAAAATTCGCGAGCATTATGGGGAAAATGAAATGAAAACCCCCATGCACATGTCAATGGGAGAAGAAGCGATAGCGGTTGGCGTATGTCACGCTTTGAAGGCGGAGGATCAGGTTTTTGGCACCTATAGGTCTCATGCGATATATCTGGCCAAGACACTAAATACGGATGATTTCTTTGCGGAGATGTACGGGAAAGATATAGCATTATTGAAGGGGAAAGGCGGCTCTATGCACATGTGTGCCCCTGACCATGGATTCATGGGCACTTCGGCAATAGTAGCCAGTGCCATTCCAGTTGCTGTAGGGGCTTCTTTCGCAAACAGGCAGAGAGGCAATGGCAAACTCGTTGCCGTTTTCTTCGGAGATGGGGCCGTTGATGAGGGGGCTTTCTGGGAGAGTCTGAATGTTGCCTGCCTAATGAAACTACCGATCATATTAGTTTGTGAAGATAACGGTTTAGCTGTCCACACCCCGACTTCCAAAAGACGCGGATACACCTCTATATCCGGTGTTGTCGCCGAGTTTAATTGCAATGTACTTGAGGAGAACACCACCGACGTGGAGGTCATTTACAAATTGACCCACAAGGCGATTGACTTGATCAAAACAACTGGGATGCCTTGCTTCATGCATCTGAGGTACTACAGATACCTGGAGCACGTTGGTGTTAATGAAGATTTCGATGCAGGTTACAGGTCAAGATATGAGTTTGAGGAGTGGTACAAGAGAGACCCCGTGAAGCTTCAGCGAGAGAAGTTACTTCATAGATACAGTATCAAGGAAGATGAGGTCACAAGAATCGAGAAAGAGATAGATAGTCAGATTGAGAAAAGCGTAATAGTAGCAAAGCAAGCACCGTTTGCTGAATGTAGTGAATTGTATAGAGGTGTGTTTGCTTGACGAGAAAGATAAGCTACTGTGAAGCGCTGAACGAGGCCATGGCTCAGGAAATGGGAAGGGATTCCAGCGTTTTTGTGTACGGAATCGGCGTGCCTGACCATAAAAGGGTATTCGGCAGCACAGCGGGATTGGTGGAGAAGTTCGGCCCTGAGCGATGTTTTGACACCCCACTTTGTGAAGACAGTATGACCGGATTTGGACTGGGTGCGGCCATAAATGGCATGAGGCCCATTCATGTTCATATTCGTGTGGATTTTCTACTTTTGGCCATGAATCAACTTGCAAATATGGTCTCCAGCTATAGATATGTATCGGGAGGAAAACTAAGCGTTCCTATGGTCATAAGAGCGGTTATTGGCAGGGGTTGGGGACAAGGCTTTCAACACAGTAAGAGTATGTACTCAGTGTTCGCACATATCCCGGGGTTAAAAGTTGTTCTGCCAACCACTCCAAGAGATGCTAAGGGGTTGCTTATCTCAGCGATAAGAGATGACAATCCGGTATTATTCATTGAGCATAGATGGTTATACTGGCAGGAGGCTGAAGTCCCTGCAGAACCCTTTACTATACCACTTGGAGAAGCAAATACTTTGCTCGAAGGTACGGACGTAACGGTTGTGGCCACATCGTGGATGAATGTAGAAGCTCTTAAAGCTGCGGAGATTTTGTCAAGAAGGGGCGTGAGTGTAGAAATAGTTGATCCGAGAACGATAGCACCTCTTAATGACAACCTCATAATTAGTTCGGTCGAGAAGACAGGACTCTGTATCGTGGCAGATAATGACTGGCTACATTGCGGGTTCAGTGCTGAGGTCGCTGCCAGGGTTTCAGAAAAGTGTTTCGGGAAATTGAGACAACCGGTGTATAGGATAGGTTTCGCTTCAACCCCATGCCCCACAGTAAGGAATCTGGAAAATGAGTTTTACCCCAGTGCTATCACTATAATAAGAGCCATAGAAAAAATGCTGAGGTTGGGACCCACTGATTTATCGAAGGAAGAATTCTATAGTCATGAAAAAAGGTTCAAAGGGCCATTTTAATCAGGGGGCATCTGTTGTGCAATCCGGATTATGCGAACTAGGATTAGAGGACTTTGCGCGTTCTTTTGGCACGACCGTAGATAATATTCCCGACGAGTGCAGAGACTTAATCGCCAAGACAGATTTCAGCTATAGGGTTCTTGCAGGAGAAGAACGTGACAAGATCTTGTTGAATGTTCTCACGAAAATAGAGTCAGATCAACAGGTGATCGGCGCAAAGGAAAGACAATCTACGTGGGAGAAAGGGTGGGCGGAGAACTTTCAGGATTTTGTCAAGAGTGGTTATGATTTGAACAGCTTGATACCAAGATTCATTAGACCCAATCAGGTGATAAGACTCAAAGGCGATTATGTTTTACCCACCAATCCAAAATTTGAACTAGATTACCTTTCGGTTTTCCGGCTCTGGTTGTTCCAAAAATACCTGGCGGAGTTTGATTCGATCTATGAATTCGGATGTGGGACTGGCTTCAACCTTGCCGTACTGGCACAGCTTTATCCCGAGAAGCAGTTGTACGGATTAGATTTTGTACCTTCATCACAAAACCTAGTTGACAAACTAGCTGAGGCTAATGGCTGGAAAATGACAGGACGTCTCTTTGATATGGTTTCCCCAGATGAAGATTTCGAAATAGCCGATAATAGCGCAATCTTTACTATCGGTGTAGTAGAACAGTTAGCAGGTAAATTTGAAGCGTTTCTACAGTTTCTTTTAAAGAACTCACCAAGGTTATGTATAAATGTTGAGCCAACCATTGAACTATACGATGAAGACAAACTTGTTGATTATCTTGCGATGAAATTTCACCGAAAACGTGGCTACACTGATAATTACTTAACTCGTTTAAGAGAATTGGAAGCTGAAAAGAGAATTGAGATAATGAAAGTTAAAAGGCTGTTTTTTGGAAGTCTGTATATGGAGGGATATTCGTATATTATATGGAGACCAAAGAAAGCCAAGACATAGCCCTGAGATTGAGGTTCGAGGAAGATGGCGGGCTACTAACATTAAACTCCACAGAAAATGGTGGAACGTCCATATGGACCTAGGAATCAAAGAGAAATATGCTCTGGTCACCGGTGGCAGCCACGGGATCGGGCGTAGCATAGCGTTGGCATTAGCTGAGGAGGGATGCAATGTCGCTGTCTGTGCACGGAATAAGGGGCGTATCGAAGAGACGGTGGCGGAATTGAAGGTAAAGGGTGTACAGAGTCTAGGTATAACGGCTGATGTAATGATTCTAGCAGATATAGAACGGGTAATGAAAACTATCATGGATTGCTGGGGTACAATTCATATTCTAGTAAACAATGCCGGGGGGGGAGGCAGATGGGGTCGCGATGAAGTCGAGGAGACATCGGAGGATGTATGGTTGGATGTTTACACCAAGAATGCTCTAGCAGCAATTCGCTTTAGCATGAAAGCGATCCCATTTATGCGAAAACAGAAATGGGGCAGGGTAGTCACAATCAGTTCCACATACGGTCGTGAGGGTGGAGGGAGACCGTGGTTTAATATGGCTAAAAGCGCTGAGATTAGCCTGATGAAGACAATGGCAATGGATTCTCGTTTGGCAAGAGATGGTATTACCTTCAATACTGTTGCTCCGGGAGCCATTATGATACCTGATACTGGATGGGAAAAGGAACGAAACCGGGATCCAGATGGGTTTAGAAAAATGGTGGAAAGCCAGTTTCCTCTGGGACGTCTCGGGACCCCAGAAGAGGTCGCGAATGCTGTCGTTTTCCTCTGTTCTGAAAGGGCAAGCCTGGTTAACGGCGCATGTATCGCTGTCGACGGCGGTGAAAGCAAGAGTTTCTAGACCTCTTTAGATTCGAGTATTGTATGATTGAGAAGACGGTACTAAAGAGTTTCGCCAAAAGGAACGTTTTAGTGACAGGCGGCACTGGTCTTATCGGAAGACAGATATTAGATATGCTATGCGATGCAGGTGCTCACGTTAGAAACGTCTCACTTGATAGAATCACACTCAACAACAAAGCCGAATATGTTTTCGCCGATCTTACAAGTTATGATGTCTGTAAAGATGTGACTAAGGACATGGACTTTGTTTTCCATCTGGCAGGCATAAAAGGTTCAATTGAAGTTACAAAAGCGAAGCCAGCCAGCTTTTTCGTACCACTCCTGATGATGAATACCAACGTATTGGAGGCTTGCAGGCTCAATAAGGTTCAGAAAGTAGTATATACAAGTTCCATAGGTGCGTACGCAAGTGCAGAGGTTTTCAGGGAAACCGAAAATCTTGATGGTCCGCCCATGGATATGTTTCCTGGGTGGGCCAAAAGAATGGCGGAATTGCAGATTCAAGCATATAGAATTCAATACAAGCTGGACAACTTTTCTATCGTTAGGCCCTGCAACGTATACGGCCCGGGGGACAACTTTGATCCAAACAGTGCCATGGTAATTCCATCTTTGATGTACCGGATATATCAAAAGGAGGACCCTGTTCTTATCTGGGGCGATGGAAGCGCGATACGAGATTTTGCGTATAGCGGAGATGTCGCCGAAGGGGTAATTCTAGCCCTCTATTACGGAACCCATTCGCACTTCGTAAATCTGGGCAGTGGCAAGGGCTATTCAATTAAGGAGTTGGTGGAAACGCTGAATAGCTTCATTGACTTCAATTACAAATTTGATACCACAAAATCTTCAGGGTTCCCTAAGAGAGTTATGGACATATCTCTAGCCAGAAAATTGATCCACTACGACCCAACCACGACCCTGCTAGATGGGCTTAAACAAACCTGGAACTGGTATGTGAATAATCAGGATGAGCATCTGAAGAAGGTAAACTATTTCAAAGAGTGAGAGCATGGAAGTATCAAAGACGAAACTCGACGGTGTTCTGTTGATAAAACCGCCCACCATTTTTGAGGATTTCCGAGGCACTTATGTAGAGACTTACAATGAAAAACTGTACACTGAGGCGGGCATAACTGTTAAATTTGCGCAGGATGACATTTCTGTGTCCTCGCGGCACGTGCTCAGGGGAATACATGGGGATGGCAAGACCTGGAAATTAATCTCATGCTTCTATGGGAAATTTTATCTGGTGGTAGTCAACTGGGACAATACTTCGCCTCAGTTCGGGAAATGGGAATCGTTTATTTTGTCAGACCAGAATAGACTACAGGTACTGGTTCCGCCCAAATTCGGGAACGGTCATGTGGTTCTTAGTGAACTGGCCATCTTCCACTACAAGCAATCAAGCTACTATGATCGAGCCAGCCAGTTCACCATTCTATGGAACGATCCAAAACTGAATATCTGGTGGCCTATAAAAGCTCCGATATTATCAAGGAGGGATGAGGGTGGCGAGGATTTCTAGTGGTGCAAAAGTTTTGGTTGCTGGCGGGACAGGGTTTGTCGGCGCGAACCTAGTGAACAAACTCCTATCGTTGGGAGCAAATGTTAGGGCAACTATTCACAGGAAGGATCCTGTTATTCTGGACAAACGAATCGAATATGTAAGATGCGATTTGAGAAAGATGGAAGATTGCGACAAAGCAGTGCATGACGTTGAGTATGTGTTCATGTGTGCAGCAAATACATCTGGAGCAGCGGTAATCGCGGCGACACCCCTTGTCCATGTAACCCCTAACGTAGTAATGAACGCACAAATGCTCGAAGCGGCGTATTCTGCCAAGGTTAAAAAGTTCATATGGCTGAGCAGCAACGCAGGTTATCCTCCATCCGATGATAGGCCTGTAAAGGAAGAGGAATTCTTCAAGGGAGACCCATATGATATCTATTTCGGCGTTGCATGGATGAAGCGGTACACTGAGATACTTTGCCGCATGTATTCAGAAAAACTAAAGAATCCCATGACAACAGTTGTTCTAAGACCATCAAATATTTATGGGCCATATGATGATTTCGAATTTGAGACCTCACATGTAATGGCAGCTTTGATAAGAAGGGTTATAGAAAGACATAATCCTCTAGAAGTCTGGGGAACAGGAGATGATGTAAGAGATTGGATTTATATCGATGACTTCATAGAAGCTGTTATGCTGGCTGCGGAGAAGATTGAATCTTATAACCCCATTAATATTGGCATGGGTAAGGGCTATAGTATCAAGCAAGCCCTGCAGACTATTCTCGAAGTCGACGGTTATACTAATGCGAATGTCAGGTTCAATCCCTCGAAACCATCCATGATTCCCATAAGGTTAATAGATACAACAAAGGCGGAGACCATCTTGGGATTTAAGGCAAAAACGGGACTGAGCGAAGGAATTAAAAGAACAATTGAATGGTATCGGAAGACACATTAACCAGAAAGCTATTCCGAGAAGGGATCCCATCAGACCATGATAATTAGTAGGGCACCGTTCCGGATATCCTTTTTCGGCGGTGGAACAGATTACCCGGCATGGTATAACGAGCACCGAGGGGCTGTTCTCGCAACTGCCATCGATAAGTATTGCTACGTTACTGTGCGGCATCTTCCACCGTTCTTCCATTACAAGTACCGGATAAGATATACAAAGCGCGAGGAGACTCAGACTATTTCGGAAATAAAGCATCCTTCTGTACGGGAATGCCTCGCTTTTGTGGGTTTTGACCGCGGAGTCGAAGTGCAACACAATGCCGATTTGCCAGCAAGGATAGGGGTGGGTTCCAGTTCGACATTCACGGTTTGCCTGCTTAATGCCTTATACGCCTTGGAAGGCAAAATGATAACCAAAAGACAGTTGGCGCTAGAGGCAATCCATATCGAGCAGGATATAATCAAGGAAAATGTAGGGTCACAAGATCAAACTATGGCTGCTTTCGGTGGCTTCAATCGAATTGAATTTGGTGGGCCGCAACAGATACAGGTTCAACCAGTTACCGTCGATGCCCAGAAATTGCAGTCTCTTCACGACCACCTGATGCTATTTTTTACAGGGTTTGCTAGGACAGCGTCTACGATAGCAGGCGAACAAATCAAAAAGACTCCAGAGAAAAAGCCAGAATTAGAAAAAATGCACGGAATGGTAGACGAAGCCATAGGCATCATCAATGGTCGCAAGTCGGATCTAAATGATTTTGGCAAACTCCTGCACGAAAGCTGGATGATCAAGCGAAGCCTAACAAGTAAGATTACGAATCCATTGATAGATGAAATCTACGAAAGAGGAAGAAGAGCAGGAGCATTGGGGGGAAAATTGCTAGGAGCTGGAGGCGGGGGTTGTATTCTGCTTTTTGTGGAGCCGAAACGTCAGGACAAAGTGAGGGAGGCACTGAAGAAAGCGCTGTATATTCCATTCGAATTCGAGAATCTAGGTACGCAGATAATCTATTATGCACCCAGGAGCGATTTCTGATAACCGGGAACGGTTGGCAATGTTAAGGCGTTGTGTTCCGGCGAATCCAAAGTCTTAGCCTGTGCCAAAGGGGAAAAGGTGGATAAGTCTTTTCAGAAACGGCAAATTGCGACAATCCGCGGATTGGTGACTAGTGATCTAGAAGAAAGCGCGACTGTTATGCGCAAGGTTATCGAGCAGTTGACTGACCCTATAGCCGAAGCTGTCGAAAAAATCGTAGATGCTTACAAATCAGGTGGTAGAGTATTCCTAATAGGAAACGGCGGGAGCGCCGCCGATGCACAGCATATTGCCGCAGAACTCGTTGGGCGTTTCAAGTCGGAAAGAGTAGGCTTGCCGGCTATTGCGCTGACCACAAACACATCTGTACTAACAGCTTTGGCAAATGATTACGGGTTCGATACCATTTTCAGTCGTCAACTGCAGGCATTGGCTAATGAGAAGGATATCCTTATCGCAATTACAACGAGTGGTACTTCAGCAAATGTAATCAAAGCCGTTGAGATGGCACACTCAAAGGGTGTTGTTGTGATAGGCTTGACTGGAGAGAAAGGTCATGAATTCAGTGACATGGTAGATCTCGCAATCGTAGTTCCTTCATCAGATACAGCGCGAATTCAAGAGGCACATATTGCGATTGGGCATGTTATTTGTCATCTTGTGGAAGAGTTGCTTTTCAATGAATCGAGCGGTATTCATCGATAGAGATGGTGTTATCACACAGGAACCACCCTATTACGCACACAAGTTGAGCGAGCTCAACTTTGTAGCGAATGCCGCGCGTGCCATCGGGTTACTGAATAAAAATGGGTTTGTTGTCATCGTTGTCTCCAATCAAGCTGGAATCGCCCATGGTTACTATCAGGAGGAGGACACGCTACTTTTCAACCAGGCGGTGGAAGAGAATCTATCAAAGATGGACGCTCGCATAGATGCTACCTATTATTGTCCTCATCACCCGGAGGCTAAAATCGAGAGATACCGAGTTAAATGTGATTGCAGGAAGCCCGAACCGGGGATGCTCACGAGAGCAGCCAGCGAGCTAGACGTGGACTTGAAGCAGTCGTTCATGGTTGGCGACAAATTGAGCGATATTGAAGCTGGGAGAAGGGCTGGGTGCAAGACCATAATGGTGAAAACCGGGCAGGGACTCGAAGAACTCAAAGCCAAGCAAATTGAGTGTGACTATGTTGCGGACGACTTATACGATGCCGTTAAGCATATCCTGAGCTTGCCTGATAAAACTTAGAATATACCATTATTGGTCGTGTCACCAATTATGGAATTAATAGAAAAGCGGAATGTGAGTATCAGAAATTGGACAATCAGCTGATAAATGCAACTCTCTTGCTCATTACATACACAGACCAGTCACACGGAGTATTGGGGCAAAAAGGCAATCCTCTGATGTGGACTTACTATGATTATGATGAGAACTGGTACTCAGCCCTATGCCAAGTATTCTCTCGTGTCTACCGCTATGACTTAGGGCTTCGGGCAAGTCATCTCGGCCTAGTTGGGGCAAATAAAGATATTATTAATGTTGCAGAGATGTACCACCCGAAGTATATGTTTTATCCTGCCGGCAGTTATGATATAAGCACGGATACACTTATGAGACTTCGTGAAATTGGGTGTATTGTAGTAGGCCGATTCGAGGATGACGACTATCGCTTTGATGATCATTCAAAGTGGCTTATTCCTTATCTGGATTATTGCATAACGAATGTGCCTGGGAGAGTTCCTCAATATGAAGCGTTGGGTGCTCGCTGTATACCATTACCCATCGAGGGGCATAACGAGGCTATATGGCAACGGCTCCCACATATACCTAAGAAGTTTGATGTCAGTTTTGCAGGACTTGTTTATCCTCATAGGCACAAGCTATTAGAATCTCTTCGTGGACTTGGCATACCTGTTCAGGTTTTCGACAATACGGGTGGGGGCAATCTGCTGTCGTTAAGGGATTTAGTTTGGGTTATCAATGCAACAAGGATAAACCTCAACTTAACACTAGACAGATATGTTCCTGGACTCAGGCAAACCAAAGGCAGACTATTTGAGGTTACTTTAAGTGGCGGTTTTGTACTCACAGAATGTGCGCCAGACTTGGAGAAATACTTCGAAGTTGGCCGTGAGATCGTCTGTTTTGATACTGTCGAGGATGCAGCAGAAAAGATTAGCTATTATTTGCAGCATCCAGATGAAAGAGAAGCCATTGCTGAATGTGGTTACAAGCGTGCTTGCAGAGATTATACATCCAAAGTGATATTTAGGGACTTGTTCCTCCAGATAGAAGATGATTTAAGCAAGCGGGGTCGTGCGTTAATTGGGGATCAATCTTCAATAAGTACAGAACTTGAGGTAAATCCTTTTCGTAAGGCGATAGCAGAAAGACATTACCAGTGGGGCAGGTTATTGTTCAGTACTCGGACACCATTACACAACGCTTGGCGAGAGACTATTGAGGTAGCTATCCAAAATGACCCATATCACAGAAAAGCACGTCTTGCATTAACGACACATGGTGCGTCGTACGCTATGGAGAACATAATTGCTCGCCTTGTTCGCTTGGCGAGCTTAATTAGGAGAAAGACTATTTACTTTTTGTCAAAGCTAAATCAAAAGAAAGAGCCGTTTCAGACAGACAAGTAATAAGGGAGAATTGTGAGGAAGTCGAATCATTATGCATCCCACCTGACAGCCGGTGGATGAGAGAGAGCCGATAGCCCTAAATCTGGAGGTGTTCGTAAATCCGATGGAATAGGACGCTATCCGACCGTTTGATCGCAAGGCAGTTTATCGAAGGATTATGTATATGCTTAGAACACCGGTTTTGTTGATAATCTTCAATCGGCCTGATACCACCCAACAAGTTTTTGACGCCATACGGCAGGCACAACCCAGGCAACTTTTTGTGGCGGCTGATGGGCCCAGAGAGAATAGGCAGGAAGATGCAGACAAGTGCTCTGACGTTCGGCGTATTATAGACGAGGGAATAGACTGGCCTTGCGAGATTCACCGCCTTTACCATGATAATAATTTGGGTTGCAAGCTAGCGCCTGCATCCGCCATTACCTGGTTTTTCGAAAATGTCGAGGCAGGGATCGTTCTCGAAGACGACTGCCTCCCGCATTCTACTTTCTTTCGTTTCTGCGAGGAATCCTTAGAGAAGTACCGGGATGACGAGAGAGTGATGATGGTTACTGGGTTTAACCCCTTGGGTAAATGGAAGTCGGATATTCAAAGCTACCATTTTTCCTATCACGGTGGTAGCTGGGGATGGGCTTCTTGGAGGCGAGCCTGGAAGTACTTCGATATCGACATGAAGCTATGGTCAGAGCCTGAAGTTAAAGATAGAATCAGGGATGTGCTTTGTGACGCGGAAGAATATAATAGGCGAAAGGGTGCCTTTGACGCCGTCTACAACGGTAAGCTCGATGCTGCTTGGGATTATCAATGGTTCTTTGCTCGTCTTCTCTATTCAGGTTTGTCGGTCATTCCCTGCGTAAATCTGATTTCAAATATTGGCTTCCACGAAGGAGCCAGTCATACCACAGATCCCTCACATTACTTGGCCAAGTCGCCGCTGTATCCAATATCGTTTCCATTAAAAGAACCACTCGGTGTAGCCAATGATCGAGAGTACGCCCGTATGTCTTATTTGAAGGAAATCGGGAGATTAGATAGGAGAACCACCCTCATTCAATACATCTCAAGCAAAGTAAAGCAGCTTTTAAGAGGCTAATCCGGAGCGACAAAGGCCTTGTAGAAATGTTCAATCAAAAGCTGATGTGCTATACTCCCTATATGATGGCTTTGAAACTCGTTTGCCACAGGCTCCTGTCATAGAGTACTCAAAAGATGAACATCCTTCTCATAAGTACAGGTGACCATAGGAGGGCTTCTGAGGCTGCTTACAGGCTTATTCAAAACCTGAAAGCCTATGGTCATAATTGCAAGATGCTTGTCAAACAAAAATCGATTCCCGATGAGTACATTATTCCAAAGCAGTCTTCAAATATGCAGAGGCGTGTATTTAATATAAGTTGAGTAACCCTTGACAGTAGGGAAGCGGAAGGAAACACCAGATGAGAGGAATGGTAGTAAAGCTGTTGAAATTTACGAGAACATATGATGTTGCTGTAACTACTCTGCAAATGATCCAGAGAAGCCCAGTATTCCCCAGGAGACTATACAGACAATATATTTATAGCCGCCCCTTCCGCAATATTCGGCGAGACAATCGCACTACATGCTGGTGTGGTGGCGAACTACTACCACTTAAGAAGCATCCAAAGTATGGTACTTGCTCCGAATGTGGATGTTATGTAAGCAAACACCCTCCTCTTCAGCAAGAGCTGGCAAAACTGTACTCAATGGACTACTGGCAAGCACGGCAAAAGATGAAGAATATACCAACAATAGAGACCAGGGCTAACCTTTACAAGACAGATGGGAGACTCAAATATTGGCTATCCATCATCAAAAAATATGGCCCTACCAATGGAAGAGTCATCGAGATAGGCTGTGCTCCTGGGATATTGCTTGCTGAATTGCAGAAGTCTGGATTTGAGTGTATAGGGGTAGAGCCAGACCATGAAGTTAGCGAATGGATACGCAAGAACATGGGTATTGCCATATACGAGGGATTCTTCCCCTGTATGGAACTGCCGTCATGTGACTTGTTTTTAGCTTTTGACTTAATTGAACATGTTCCCAGCCCAAAAGATTTCATGAGTGAGATACACAAACTACTTAATCCCAATGGCATAGCGATCATACAAACACCAATACAATGCCATGATTACACACACCCATTCAAGGAGAGACCAGATTTCTTTGATGATTTGGAGCATCTGTTCCTTTTTACAGACAAGGCTATGTTCAAGCTTGCTGAAACAGGCCATATGGAAGTTGTTGCCCTAGAGGGGGGCACTTTAGGACATATATGCGTCCTGAAGAAGAGACAATAACTGGAAAAGAGGTAATGAAAGATAAAGCTAAATCTGACCAAGAACAATCCTGAACATTGGAGTTTCATCGCTTCTATGGCTATATCGGAATGAGTATTGATCGAGGTAAGACTGAAGATACCAGGGGCTAACATCAGAGACTGTGACTTTCGGGATGCTTGATCAATGATTGAAAACTTCAAAGGATATCTGTGACATGTTTGAGACCTTTATAGTAAAGATTATTCTCCGGATCTATTCAGCCCTTGAGGCAGAGATTAATCGCCTTAAAATAGGCAGGTTTCTTGCAAATGTTACGATTCCACCTTCTTCCAGACTATACTCGCAGGCCATGATTTACAATCTTCAAAACAATCCCTCAAAAATAAGGATTGGAAACGGAACCCATGTCCGCGGTGAATTATTGATTTTCGCAAACGGGGGTGAGATTGTTGTTGGTGATAATTGCTATATTGGTGAAGGTTCAAGAATTTGGTCTGCCGAAAGAATTACAATAGGGAACAATGTCCTGATCGCGCACAACGTCAACATTGTTGATACGAATGCACACGAAATGAATCACCTTGAGAGAGCTGCTGGTTTTCAGAGACTTATGAAGGAAGGCCATCCAAGAACCAAGAACAATGTTCTGACTGCTCCCGTTTGGATTGGTGACTATGCTTGGATAAGTTTCAACGTATGCATATTAAAGGGAGTGAAAATTGGCAAGGGGGCAATAGTTGCCGGAGGAAGTGTGGTTACAGACGATGTGCCTGAATTTACTCTCGTGGCGGGAAACCCCGCAAGAATCGCTAGAAAACTGGATGAATGAATGTATCGAAGAGAACTCGATCTGGATACAGGCGCTGGCCCAGTGAGATGGGTGCTGAATGGAGTGGTCTAACTTGAAGCACTGGCTTAAAAGGATGGCGTTGCCTCATCGGAGCCCCTCGCCTTCTGTGCCATTTGGGGCTCAGACGGTATTGGGCTCATCCAACCTAGGGAACTGGTATCATCCTGTCATGATCGGGCCATCCACCATAGGAGCGATGGCCACAAGCCCCGCCAGTTTGCGCGGAGTAATCCAGATCCTTGAGTGTCTGGAGCCAGACGATTATGTACGCTACTTGCTGGCATACTATGAAGCTGGCCTTGAACGATTCGGCGACCTGTGGCGCTATGCCGACATAGCGACGGTCCTAGTAGCAGCAGCCAGACTGATTCGGCCACGCAACTACTTGGAGATCGGCGTGCGTCGGGGGCGTAGCATGGCAATGGTGGCTGCGACTTGTCCGGATTGCGACATCGTGGGTTTTGACCTGTGGGCACGGGATTATGCAGGGATGTCCAATCCCGGTCCTGATTTTGTGCGGGCTGAAATCAAAAAACTAGGTTACTCCGGTCGAATGGAGTTAATCTCTGGAGACAGCCACGAGACTTTGCCGCGCTTCTTTTCCGAGCACCGCGATGCATTCTTCGATTTAGTGACAGTAGACGGAGATCATTCTAAAAAAGGCGCTGAGCGAGACTTACGCGATGTGCTGCCCAGGCTCAAAGTTGGCGGCATCATTGTTTTCGATGACATCTGCCATCCACTTCACCCCTATTTGGCGAAAGTCTGGCAACGAGTTGTTGTCTCAGATTCGCGGTTTGCCACTTGGCAATTTGCTGAATTGGGATATGGAGTCGCGTTTGCTATAAGGAAAGATTTATGAATGAAAATCGAGGTCATGTCATAGTTACAGGCGTCAACGGTTTTATCGGCAGTCACATTGCTCGCCATTTTTCGCAGGAAGGATGGCCTGTAGTCGGCATTGATAAGACTCCCCCCCCAAATGACTTACTCGTCAATTTGTCGTCTTTCTGTCGTCTTCAACTCCCTGATCCCGCTTTCAGCGTTTTACTTAAAGACAAATCGCCCCAGATTTGTATCCACTGCGCTGGAACCGCGTCCGTAGGCCAATCTATCGTTGATGTCACTTCTGACTTTTACTCTAATACAGTACTTACATTTGAAGTCTTGAATGCCCTGCGTCTGAACGCACCTCATTGCCGATTCATATTTATATCCAGCGCCGCTGTGTATGGCAATCCCACATCATTGCCGGTTAAGGAGACTCAGTTGCCTGCTCCGATTTCGCCATATGGCTTCCATAAGTGGCAATGCGAGCAATTGTGTGAGGAGTTCTTCAAAGTGTATAATTTACCAACGGCAATAGTCCGTATATTCTCAGCCTATGGTCCAGGCTTACGTCGACAGGTAATTTGGGATATTTGCGAGAAAGCTATCAAGCAAAAATCTATAACCTTGCAGGGTACTGGTAAAGAAAGCCGCGACTTTATTCACGTTCTCGATATTGCCAAAGCCTTGGTGGCGGTTGCAACTTCTTCTCCGATGAAAGGTGAGATCTATAACGTCGGTAGCGGTCGAGAGACAACAATCGCTGAACTAGCCAACATCATTACTAAAAGCTTAGGTCCACACTATTCTTTTCAGTTTGACGGGGTTATCCCCTCTGGCACACCCTTGAACTGGCAAGCAAACGTATCCAAGATTGGTTCTCTTGGTTTTTCTCCCTCTATATCTCTAGAAGATGGAATAAAGACAGTTGCGAAGTGGTGTCGTTCGGAGTTAGAACGAATATGAGAAGACCTTTAAGGATTGGTCTGATAATGCAGGGGGGGCATAATTGGATGGGTGGCGTGGAATACATGAAGAATATCGTCTTCGCCTTGGCAAGTCTCCCCCCCGAAGTTAGATCTACTTTTGAAGTCTGTCTGATTTGCAGTGAAGAGCTCAAGCCTGTAGCTAGCGAGCTTTCAACATTCGTGAGCAGTACTCACTTCTTTGATGCATCTCAAGAGCCCTTAACGGTGCCGAATCTCATCCGTTGGGGTTCCACCAAGATTCTGTTTGGACAAGCAGACCTTCGACTTGATGGGGCTCTCAACCAGGCCAAGATCGACTTTGCCTATCCATACTTCGCCGCGGCTCGTTGGAGAAAACATTTTCGTTCAGCAACCTGGATTCCTGATTGTCAGCATAAATACCTGACCCAGTTTTTCACAGAGGCCGAAATCCAAATGCGAGATAGGCAATTCTCCCTTACGGCGAATCATGCCTCCGTCATTGTTTTTAGTAGCAAGACTGCCGAGGCGGATTTCAAGGAATTTTTCTTCAAAGCCACATACAAGTCCGAGATTCTATCTCCTTGCGTATATCCGTTGCCCGAATGGTATGAATCAGATCCTGTTAGAACCCAAGAGGTCTATCATTTGCCTGAACGTTTCTTTCTTATCAACAATCAGTTCTGGCAGCACAAAAATCATCTCGTGGCATTTAACGCATTGAAGCTACTCGGGGACCAGGCAATCCATCCTGTACTCGTCTGCACAGGCAGTTTATACGATTACCGCAATCCCTTGTTCCTGAACACGACTCTCCAGACTATCAACAAACTAGGTATTACCCATCAGGTGTATCTGTTAGGGATAGTTACTAGACTTGAGATGATTAGCCTAATGCGCCGTGCATTAGCTGTCATTCAGCCTTCCCTTTTCGAAGGTTGGAATTTTGCAGTCGAGGAGGCAAGGTGTCTGGGGAAACCCATTGTCCTGTCAGATATACCTGTTCATCGGGAGCAAGATCCACCACATAGTATTTTCTTTGAGAATAATTCGGCAGAACATTTGGCTATGGTTTTAGCCGATGCTTGGAAGAGTCTGACACCAGGGCCCAATAGAGAGCATGAAGACATTGCTAGAAACAGTAATCTGAAAGAAGCACAAGCCTTTGGTTACCGCTTTCTCGAGATCGTCAAAGGCTAGCGGTATGTTGCTGATGCTGATGCAGGAGGGAAAATGAAAAAAGCGCTCATCACAGGGATCACTGGCCAGGATGGCTCTTACCTGGCGGAGTTCCTGCTTGCGAAGGGCTACGAGGTCCATGGAATCATAAGAAGGTCAAGTACCTTCAGTACCGCCCGGATAGACCATATCTATGTTGACCCCCATGAGCCAGGAGCCAGGCTTTTCCTTCATTACGGAGACCTATCCGATAGCACCCAGCTTACTAACCTCATCTATAGCGTTAGGCCCGATGAAATATATCACCTCGGTGCACAAAGTCACGTCAGGGTCAGCTTCGATACTGCGGAATATACCGGGGACATAGTGGCTCTGGGAACTACACGCCTCTTAGAGGCTATCCGTCAAAGTGGCATAAAGGCTAAGTTCTACCAGGCTTCCAGCAGCGAGATGTTCGGAGCTTCTCAACCTCCACAGAATGAGCAAACGCCCTTTCGACCACGGAGCCCTTATGCGGTCGCCAAGGTCTATGCCTACTGGATGGCGGAGAATTACAGGGAAGGCTATGGGCTTTTCGCCACCAACGGCATCCTGTTCAACCATGAGTCCCCACGGCGCGGCGAGACCTTTGTCACCAGGAAGATAACCCGTGCCATCGCCTACATCCTGGCCAAGAAGCAGAAAAATCTCTATCTGGGGAACCTCGAAGCGAAAAGGGACTGGGGCTATGCTCCGGAATATGTGAAGGCAATGTGGCTTATGCTGCAGCAAAAAAAGCCCGGCGACTACGTTATAGGAACCGGTGAAACCCACTCAGTAAAGGAATTCCTCATCGAAGCCTTTGACTATGCCGGGCTCGATTGGCAGGAATATGTGAAGATAGATCCCCGCTACTTCAGACCGCTTGAAGTAGATATGCTCGTAGCGGATGCCTCAAAGGCGAAGAAAGAGTTGGGCTGGGAACCCAGAGTAACCTTTAAAGATTTGGTCAGGATAATGGTAGATGCCGATATGGAGGCTTTGGGCTTGAAATCCCCCGGGAAGGGCAAAAAGATACTCGCGAAGTACGGAATGAACTCGGTTGACCGGGCTTTGTGCAAGCCGGGAACAACGGAGGAGATAAGGTGAGCTGTGATGAACATCACAATGCTCACCACGAAGAATGAGAATACCAATTGGGTAGCTGAATATAATCCCGTTCATGGTTCGACGGGCTCACCACGAACGGGATAGATATAGCCGTTCGCCCTGAGCTTGTCGAAGGGTAAACGGCAAGAAAGTGTATTTTGAAAGTAATGAGTTGGCTAGCTGACAAACGCATCGTGGTCACCGGCGGAGCCGGCTTTCTGGGCAGCAATGTAGTCAAGAAGCTAGAGGAAAGAGGCTGCAAAGACATTTTTGTGCCCCGCAGCAAGGAATACAACCTGGTGGAAATCGAGGCGGTGAAAAGGCTATACAGGGATGCCAAGCCTGATATAGTCATTCACCTTGCCGCCAGAGTGGGCGGAATCGGTGCGAACATGGATAATCCGGGTAGCTTTTTTTACGAGAACCTGATGATGGGGGTGCAACTGATAGAACAAGGCAGGCAATCTGGAATTGAGAAGTTCGTGGCGATCGGGACGATTTGCGCCTATCCGAAGTTCACGCCCGTGCCTTTCAAAGAGAAAAACCTGTGGAATGGTTATCCAGAGGAGACTAACGCACCCTACGGTTTGGCTAAGAAGATGCTTCTGGTGCAGGCGCAGGCTTATCGGCAGCAGTACGGCTTCAATGCTATCTATCTCTTACCTGTCAATCTCTATGGCCCTGGAGATAACTTCGATCCCGAGTCCTCACACGTCATACCCGCTTTGATTAAGAAGGTGCTCGAAGCTAAGGAGAAAGGGGAGAAACGCATTGTGGCCTGGGGCAGCGGCAAGCCCACCAGAGAGTTCATCTATGTGGAGGATGCTGCTGAGGGAATTGTGCTGGCAACGGAGAAATACAATAAAGCCGAGCCTGTTAATCTAGGAGCGGGCTTTGAAATATCGATCAAAGACCTCGCAGAAATGATATGCGAACTCGCTGGCTTCGATGGTAAAATAGAGTGGGATACTTCCAAACCAGATGGGCAGCCGAGGCGGCGTCTCGATACCAGCAGGGCGAAAAAAGAGTTTGGCTTCGAGGCTAAAACAGACTTCAGGGAAGGGCTCAAGAGAACAATCGAGTGGTATAAGAAAGAGGTAAGGAGAGGCCAATAATGCGCTGTCCCACCTTGTTAGACCTCCCTCAACCACCAAGAAGTAAGAAAAGGTGGCCCTGGATGGAGGAAAGTCCGCAACTAGCGGACGTTATGCCTGGCGGGGATCCGTGGCCTAAGATTAGTATAGTAACCCCTAGCTACAATCAGGGGCGATTTATTGAAGAAACCATTCGCTCCGTTTTGCTTCAGGGCTATCCCAACCTGGAATATATCGTTATAGATGGTGGCTCAACTGACAATTCAGCTGAAATCATCAAGAAGTATGAGAAATGGCTTGCGTATTGGATATCAGAGCCAGACCGAGGTCAGAGCCACGCCATAAACAAAGGTTTTGAGAAAGCGACCGGCCTGATCTATACGTGGTTGAACTCCGATGACACCTATATGTCTTCAGGTATAGAAACAGCGGTCAAATTTCTCCTAGAACATCCAGATGTTAGCATGGTTTATGGCGATTGCAATATAATAAACGAATCCAGTGAAGTAGTAGACAAAATCATAGGACACCAATTCGATTTGAAAAATACTTTAATCCATGTTCGACATGGAATCCCGCAGCCCACAGTGTTTCTTAGACGAGAAGTCCTCGGCAAAGTGGGCCCCCTCGATACCAACCTACATATGGCAATGGATTTGGACCTATGGATTAGAATCAGTCTAAGCTTCAAAATGAGATATATTCCAGAGTTACTTGCCAACTTCCGCCGTTGTGCAGGAACGAAAACTGTCTCATTTGGATACAAATTCGAACAGGATCACCTTTACATACTGGACAAGATCTTCTCTAATCAATCCTTACCGATTGAAATGCGAGCCTTGAAACGCCGTGCCTATAGTTGGGCTTACTTGAGAATCGGACTGGTCCAGCGTTCCTTGAAACAAAGAGCACAGGCCATCAAGTATATGATGAAGTCATTACGGCTACATCCCTGGCCTCTGATCGCAACGTTAGCTATGTATCCAGTACACAGGGTAAACAAGTTGACTACGATATTGAGATCCAAATGATAACCCTCATGCCTAAAGTTAGCGTGATCATACCAACATATAATCGGGCTCATCTTGTAGGGCGAGCAATCCAAAGCGTTCTGGATCAGACATACCGCGACTTCGAACTCATCATTGTTGATGATGCTTCGACTGACAATACGGAAGAAGCCATAAGACACTTTGAAGATAAAAGAATAGTGTATATACGACATGAAAGAAACAAGGGGGCACCTGCTGCTAGGAACACGGGAATCAGAGCAGCCAGAGGTGAATACGTAGCATTCCAGGACAGTGATGACGAATGGTTACCAGAGAAACTTGAGAAACAGATAAAGGCTTTCAAAACTGCTTCCACTGAGATTGGCCTCGTTTACACAGGGTTTTGGAGGATAGAAGGCGATAAAAGAACATTTTTCCCTTCTCCAAATATAACTCCAAAAGAGGGTGCTATCCACGATGCTTTACTTAAAGGCAACTTCGTAGGAACTCCTAGTACTCTCGCAAAAAAAGAATGCTTTGAAAAAGCAGGAATGTTCGATGAGAAATTGCCTATGCTTGAGGACTGGGAATTATGGATAAGAATCTCGAAATGCTACTGTTTTAAATATATCGATGAAGCTCTAGCAATATCGTACTACAATCCAGGCAGTGTTAATGAACAAGGCAGTCTTATAGAAGCCCAGACATTGAAACTAATGCTGGAGAAGCACTTCGAAGACATCAAGAGAAACAGAGGATTATTGGCAAGCTATTATCGTCGCATCGGCCATCGTCTATGCTTAAATGGGCAAATAGCGCAAGGGCGGGGTTATCTTAAAAAGGCAGTAATGACATATCCTATAGACGTAAAATCCTTCTTGCTCGCGTTGATATCATTGTTTGGTCAA
>Ga0315288_10001897_pt1 | contig 27196 bp, 26 predicted proteins | sample YL17G11_20_MG_FD_203454 | JGI IMG/M metagenome (GOLD analysis project Ga0315288, IMG submission 203454) | Sediment microbial communities from Yellowstone Lake, YNP, Wyoming, USA - YL17G11_20 | ecosystem: Environmental > Aquatic > Freshwater > Lake > Sediment | place: USA: Wyoming | collected... | reverse complement strand
TGTCAGCGAACTGGGGCCGGCGGGGGAAGGGCTGCAGAGAGAAGTCGAGCGGTTGAACCAGACGATCGCGGCGGGGGGGGATGCGCGGTGGGTCGAGCTGTACCGGCGGGCGTGTCTGATGCGGCGGCAGACGCGGCTCAAGCCGTGGGCGGCGAAGCTGGCGAAGCTGGTTTTTACGAAGCATTATGACCTGGGGGGGTCGCATTATGCGTATACGGAGGGGTTGTCGGATGCTGCGAATGAGCGGCACTTCCGGCCGGGGACGAGTTTGTGTGTCTTGGAGATGGAGGGGGTGTGGGGGAAGGTCAGAACGCTGATGGATGATCGGAAGGGAGTGATTCGCGATCCGGATGTGTCGTGGGATGGCCAGCGCATCCTCTTCTCATGGAAAAAATCGGATCGGCAGGATGATTATCACCTGTATGAGATGACGGCGGCCGACGGGAGGATCCGGCAGATCACGTCGGAGCTGGGGTTTGCGGATTATGAGGGGCAGTATCTGCCGAACGGGGATCTGATTTTCAGCTCGACGCGGTCCGTGCAGGCGGTGGATTGCTGGTGGACGGAAGTGAGCAATATGTACACCTGTGGGCTGGATGGGAGATACCTGCGGCGGCTGGGTGTCGACCAGGTGCATACGAATTTTCCAACCGTGATGAGCGATGGAAGGGTGATCTACACGCGCTGGGAGTACAGCGACCGCGGGCAGATCTTCGTGCAGGGTTTGTTTCAGATGTACCCGGACGGCACGGGGCAGACGGAGTTTTACGGGAACAACTCGTGGTTTCCGACTTCGATTCTGCACGCGCGCGGGTTGCCGGGGAGCGATCGCGTGGTGGGGATTCTCTCGGGGCACCACAGCCTGCAGAAGGGGTGGCTGGCGATGGTGGACCCGGCGCGCGGGAGGCAGGAAAACAGCGGGGTGCAGCTTGTGGCGCCGGTGAGAAAGACGCGGGCGGAGCGGATCGATTCGTATGGCCAGAGCGGGGACCAGTTTCAGTATCCGTATCCGTTGAGCGATACGCAATTTATTGTGACGTTCAAGCCAGCGGGGTCGACCCTGCCGTTCGGGGTGTACTACATGGACATCGACGGGCGGCGGGAGCTGCTGGCGGCGGAAGCGGCGATTTCGTGCAATCAGCCGATTCCGCTGTGCGCGCGGCCTGTGCCGCCGGCGCGGCCGAGCATCGTCGATCATCGGAAGAAGACCGGCACGGTGTACATGCAGGACATTTACGACGGCCCGGGGCTCACCGGAGTGAAGCGCGGAACGATCAAGAGCCTCCGCGTGGTGGCGTTGGAGTATCGGGCGGCGGCGATCAATTCAAACACGAATTCGGGGCCGGCGGGAGGGGCGTTGATCAGCACGCCGATATCGATCGAGGGGACGTGGGACGTCAAAATCGTGCTGGGGACGACGCCGGTGCACGAGGACGGGTCGGCGTGTTTCATCGTGCCGGCCAAGACGCCGGTGTATTTCCAGGCGCTGGACGAGAACAACTACGCGGTGCAGACGATGCGAAGTTGGGCGACGCTGCAGCCGGGGGAGAGCCTGTCGTGCGTGGGGTGTCATGAGAACAAGAACAGCGCGCCTCCTTCGGGGAAGCTGACGATGGCGATGAAGGCCGGGCCGAAGGAACTGGCCGAGCCGAAGGGCGGCGTGAGGGGGTTCAGCTTCCGGAAGGAGATTCAGCCGATCCTGGATGCGAAGTGTGTGAGTTGCCACTTCGTGAGCGATCCGTCGTGGCTGGTGGACCCGCGGGGGAAGCTCCCGGAGTTTTCGAGCGAGTGGGTGGAGGGGCCGGCGGAAAATGGGGCGGCGGTCGTCGGGGCGGAGGTGAAGCCAGCGTTCAGCTTGAGGGGTGGGCCGGGGTTCTGGAGCCCGGCGTATCGTTCGCTGGCGAATCGGCGGGTGGCCAACTGGATCAACGCGCAGTCGGAGCCGAACATGCTGCCGCCGTATCATGCGGGGTCGACGCAGAGCAAGTTGATCGGGTTGCTGCGCGAGGGGCACTATGAGGTGAAGCTGACGGGCGAGGAGATGGATCTGTTCTCGTGCTGGATTGATCTGCTGGTGCCGTATCTCGGGTCGTACACGGAGTGCATGAATCCGCGGGATCTGGCCAAGTACGAGAAGATGATGACCAAGCGCAGGAAATGGGAGGAGCAGGAGGAAAAGAATATTGCGGAGTTTGTAAGAGAGAGGGGGAGGTGAGGCGAAGGGTCGGTGCGGCAAAGGAACGCGGGGGGCGAGGGTGAGCCAGGGCCTCGTCGTGCTTGACGCGGCCATCGACGCGGGGTAACGGTGGGGTTCATGTCAGACCAACTCACCGGCAAGCCGGTCTCGGCGTCGGCGCTCCATGATCAGACGGCGATCGTCTTCCCCAACGACCTGAACGCCTATGGCACGCTCTTCGGCGGGCGGGTCCTGGAAATGGCGGATAAAGTGGCGGCGGTCGTGGCGCATCGCCATGCGGGGCGGGAATGTGTGACCCTGGCCATCGATTCGGTGAGGTTCCTGGCGCCGGCCCGGCGCGGGGATATCCTCGTTTTCCAGGCAGCGGTAAATCGGGTCTGGCGAACAAGCATGGAAGTGGGGCTCAAAGCGTTCGTGGAGGATTTCAAGACCCTTCAGCGAAGACATATCTTCACGGCCTACTTCACGTTTGTGTCGCTGGATGAGAACCTCAGGCCCGTGGGAATCGTGCTCGTAATTCCGCAGACGGATGATGAGAAACGGCGATACGCGGAGGCTGAACGGCGCCGGCAGAGGCGGCTGGAAGCGGGGCGATGAGGGTGTTGGGGTCCGGCCAAAAAGCGCGACGGAACGATCATGGCTTGGAGAGCGCTGTCATGGGGGGTGGCGGGATGTGTCGCGGCTCGCGGACATAGCAGCGCAGGAGGAGGAAGGCCACGAGGCTGATGGCCGCGCTGGTGGCGAAGAGCCACGCGTAGCTGCGGCGTGCCAGCGCCGCGCCGACCAATGGCGCGGCGACGCTGATCAGGCCGATGGCGGTATTAGTTAGTCCGGTATAGGTCGGGATTCGCTCGGGCGAGCAGAACTCGAGGACGACGAGCAGCCCGGAGACGGTGATGGCGCCCATGCTCCCGCCGGCCAACGCGAAGGCCAGATGGAACCACGCCGGCGAAGGGGCGACCCAGGCGGTGGCGAAGGAGGCGGCGGCCATCAGGGCGGCGATCTCGATCGAGATTTTGTGGCCGGTGCGGTCAGCGAGATGTCCGAAGACGAGGTTGCCGATCGTCTGGCCGGCGAGAAACACGGCGGTGTAGATGCCGACGACGCTGTCGGGGAGGTTCCATCGCTGGACGGCGGCGACGGCGAGGAAGCCGCTGCCCATCGCGCCAAGTGCGAGCGTCAGGCGGGCGATGAGAAACCGGCGGTAGTTCAGGTCGTGGCGCAGAATTCGGATAAGCTCGGCGATGTGCTGTTCGTGAGTGTTGGGAGGAGAGGTCTGTGGCCGGACGGGTTCACGCGTAAGAGCGAGGAAGAACCAACTGATGGCGCCCGTGAACAGGGCGGCCAGGAGGAACGCGCAGAGGAAATTGGCGGGGAAGGCGAGGTGGTCGAGGACCCAGGCGGAGAAAATGGCGGCGACGGCGCCAGTGGCGGAGCCAAGGAAGAGGGTGCTGCCGAGGAATCGGCCACGGCGCTGCACGGGGAAACAGCATGAGATGAGGTCCTGCCAGGCGGTGGCGACCACGCCGGCGCCGAGGTTGTGCCAGGCATACGCGAGGAGGAAAACGATCAGTGCCAACAGGGGCCATCGCCATGCGAGAATGGCGGCGAGAACGATGAACGCCATGGGCAGCCGTTCGAGGAAGAGGCCGAGGTTCACGACGACGGGCTTCTTCCGCGGAAGTCGCTCGACGAAATTGGCCGTGAGCAGTTGCGGGAGGAACCAGGCGCCCTGGGCGATGGTGGCGGCCAGCCCAATGGCGTAGTGGCTGTCGGTGAGCTTGCTGATGAACAGGGGCACGATGGTGGCGGCGGAGAGGAAGCTGGAGCCGAAGGAGAAGCTGGCGCCGTCGAGCAGATTGACGGCGAAGTTCCAGCGGTAGTTGCGTTCCACTTCGGCGTTGAACGTCTCGGGCGTATGGCTGGGGACTGGGCGGTCGAGTTGCAGCAGGCGGCGAAGGAGCATGTTGGAGGGATCGCGTTGGAACATGAGGTTGGGCGTGCGTGGCGTGCTATTGAGCGAAGAGTTGCTGCACCCAGCGGTGGAGGGGCATGGAGCGCTTCCACTGTCTGGCGCAGTAAGTGATCAGGCTGGAGGAGAAGAGTTCGCTGGGCCGGCGGCAGTCCAATTCGGTGTAGAGGGTGTTGTGTCGCATGAGGTCGGCGCGGGGGCCTGTCAGGGACCAGCCGCGCGGGAGCCGTTTGTAGTGTTGGCCGCCCACCGTCACGCCGGATCCCCGGACTCTCCGGATCCCGTTGAGGAGGTCACGGCCGCGCCGGTCGTCGGCGACGGCCTGGCGATAGGCCTTGAGGATGGGCGGCGGGAACAGGTACCAGCCGTAGCAAAGGCGTATGCCGGCGTTGTCGAGTTCGAAGTAGAACCCAGGGCGGTCGAGCTTTTTCCCGGGCCCTTGCCAGAAGAAGATGCCGAGGTGCGTCTTGTAGGGGTCCTTGTCCCTCGAGAAACGAGTGTCTTTGTAGATGCGGAAGATGGAGCCGCCGCTCGTGGGGTCGGCCACGATCCCGGGGCACATCCGCCCGAGGACGGGGCCGATGTCAACGACAAAGGCCATGGCGGGGCGCATCACGTGCGTAAGGTATTCGTGTTTATGGAGGGTGAACCATGCCCTGTTGTTGTTGCGCTTGAGCTGGCCGAAGAAGCGGAGGGTGTTGGGGGTGAAGCCCGTGAATGTCTCGATGGGGTCCATGACCGAGGGTCTCCTTGGCGGCGGGCATCTTACCATCAACGGCTGCGGGAACAGCCCAGGGGGGATAAGATGGAGGCCGGAAACCACGGAGGTCCTTCATGAGACACATCGCATTCATTGTGCTCTTGGGCATTTCCCAAGTGGCGTTGACGCAGGATGGTTTATCGGATATTTGTCGGCCGCGTGCGGGGTGGAGCATGCGGAGCACGTCGACGGGGAGGCTGCCCGACGGGCAGCCGGACCCGAACTCGAACGCAAACAACCGCACGGTGCGGCCGGAGCAGTCGCATGTTCTGGCCGACCTGAAGGCGCCGGGGATCATCCGGCACATCTGGCTGACGTTTCTGGGGCCGCATCCGCATCCGTGGGCGCCGAAAGGGGCGGCCGATCCGCAGGAGATCATCATCCGCATGTACTGGGACGGGCGGGAGAAGCCGGACGTGGAGGCGCCGGCGGGCGACTTTTTCGCGGCGGGTTTCGGGAAACATCTCGAAGTGAAGAGCATTCCGGTGCAGGTTGAGAACGGGGCCGCGTACAACTGTTTCTGGCCGATGCCGTTTGCCAGGTCGACCCGCATCGAGATCACGAACGACAGCGACAAGGACCTTACGCTGCTGTATTATAACATTGACTGGCAATCTATGGTGGAGCTGCCCGCGGATACGCCGTACTTCTGTACGCAGTATCGCCAGGAGTATCCGGTGCAGAAGGGGCGCGACTATCTGGTGCTCGATGCCGAGGGGAAAGGGCATTACGTGGGGACGGTGCTCTCGGTGCGGACGCGCAGCCCCGAGTGGTTCGGGGAGGGCGATGAGAGAATCTACATCGACGGCGAGAGGATTCCGTCCATCTGGGGCACGGCGACGGAGGACCACTTCCTGTGTGCGTGGGGCCTGCGGAAATGTCTCTTCCCGTACTTCGGCGTGCCCTACACGGAGTCGTGGGGGGGCCTCGGGAACCACATGACCGCCTACCGATGGCACGTGGCCAACCCGATCGTTTCTCGGAATCGCATTCGCGTGACGTTCGAACACTTCGGGTGGATTCCCGTGGATGAGAATCCGCAGGGCAGGCACGACAGTTGGAACGATCGCGAAGACGATTACGCGACGGTGGCCTTCTGGTATCAGATCGGCCCGGCGAAGCGATTTGCGGCGATCCCGCCGGTGGCCCAGGGCAAGCTGCCGGGGCTGGACCTCATCGTGAAGGCCAGCGAGTTTTCAGATGCGAAATATCATGGGGCGGGCGCGGCGGTCGTTCAGAACGGGAACCTCTGGACGGATCGGGCGCAGCTTCTTTATCGGCCGACCGACGCGAAGGACGCGTGGGTTGAGATTCTGTTCGAGGTGAAGAAGAAGGAGCCGCGGCGGCTGGTGCTCAAGCTGACCACGCCGTACGACTTCGGCATCTACCAGGCGTATCTGAACGGCGTGAAGCTTGGCGAGCCGATGAACCTCTACTCGCCCGAGACGGACGTGGCCGAGTTCCCGCTGCTGGACTTCTGGCCTGAACCAGGCAACTATACGCTACGGCTGGAATGCACGGGGAAAGCGCATCTTTCCAGCGGGTATTGGCTGGGCTTCGACTCGCTGCGCTTGCGCGAGCGCCGGCCGCGGGTCGCGGAATACGGGAGGGACAAGAACCGCGATTGGAAGAAGGAGCCGAAGTGGTACTGACCAAGGCCCGTGTACTCTTGGGACCATGACGCCTGTGCGCCGCCTTGGACTACATGGGAGCAAAGTGCCACGGAGAACCCTGGGCTATCTGACTGCTGTTTCCGATTCACTCCTGTAAACGCAGTACGCCCGTCACAACACTCTGCCCTCAGACATAATTGGGTGCAGTATCCGGCTGCCTCTGTCCGGCAACATCTGCTAAAACAAAAGCGCGCAAAAACCCCGCAAACAGCCACGCCTCCTCTTCGCTCTCTAATGTTTCTGGCTCTGCAAGTATAAGAGAGGCGCTCTTGGTCACGAACTTCCGAGGCTTCTCGGGAGGCCGCATAAGCTCATGCCCGGCCTCATGAGCTGTTATCGCCAGCAGGAGAGACTGCGCGCGTGCCTGCCCACCCGGTGCTTTTGCCGTCTCAGAATATAACTCCGCCGTCACAGCTATGATCGGATAGCCGCCGGATTGGGCCAGCCATGATTTGTACCCCAAGAGCACGGCCTTCCCAACGGGCATGATACCTGTAATCTGAGCCCCTGCCCTGATTGCCGTGAAGAGATGTCCGGTCACATGGAGGTCGCTCGGCCTTAACCCGTGCGCCCTCGCCTTCCACAGGAAGAACTTCACTCGCTCCAACGCTCGCTCGGGGACCTTTTTATCAACGACTTGCGGAAACCCCAATCCCTGGCCTGCCATAGCTCCTCCAGATAGAACCGAATGCGCGAAAAAATCCGACGGGACCCGAATCCCCCTTAGGCGGGAAACTTTCTCAGGCATTCCGCACAATGATGTAGGTGCACCACTGCCCGTTCGAAGGCGCATTGATCTATCTGTGCGTTCTTCTCATCCATCCCACCCGTAGCAGCAACCATCCCCGTCTCGCACTCCTGGAGCGCCTCGAACGCGCTGTGGATCTCTCCCTCATCAATCTCCAGCGGGAATAGCCGATCCAGTGGAATACCGAGGAGCAAAGCCAACACCTGGAGTTCCGGAGAACGCAACACCGTTTTGCCCATCGACAGGACTGCGAGTCAATCTGGGGAAATCCCCGTCTCGCTCGACAAATCGGGAAAGGCAATGCCAAGGCACCCGCGAGCCTTCTCCATCAGCTGCGCAAACTCCTCAGATTTCTCTGTAACCTCGATCGGAGTCAACATGACGCTCATGGTCGTGCTCCCTGCTACTTTGTGTCAGCCAGCAAGACAGCAAGCGCACAACACAGATGCCTGCAATCCAGCCGCTCCCATACGATACTCCCAATCACTAAGAGCTTCGCTGTGCCATCCCAAACTACGCGCTGACACCCAGTCTCCCTGTGCGTGGACCCGCGCCGAAACCTGTTCCGCCTCGGCGTCCCCAAATGAAGAGGACACCGCCACACCGGACAAAAGGGATATGGCGCGCAATCGCAGCGCACACACTCCGGTGCCGCCCACAATCACAACTCTACACCCTCCGCGGTGAAAGTCAAGCAGTTTTGCCACGCGCGCCAGTATTTGCACGATCATCCCAGAACCTCCGGGGCCTTGGGCCGCGTTGGTCACTCCCAGTCTTACGCCGTGCCCTATATTTACTATCGTCCGAACCTCGCCAAGTTCTTCATGCAGGGGCGATACGGGATAGCCCCTAGCCGCCGCTCGGAGCGGGTGAAGTTCGCCCTTGGCCCGGAGCGCACTGCATACTCAGCGATCAGCATCGGTCCTCTGCACCATCCGCCAATCGCCAGATATGAGTGACAGTCCAAGACCACATGCCCCAGACTATTCCCGCAAGAACCGGGAGCATCTCCGCGCCGACTACCCGACCCGATTGGGGTGCCCCTTCGGGACGGTTCGCCGCAGCACTCCCCCCATCCCCGGGCCCCAAAACGAGCTGATTCAGCTCGGTGGTCGACATGGGGCACGCTGGTACTGCGATCCGGCATTCTATATGTCGCGCAAATCGTTTCTCCTGGCTGGTTTAACGGCAACCGAGACGCCGGCGCTGGGCTCGACATGCACCTGCTCCGCGCACGTCACCGCCCCACGAGCTCCACCTCCACCGTCATGCCGGGGGTCAGGGTTGCCTTCTTGGCGTTGGGGTTATTCTTGGCCATGTCAGCCATGGGGTCCGTGGACACGTAATAGACGCCGGGCGGGACGTCGGTGAACTCGAAGGTGCCATCGGGGTTGGTGTACTTGCTGCCGCCCCATTTGCCGATGGATTCGCCTTGCGGGTTGACGTTGATGACGGTGCCCCCGAGGGGTTTGCCGTTCTTGTCGATGACTTTGCCGCGGACGGTGGCGGTCCCGCTCATGCGGAAAGTCAAGTCCTTTTTTGGCGCCTCATGGATCTCGAACACCGGGCCGCGGGTGTAGAAGCCTTTCTTGATGAAGCGGAGCTGGGTGAATCCGGTCGGCAGGCCGACAAGCTCGAAACGCCCTTGCGCGTCGGTGACCGCTTCGTTGCGGCCGGATGCGGCATAGCCGCGGCCGTCGATGCCCATGACGCTGTCGGCGCGGACCCTCACAGTCTCGAGGGGCTTGCCGTCGTCATCCGTGACGGTGCCTGTCAGTTGGGCAACCGCGCAAAGCTCCACGCTCACGGCTTCAAACCTGCCGGGCGACAACTGCTCCAGGTCCACGCTTCGCGGGGCATAGCCTTCGGCGGCGATGGTGAGGCGGCGGGAATTCTCGGGGGCTTTGGTGATCTCAAAGCGGCCGTCATCGGCGCTTTGGGCTTCTGCGACCTTCTCCCACTGGCCTTGTTCGTTGAGTTTGCCGAGGGTGACCTGTGCCTTGGGGATGGTCTTGCCGGTGGCCATGTCATAGACAGCGCCGGCGACGAGCCCGGCGGGGGGTTGGTCCTTCGCGGTTGCGCGGCGGTCAGTGAGGCGGACGGTGGGGGGGACTTTGACCTGCTCCCAGGCAATGGTTCCGCGGCCCAGGTAGACGTGCATGCGAGGGGGATCGACGGGCCTGCGGAACTCGGGCTGCTCGCTCGCGAAGACGCCTTTGGGGTTGTTGTAGAGCCTGTGCCAGGAGGCGGGGATCCAGACGTCGAAGGTCCAATCGGCGCGGGTGTCTGCCTTGGGGTCCTTGGGGTCTTTAAGGAAGGTGCTGTCCTTGATGCCGTCGTGGACGAACAGATCGAGGACGGGTGTGCGGATCTGGCCAAAGGCTTTGAGAGCCTCGTTGAGGGCGGCCGTGTCGCCGCGGTAGAGGAACTCGCGGTGGCCCCCGCCGAAGGGCGGCCCTTCCCACCAGCCGATGCGCGACTTGAGGTTGGCGACTTGAAGGGTGCCGTCGGGCCAGGGACCGTCAGGGACGGGGCTGTTGCCGCGCCCGACTTCGATCAGGGCCATCGCCTGTGGGGAGAGGAAAGCCAGGCAGCAGGCGGCGAGGACGAACGGGCGCCAAACGACGGGCCGGTGAGGCGGACGTGACATGGCAACTCCTTGTATGCGCTCATTTGACGACGGCGCAGACAGGGAGTTCCCTGCAGGGGCGTTGAGTGATGTGCGAGGAAGCTACTTCTTGGCCGGAGCGGGGCCGCCGCCAGCTGAGCCGCCGGCGTGGGTCTGCTGGTAGATCAGCCCAAGGATGGCCGGGATGAAGACAGCGATAGGGAGGACGAAGGGCTGGGTAGTCATGGTCTGAGTGACCCGTGGGATGAAGTCGGGGTGTTTGAACATGAGTCCCAGGACCCCGAGGATGAGCATCATGGCGCCTTGCAGACTCGTGTACATGATGATGCTTCCGCGGAAGAGGATGAACGAGAGCATTCCGAAGCCGACGAGCCCTGTCATGGCGCCGGCCCAGGCGAGGTTGGGTTCGAGGCCGGCGGTTCGCCAGATGGCCGCGCCCACGAGGGCGCCGCAGATGCCGCCCACGACGGCGACGGCCCACTTCATGAGCGGGAGGGTGATCGACGCCGCGACGATGCAGCAGAGGGTGCCGATGGCCAGGGGATACCCGTAGCGCTGTCCGACGGCGGCGCCGATGCAGCCGCCGATGATGCCCGCGTTGATGGTGACGAGCCACTTGAACATCGACCAGCCGTAGAGGAGATAGACGGCGCCCATGATCAGCAGGAGGATGCCGGTGCCGATCGACATATCATGGCACCAGTTGATGAGGTCGCCTTGGCCTGGGAAGCGGGTGATGGGCTGGAACGGGGTGGTGCCAGCGTGGACGTTGGGGGTTGCGGCAGCAAGGATAACGATCATGGCTGTCTATGGGTTTGGGCGAGGAGCGGACCCATCTCCTTTGTTGGCAAGCGGTTTGATCTCGTTCTTCACCGGCTCAACAGGCTTGGGCCGTTTGGCGCGCGGCGAGAACCACCATTGAACGGCGGCTCCGAACGCGACCAGGCCGGCAAGCATGATCAACTGCGCGGTGGGGTCTTGGGGGACAGTGTTCAGCAGCTCGGGGCGAAGCTGATTGGCGGCCAGCGACCCGAGACCGGCGATCATGCAGGTGCCGATAAGGCTGTAGAAGAGCGCCATGGCCAGACGCGGGAGGAACGCGCCGATGACCAGGCCCGAAGCCAGCCCGGCACCGCAGGCGATGGGACCGAAGGATCGGACCTGCTGGGGGACGGCGTCCCAGAGTTGTAGGGCGTAGTTCCAAAGGCTTGTGCCATCCGCTCTGGGGGGGAACGTCCACTGTGCGGCGGGATCGCGGAGGTACCACGTGCCGAGGACGCCGACGGCTCCCAGGAGGATGCCCAGGCCGATGCGGACGCAGCCCCTGTGCAGGATATACCCGATGACGCCGAGCGACAGGGCGCCACCGACAGCGCCGGCCCACGAGCCGACCGACAGGCCAACCCATCGAGGAACATAGAGGCCGATCGCGGCGCCGGTGGCAACAGCGACGAGTGTGATGAGGGAGCGGCTGAAGCGGGAGCCGAGGAGCCAGAGGACCACGCCGAAGGCAGCGCCGGCCGCCGCAACCCACGCGAGCGTAGGGGCGGCCTCGGGGGGCAGCTTGGGCAGGAATTGCTCGAGGCTGTAGGTCATGCTCTTAGTCGTTATCGGTCGAATTGCCGCGTTTTCTTCGGTTTCGCGGGGCAAAAAGAGGGTGTTTGAGGTTCTGGCAGAAGGGGAGGCGGGCAGGGATGCAAGAATAAGCCCACTGGCATATGGTGCTAGGCGGGGCGGGGGCGCTGTTATTGCCACCGGCGATGGCTTGCACTGGGTGCCGCGCGCGGCCACCGCGATGGGATCATACGAGAGATGGTCGGGCATCAGCGCGCTGACGCGGCGACCAACGCACCGCCGGGAATGCGATAGGCCGGGTAGGTCTGATCGAGAGGCGGCGGCGGGTCTTGGGCTTTGCGGGCGGCTTTCACGGCGTAGAGTCGCCTATCGGCTTCGGCGAGGATCGTCTGGGGGTGCGGATCGGGAATCTCCGAGAGAGTCGTCAGGCCAGCGGACAGGCCCAGGGGGCGCGGCGTCCGGAAGGTGTGGCCCAGGCCGTCCACGAGGCTGACGAGACGCTGGACGAGGGTCTGTCCGGCGCCCAAGCCGCTGTCGGGGAGGACCACAACGAACTCGTCGCCCCCGCAGCGGAAGGCAAGGTCCTCCTCGCGGATGCTCGAGCGGATGATCTGGCCGACCGTACGCAGAAGCTCGTCGCCCGCTGCGTGTCCGAGGGTGTCGTTGAGGATCTTGAAGTTGTCAAGGTCCAGCATGAGGAGGCACAGATCGGAGTGATTGGCGCGAGTCTGCTCGATGACAGTGGCAAGATGTTCTTCGAGGGCGCGGCGGTTGTAAAGGCCCGTGAGGGGGTCGCGGCTGGCCTGTTGGCGCAGCGAGCCGACGAGTCGTTCGAGGGCATCCGTGCGTCGAGCGATCCGCTGTCGCATTTCCTGCTGCACGAACGCCATGTCGGCCTTCTGCTGGCGAATCTCGCGGAGGATCTCTTGTACGGAGACCCGCAGGTTCGCCAGCGGGCCGGTGACGGAGGTAAGCTCATTGATGGGGGCTTCGCCGGCACGGATCAGCGTAAGGGTCTTACGCATGCGACGCAGCGGCAGACGCCAGCGGAACAGATGATAAAGCGAGCCGGCCAGGGCGATTATGCCGATGGGAAGCATCATCGCCCAGGGCAGAGCGGCACTCTCGGGGCAGTATGTCAGGAGATAAGAGGCCAGGGCGCCGGTGGCGGCGACGAGACAGACGAAGGCGGAGAAAGCGATCAGAAGCAGCCATCGGGCATGCCAGCAGCGGTTCCAGAAGGTCCGGCGGGATTGCGGCGAGTGAGGCGGGTCGTCGGGCATGAGGCGATCTCTCCTTAAGGCGTATCATCGACCGGTTGGGGCGGCGTATTGATGGCGAGAGAGTGGCTGTCCTGGGTCACAAAGGAACCCGCGAGGACGCAGGACGCTCTATTATGGGACGTGGGGTCGTCGGCGATGACATGGGCAAAGCGTGCGGGCGGGAGGGGCTCATGCCCCTTCGTGGCAATTCCCCGACGGGACCCGTAGAATGGCGGGCAAGTCCAGGAGTCATTATGCGCCATGTGATATCCGCGTTGGTGATGAACGAGCCGGGGGTATTGGCCAATGTTGCGGGGATGTTCGCGGCCAGAGGGTTCAACATCGACTCGCTGGTGGTGGGTCGAACGGAGAATCCGGACCTGTCTCGGATGACGATCGTGGTGACGGCCGACGATGCCACGCTCGAGCAGGTGCGAAAACAGCTCGGGAAGCTGGTGCCCGTGGTGAAAGTGAAGGATTTTGAGAGCACAGCCTATGTTGAACGCGATCTGCTGCTGCTGACCGTGAACGTCGGGCCGGAAAAACGCGCCGAGGTGGTCCAGATCGTGACGCTGTTCCGCGGGCGGGTTGTGGACATTGCGAAGGACAGCGTCATGGTCGAGCTGTCCGGGACGGAGGAGAAGCTCGAGGCCTTTATGGAACTGCTCAGGCCATACGGGATCACCGAGCTCGCACGCACGGGCGTGATTGCGATGGAGCGAGGGGCGCAAAACGCGAAGGACAAGCCGGCGGCGGTGGCGAAAAAGAAGCGCGCTGCGGGCAGGCAAGCCAGGTGAAGCATTCAGGTGTTGGCGGGCAGACAGGCGAGGATCAGTTGGGCGTGACGTTCGGTCGCGCCTTTCTCATCGAGTACAACCTGCTGGGCGGCGCGGGCGATGGTGGCGGCGTCCTGGGGGAAAGAGAGCAGCCTGGTCACGCCTTGGCCGAGGGCGTCGGGGGTGTCCACTTCGACGATGGCGCTCGCCTGCCGGAAGTGGGCTATGGCGTCGGCAAAGTTCGCGGTGAACGGGCCGACGATGACCGGCTTGCCCAACGCCGCGGGCTCGATCATGTCCGAGCCGTGCTGGCGCGGGCCCAGGTCTACCAGCGTTCGGCCGACGAAGACGACCGTGGCGAGGCTGTAGAACTTGCGGAGTTCGCCCATGGTGTCGCCGAGAACGACGGAAGCTTCGGGCGAGGGGTCACGCGTAAGAGTAGGTTGTGAGCGGCGGATAAGGGGCAAGCCCGCGGACGTGATGAGGGCGGCCACCTCGTCGAATCGCTGCGGGTGGCGGGGGACGATGACCAGACGCAGAGCGGGGTATCGCGCCAGCAGGTGACGGTATTGGGCGATCATGATCTGTTCTTCGCCTGGCCCAGTGGAACCACAGACCCAGATAGGCTCTTGCCCGGGCTTGAGGCCGACGGCGGCGGCGAGTTCATCATCCCCGGCAATGCGCTCGGCGACCGTCGCGGTGTCGAATTTCATCGTGCCCGTGATGTGGATGCGATCGGCCGGTGATCCCAGGGCGGCGAAACGGCCCGCGTTGGTCTGGTCCTGGACGCAGAGGGCGGCCATGCGCCGGAGCATGCGCGCGACAATGGGCCTGACAAGGCGATAGCGGCGGAAGCTGGGGGCGGTCATGCGCCCGTTGACGAGGATCACGGGAATCGAACGTCGGTCGCAGTGATGTAGAAAATTCGGCCAGATTTCCAGCTCCATCAGCACGACGACGCTGGGGCGGAGGTTGTCAAGGACACGTGCGACGGCCCAGGTGAAATCGAGAGGGTAACGGACGACGGTGACGGCAGTGCTGCTCGCCGCGACGCCGTGAAGCTCCTGGGCGCGGGCAAAACCCGTGTCGGTGGTGGCGGAGATAATCAGGTGAAGGTCGGGACGGTGCTGCCGGAGGCGATCGACCAGCCCACGGGTGGCATTCATCTCGCCGAGCGAGACGGCGTGAATCATGACGGCGGGGGCGGTGGATGCGCGACGGGGGACGTTGCCCATGCGCTGCGAGATGGCGGCGAAGACCTTGTCGCGGGCGGTTCGCCTGATCAGCCAGAATGGCGCAGCGAGGGCAAGCCCCAGGCCGTATGCGATGTCGTAGAGGTTCACCATCGTGCGGGCGATGGTTGTACCAGCAAACGGACAGCAGAGGTATAGGCCCGCCGCCTCCGATCGACGGCCGGCGGAGCTGCGGGGGCTATCTCACGAGCAACACCCAGTCCTGGTCGTCGGGAGCGATGTATCTGCCGGGGGTCGTGGAGTCGGCGGGAAAGCGCTGCGCGGTGCGAGGGTCGAACCACTCGGCCCTGACATCCTTAACAAGCTGGTCGGGGCTGAAGGAGACTTCGCCGCCGGCTGGGAGATAGAAGACGGCCAGATCGCCTTTGCCTGACTTTGCGGCAGAGATGAACCTGGCGGAGTCTCCGTCGCCGGGCTGGGCTGCGAGCAGACTCTGCGCCGGGCGGAGCTTCCACCACTCAATGGAGGTGAAGAAGTCGGTCATGTGCTTCATGCTGCTTGCGCCGGGCAGGTCCTTGGCGATGTGCCAGGGCTTGGCTACGCCGGTGTAGGCGTGATCGAAGGGGGGGCCTTCCACTTCCTGCCACGACCAGATGCCGTGGCCGCCGTAGGTCAGGCCGGCGGGGGGGGCCGCAAGCAAACTCCAGTAACAGGCGCGCCGCACGGCGTGGGCGGAAAATCGCTTCTTGGAGTAGCCGGAAATGTGGTCCTCGTAGGGCGGCTCGAGGTTCACGTAGGGTCGAATCGGCTGACGCTGCCACTCCTTCGAAACAGGGCCCGAGTGCGCCCAGGCCAGACCATCGGGGGCGTCGGTGTGGCCGGACTGATAGCCGTGGATGCCGAGCCATTTCTCGTCGCGGAGAGCATCGTACGGCCAGATGCGCCCGCCGGGGTGCAGCGTGACAGGAGCGAGGCTGGCCTGCTGATCTGCAAAGACGGCGCGGCCGATACGCTTCCATCGCTCGGCGACCTCGCCTCTGCAATTGCTGTCGCCATTGAGTATCCAGATGACGTGGTGCGCGGAATATCGGTTGACCTGGTATTTGATGAGGCGGATGGCTTCTTCCTCGGGCAAAGCCTGGCCGGCGTCCTTCTTGCCCCAGGCCCACATGAGGACGGGAACGGCCAGAAGCCCGGCGGATTCGATCTGCGCCATGCGATCGTCGATACGCTTGTAGAAATCGGGATGGATGGTGATGCTCTTCTCGCCGCTGAAGGCGATCAGCCCCTCGGCGTTGGCAGGCGCGGTGCGCCAGGGAGCGAGCATGACGAACTGGATGCCGCTGAAGTGTTTGGCAACCCGATCGGCCAGGTACCTGTCCCAATCGTCCTTCTTGGACAGGAGAACGCCGTTCCATGTGGTGTCAGCGAGGAAAAAGAACGGCGTGCCGTCAAAGTGCTCGAAGTGCGTGCCGTCGGCGGACACGCGGATGGGGCCGTGTCTCAGGAACGGATTGGGGCTGTCTGATTTCCTGCACTCAAACCGGCCGGACTGATCGGGCGCGCCGGGGGTAACCCCGCGAGCGCGCCAGGTCCAGACGCCCTCTTCGGTGGGCATGAAGCGGACACGGCAGGTTGAGCCGCCATCGTCGAAGGCGCTACGCGTGCAGGTCTTGCCGGAAGGGGAAGTGAACTCGACGGGCAGGTCGGCAGAGGGCTGCGCGCCTTGCGAAGGTTTCAGGGCCTGCTCGAAGCGGCCGTACAGGGCGACCGGCTGGGCGCTGGCAAACGCCGCCGTGAGGAGCCATGAGCACGATACGAGAATGGCGATGAGTGGGGAGGAGTTGCTCATGGCAGCTAAGAGTAAGACTCCGGTTGCGGGAGGGCAAGGGTCTGGCCAAGGCGCGCATATCCGCTATTCTTGGGGGCTGCGAAGGGCTGTGCGGGGGACGAACGCATGAGACATGACGCAGCGGAGACGAAGGGAACACCATGGGCAGACATGTCAGTCGGCGAGACCTGTTGGCGGCGGGAGGGGCGGCTGTCGGGACCGGCGTTGCCGCAAGCTGGGCCACGCCACAAACCAACACCACACAGAAAGGAGATCCGATGTTCAGGTACTGTCTCAACACCAGCACCATCTCTGGGCAGAAACTGAGTCTGGTCCAGCAGGTGGACGTGGCGGCCAAGGTGGGTTACGACGCCATCGAGCCGTGGATTCGCGACATCGACGCGTATGTGAAAGGCGGGGGAACGCTCGCCGACATGAAGAAGCGCCTCGGCGACGCCGGGCTGACCGTGGAGAACGCCATCGGGTTTGCCGCGTGGATCGTGGACAACGATGACGCTCGCAAGAAGGGTCTGGAGCAGATGAAGCGGGACATGGACGTCGTCTCGCAAATTGGCGGCAAGCGCGTGGCGGCGCCCCCCGTCGGTGCGACCGATCAGCCGAACCTGAGTCTGCTCAAGGCGGCCGAACGCTATCGGGCGCTGGCGGATCTGGGCCAGACCATGGGCGTGACGCCTCAGATCGAGATCTGGGGGTCGTCCAAGCTTCTGAGCCGGCTCGGCGAGGCGGCCTTCGTGGCGGTCGAGAGCGGCGCCAGACAAGCGTGCGTGCTGGCGGACGTCTATCACATGTACAAGGGCGGCACCCCCTTCGATGGGCTCAAGCTCCTCAGCGCCTCGGCGCTGCAGATGCTCCACATGAACGACTACCCCGCCGACCCCCCGCGCGCCACCATTCAGGATTCGCACCGCGTGTACCCGGGCGACGGCGTGGCGCCGCTCACGACCATCCTTCAGGACCTGGCAGCAGTCAGCCCCCTCTGCGTCCTGTCCCTCGAACTGTTCAACCGCGAGTACTGGAAGCTGGAAGCACTGACGGCGGCGAAAACCGGCCTGGAAAAAATGAAAGCGGCAGTGGCGAAAGCGGTGGGTTGAGCGATGCCTGCTCGCTGACGGCTGGGTGCGGAAAGATGTCGCTCACCGGTAGAGCCGGTGCGCGCGGATGTACTCAATCACGGAGGGGGTCGTCAGAAACTCGATGGATAGACCGGCGGCGACCCGCCGGCGGATGTCCGTGGCGCTGATGTCGATGGCCGGGGCCTTCCAGACACTCTGACGCAGTGAGCGATACGGATCGGGCATCGCCGCCCAATCAATCCCCCACCCCGGCCGCTCGATAATGGCGAACTCCATCTCACGCAGAAGATCATCGGGCTGATGCCACGTGGGGAGCTGGCGGAGCATATCTGCGCCGATGAGCCAGTGGACCTCCTCCCACCCTCGCTGCTTGAGCAGCCGGACCGTGTCAATAGTGTAGCTGCTGCCTCCTCGCGCCAGCTCGACGTCGTCGACCTCGAAAAGGCACTCCTGCGCGGAAGCGGCCAGCCGGCACATCGCCAAGCGATCCTCGGCCGCCGCCAGATCAGGCGCATTGGGCTTGTGGGGAGGCTGTGCCGACGGGATCAGAACCACCTTGTCAAACCCGCCGGCCTCAGCTATCGCTCGAGCGCAGATCAGGTGGGCGTGATGGATCGGGTTGAAGCTCCCGCCAAAGGCTAATTGCCGCATATTCGCTCCGTTATACCCGTTCCCAATCCCCACGACCAACTTCTATCATGATGGCCGAACTGATACGCACCGGACGATCGGCAGAAAGCCGTCCGGATTTTGAAACCAGACGGTCTGCTGCGGATCAAAAGTAGTAGCAGTGACGAGAATTCGACATCCGAGGATTACCGTCATCAGATCGTAACATGCGTATGTGTAGTAGATTATATAGAGTACTTAAATAATTCTATATTTTCTACTATACAGGACAGACCAAGTGCGATATAGGAATAGCCAGCGGTGCGAGATCGTTATACTTACTGGAAAGGAGGCCTAAGATGGCCGCCACCTTAACCCGCCGATCCCGACATGGACCAATAAGGCTGCCGCGCTCCTTACGCGAGCAAGTCGAGCGAATACTGGCCGAGGACTATGCCTACATGGATTCGCCGGTCTTCCGGCGGAAGCACATCGAGCAGGAGTTGTTCGATCGTGAGTCGGAGCCCCAACTTCCGCCAACGGCATGGTATCAGCCGACAACGCAGGATGGCGACGACCCTGCCAATTCACCGACGCTGATGAACGCGGACGAAGAGCGGCTGATGTTCCTGCGGTTCAACTACGCCAAACGCCGCTTGTGTGAACTGAGCCGGCAGATTGACCGCGAGCCTCTGAGCCGCGAACTGGCCAACCAGTTGCTGCTGTGGCACCGGCGATTTGAACACTTCCGCGAGTACCTGGTGCGGACGAACCTCGCGTTGGTGCTGGCGATGGCCAAACGCACACGCCTGGGACAGACGGATTTCGCGGAGATCGTCAGTGAAGGGAACATGGCGCTGCTGCGGGCGGCCGATAAGTTCAGCGTGGACCGAGGCTTTAAGTTCTCGACCTATGCGTGCCGGGCGATCCTCAAGGCGTTCAGCCGAACCTCGCTCAAGGCCTCACGCTACCGCAACCGTTTCCCTGTCGAGTTCGAGCCCGAAATGGAGAAAAGCGACTGGTCCGACCGGCGTCGCCAGACCATTGAAGAGGAGTGCATCGACGAGCTGAAGAACATTGTGGATCGGAATCTGGCCGACCTGACCAACGTTGAACAGACCGTGATTCGCCGGCGGTTTAACTGGCAGGAGCAAGCCGAGTCGCCGCTGACGCTGGAAGAAGTGGGGCGAATCATCGGCGTCACCAAGGAGCGGGTGCGGCAGATTCAGAACAAGGCCTTGGCGAAGATCCGGCAGGTCATGGAAGACGGAGTTTTGCGGGTCAGCCCGTTGGAGCTTGTCACGGACGGTGGCAATGACCGCAAGGAAGCTGGAACGACCGACTAGTTGTTCGAGTCGGGAAAGGGGCACGGCAGGTAGTTTTGTCCGTGCCCTTTTTCATGCGCCATACGCAAGCTGCATGGTGTGATGCTCAGGCCGCTTCGGGCATGAAGCGGAGCAGAAGCTGGGGGATACGCTTTGCGCCGCGGCGAAGGGCCTTGCCGACGGCATACTGCATGGAACGCGCGAAACGCCGGGTCACGCGCGCGTCGGGCTCGATCCCGAGCTTCCGCATCTGATCGAACGCCCACAGCCACGCGTGGTATTCCTCTTCACAGCGAAAACGGAACTGGTCGAAGCCGATGGCGTGGTGGCCGACCTCGTGGAGGAAAACGGCGAGGCTGATGGGTGTCCTCGGGTAGGGTGATTCGACCCAGTTGATCGATCGGCCGTCGTGATAGTAGACGCGCCACGCGGAGCCGCTCATGCTCTTCCGCCATCTCCGAATCCGCAGGTGGTAGCGGGTTTTCATCCGCTTCACGATCGATGAGAAGTCAGCCATGGTCAAAGCCTGTATCGGCACAATCGCTGGGGTGCAATGAGAGACGCAGCGCCGCTGCGGTCTAGGAAGTATACGAAACGGCGGGCGGAACGTTCGCCGGACGCGGGTAGCGCGCCAGCTCCGACTGCTCGAAGGCCGACCCGTTCCAGCATCGCGTGGCGATGGTGATGTCGGAAGAATCGACGGTGATGACGTTGTAAGCGTTAGGATCGCGGCGGCGGCGCGTGGAGATGGCGGTGCCCGCCTGGCTGCAGAGCATCGAGCGGCTGAGCCACGGGTAGTACGTACGCAAATCCCCGCTGTAGGGCTTGTGCAGATGCCCCGAGAGAATCATGTCGATGCCGAGTTGCTCGAAGATCTGCACGGCCTGCTCGGCGCCCACCACCGGGTGGAAATGGCCTCGCGGCGGAGGGAGAAAGGGGTGGTGCGTAACGAGGATCTTGAACGTTGCCGGCGCAAGCGCCCGAACGCGATCCTCGAGCTGGCGGAGCTGAGGCGATGAGATTCGTCCATCACGCCAGAAGCCGTTCCATCGCCAGGTCCACGAGCACGCGGTGTTGAGCGCCGCGATCGCCAGGGAGTCGATATGGTAAAAGGGAGCCAGCTCATCTGTGATGTACTGCCGGTAGCGGTCCAGGGGACGCCGGATGCGACGGAGGATGTCGAAAAGCGGGATGTCGTGGTTGCCGACGGTCAGAATCTGCGGCTTGGGAAGCTGCCTGATGAAGGCGGCGGCGGCGGCGTATTGCCGGCGGCGCCCCCGCTGCGTCAGGTCGCCAGTGATCGCCAGCACCTGCGGAGGATTCTCCTGGAGGTCGGCAACCAGTGCGGCCGCAACGACAGACGCGACACAGTTGAAGTGAAGGTCCGAGATGTGGGCGATCGTGGGCATGGTGCGATCGTGCATCGCGTCAGAAGAGCCTGCACGGTGTCGCGAATTGTAGTCCGCGAGCGAACGATGGACAGCCGACGCCGTGTGTAATGTGGTAGAACGGCATGAGAGTTCAAATCGGATCCCATCATGAAGCGGCAGGAATTGCTCGCCCGAATCTCGATCGACCTGGACATCTGCTTCGGCAAGCCCTGCATTCGCGGGCACCGCATCTGGGTGTCACTTATTCTCGATCTGCTGGCCGGGGACGCCACGTTCGACGAGATCTTGCGAGAATACCCGGGACTGGAACTGGACGACATTCAGGCATGTCTGCCATGTGCGGCGGAGATGGCTTCGGGGCGAGAGCTTGAGATTGCCTGATTGGGGGGTGCCGTGCGACTGACACTCGACGAGAACCTCGGCAGGCGGTGCCGGGAACTCCTCCTGGAGGCTGGACATGACGTGAGCACGGCCCAGGAGCAGGGGCTCTGCTCGTCGCCGGATCCACATCGGATCGCGGCATGTCGCGATGAACGACGGTGTCTTGTCAGCCTCGACCTCGATTTCGCCAACACGCTCCTGTTCAATCCGGCGGAGTATTGCGGCATTGCCGTCCTTCGGCTGCCGCCGCGCCCTGAGCTGAACGATATGGTGAATGCGGTTCACACCCTCATGGGCGCTTTGGGGAAAGAAGATGTGGCGGGCAAGCGTTGGGTTATCCGCCCGGGGCGCGTGCGAATCTACCCATAGGGGCGTTACCGTTCACACGGAGTTGACGCCGAGCCGGGGCGAACGCTGCCCGGGCATTTCTCCTTTCCCCTCAGATCCGCATAATGGCGGCAACTTCGCAGGAGGTACCCGGATGAAACGGATCATGGCAGCGGTGATGTGTGCTGGCGCGGTGTGCATGGCGTCGGCCTATGCGCAGGATTCCAGCTTGGCGGACCTGGCCGTGCTTCGGGCGGGCAAAACGGCGGCGCAGAATGCGCTATGGATCGAGACGCCGCTGGAGAGACAGTTCAAGTCGTCCAAGCGCGTGATCGTGGCGGACATCAAGGGGCCCGCTGTCATCACCATGATCCATTTCGCCATGCCCGAGATGTCGATCAGCAAACCCAAGGAGTACACGCTCGGTCGGGACGTCGTGCTGCGGATGTACTGGGACGGGGAGCAGACGCCGAGCGTCGACGTGCCTATGGTGGATTTCTTCTGCGATCCGGCGGGGCTGAGGGAGGCGGTCAACACGGCGCTGGTGAACAAACGCCGGGGGTTCAACGCGTATTTCCCCGTGCATTTTGCCCAGTCGGCGAAGATCGAGCTGGTCTATGACGGCCCGGCAGAGCCGGGCGATGAATTGTGGCGCATCATGCCTTGCTACAGCTACGTGATGTACCGCGAGCTGGAAAAGGTGCCCGCGGATGTGGGGTATTTTCACGCGACGTGGCGGCAGGACTTGCTGCCTCTGGCCAGCCGCGATTATCTGGCGATGGAGGCCAAGGGCAACGGCAAGTTCGTGGGGTGGAATGTGACCGTGAGGCTGCCGGGGCGGGCCAACGCTTATCCGGTCGATGAGAACGAGAAGTTCTTCGTTGACGGAGAGGCGGAGGCCTCCATCGAGTTTCAGGGGCTGGAGGATTCCTTCGGGTTCAGTTGGGGTTTCCCGCCGACGGAGAGCCTCTTCCCGCTGACGGGCTTCTTCCCGTTCAAAGACGGCGCGGCGGCGTATCGGTTTTTTGTGAATGATGCGATCCGTTTTGAGAAGTCGCTGAAGGTGGCCATCGGGTTCGGGAAGAACGAGGATTCCTTCTTCAAGCGGGAGTTCGCCAAGGCGGGCAACGAACTGGAGCTGTCGAGCACCTGTTACTGGTATCAGACCGAGCCGCACGCGGCGTTGGCGAAGCTGCCTGGCGCCAAAGAGCGGGCGCCGAGTGAGCTGAGCTGGAAGGATCGGGAGAAGCTGCCGACGGCTGAGGAGATGAGGGCCAGAGGCGTGAAGCTGCACATGCGATGCGGCAGGCCGGAAAACGAGGTTGTGTTTGCGGACGCAGGGTACGGTGCCCAGGCGAAGAGCGGGTACCTCTTTGCCGGATGGCCTTTTCCAGTCTTCCATTGCCGGGCGGATAACACGGAGTTGCAGATTGAGCTGAGCGTGCCGAAAGGCGCAGGGGGTACGGTCCGGCTGTATGTGATCGACCCGGACAATTTCCGGGGCGGGCGGAAACAGGAGGTGAGCGTGGCCGGCAAGTCGCTGGGGATCATCGACAAGTTCGGCGAAGGCAGATGGCTTGAGGCAAAGGTGAGCCCGGAGGAGACCAGCGACGGAAAGGTGATGATCGATGCCAGGAACCTGAGGAAGGAATCGAATGCGGTGATATCGGTGGTGGAGTGGGTGGCCCAGAAGAAGTAACGCAGCCGCGGAGGCCGACAGTGAAGAACACGGCATATCTCGTGATGGTCCTGATGGTCTGCGGCCTGGCAGCGGTGAGCAGGGCCGCCGCGGCCGAGCTCACGGCGGGCGTGGCCGTCGTCGATATCACCCCTCCGGTGGGGTATCGCATGGCCGGCTACTTCAACGAGCGCCTCGCGACGGAAACGAGCGATCCGCTCCGGGCCAAGGCCATCGTCCTGCGCCAGGGGGACCAGCGCGTGGCGATGGTGTTCTGCGATCTGCTGGGCATAGCGCCGGAGGTCTCATCAACGGCGCGGAACGAGGCCGCGAAGAAAACGGGCATCGCGGCGCGGAGCATCGTCATAGCGGCCACGCATTCGCACACGGGACCGATGTATTGGGATGCCATGCGGACGCACTACCACCAACGAGCGTTGGACGAACAGGGAAAGGACCCGCATGAGACCGTGGACTACGCCGCGGAACTGGCCGGAAAAATCGTCAGCGCGATGGCCGCCGCCGCCGCCCGGTCCAGGCCGGCCAACCTGAGCGCTGCCTCGGTCGAGGAACGCGGCCTGTCGTTCAACCGGCGGTTCCACATGAAGGATGGATCGGTGCGCTTCAACCCCGGCGTGTTGAACCCCCAGATCGTCCGCGCGGCCGGGCCCATCGATCCGCAGGTCGGCATCGTGATGGTGCGGGATGCGGCTGATGGCTCGGCCCTGGCCGCGGTCGTGAACTTCGCCCTCCATCTGGATACCACGGGAGGGACGATGTACTCCGCGGACTACCCGTTCTATGCTGAACGAGCATTGCGCGAGGATCTGGGTAACCAGTTCACCCTCTTCTTCGGGACGGGCGCCTGCGGAGATATCAACCATCTCGACGTGACGACCAAGGAGCGGCGCAACGCCGAGCAGATCGGCAAGACGCTGGCCGCGGCGGTCAAACGCGGATTGCCAACCCTGGGAAACATCGCCGAGCCTTCGCTGGCGATGCGAAGCCAGATCATCCGCGCGCCGCTGCAGAAATACGGCCCGGAGAAAATCGCCTGGGCCAAAGAGAATATCGCCAACGTGGGAACGGGCCGCCTGCCGTTCCTGCAAGAGGTCGAAGCGTACAAGATCCTCTCGCTTCAGGATCGCGGCGGCGACACCATCGCCCTCGAAGTGCAGGTCGTCCGGCTGAGCCGGGACGTGGCCATCGTGTGCCTGCCCGGCGAGGTCTTCTCAGAACTGGGGCTGGCGATCAAGAAGGCCTCGCCGTTCAAGACGACCCTCGTCGTGGAGCTGTGCAACGACGACCCGGATTACATCCCCACGAACAAGGCCTTCGGCGAGGGCAGCTACGAGACCGTGAACTCCCGCATCGCACCCGGCGGCGGCGAGCGGATGGCTCAGACCGCAATCGACCTGCTCAGGGAGTTGGCCGGGGGGAAGTGAGCGGGCAGCAGTGGCGCTGGAGGACTTCCACAGTACAATACAATGGATCGCCAGGCCAGCGACGGAGACGGTGATGGATGAGCCCCGCGTCCGAGTACCGATGCAGAAGATCGAGGCGTTCTGCACGAAATGGAGGGTCACGGAGCTATCGTTGTTTGGCTCGGTCCTGCGCGAGGACTTCCGGCCTGACAGCGATGTTGATGTGCTGGTGACTTTGGCGCCGGATCATGGGTTGAGCTTGCTGGATTGGGTCGACATGATCGACGAGCTTCGCGGCATCTTCCATCGCGATGTCGACCTGGTCTCAAGGAAGGGCCTGCGCAATCCCTTCCGCCGCGAAGAAATTCTCAAGACTGCCCGGGTGATTTATGCCGCCTGAGAAATCAGATCCGTCGTATCTGTGGGATAGGCTCGACGCGGCGATGGCTGTGCAGCAGTTCGTGCACGGAAAAACATTGGATGAGTACGCGCAGGACCGCCTCCTGCGCGGTGCGGTGGAGCGGCATATCGAGATCATCGGCGAGGCGGCAAGCAAGATTTCGGGTCAGTTGCGCGCTGCGCACCCGGAGATACCCTGGCGAGGGATCATTGGGCAGCGGCATGTTCTTGCACACGACTACGGTGAGATCGAGGACGAGCAGATCTGGCGGGTGGCGACGGTCCACATTCCGGCGATTGTCAAACAGTTGCAGGGATTGCTCCCGTCGGCGCCGGACGCGGGCTAGTGTAGTGTCTCAGCTTGATGATCACTTATCGGGTGCCACGGGCGGCTTGCCCGCCCGTGCTCCTTGCGTGAAGGCACTGGCAGGCGACCTGCCAGTGGAACGTTCAGAAGATGCCGCGATTATGAGACACTACACTAGATCAACGCATATGGTGGCTGCAGCGAACGGGGAATGAATGCCTTCTGTCTACAAGTTCGCTTTCCGCGCAGTTTTCTGCGCCGATGAGTGATCGTTCCTTTTCGCTGAATGGGGCGCAGCGCAACTGTCTTGGCCATGGTCGTCCTTCCTTTCTCGGTGTCGCTCCTGAGGCTATGAGCGCATCCATACCCAGAAGGCTGCTGCCTCGGGCTGCAGCACCAGCGCCGTACGTACGGCGTCAGCTAACGGTCGCACCTGCTGGGTTGCTCGGCGGACAGATCCCCGCGACTATCCGCTTCTACACTCTAAGTGAGCGCCGACGCCTCTCTGCCCCGCGTTTTGTGGCGCCCATTATTCCCGTGCGTACAGCGTGTTGAGACTGCCGGAATGGCAGCCGAAAGGTCTGGAGAGCTGGCTCTGTCGGCACAGTGGCGGGCTACTTACGTCCGAATGCCGCCATAACTCTATGGACATAAGTTAGTTAGAGATGCCTGCGTGTGTGATGTCACTGGCCCTGCTTTTGCGTACTCAACAGAATCAACGTCAAAGCAGGAACACATGATGCGGTTCGACAAGTTCACCATCAAAGCTCAGGAAGCCGTCGCGCGGGCACAGGAGCTCGCCCAGCAACGCAACCATAGCGAAATCATGCCCATGCACCTGCTCGCGGCGATGCTGGCCGAGACCGAGGGCGTCGTCGGGCCCATCCTCCAGAAAGTCGGCGCCAACATTGGCCGCGTCCAGCAGATGATCGACAGCGAACTGGAGCGCCTGCCCAAGGCCACCGGAACCCAGCTCGGCCTCGCAAGAGCAACCCAGGATGTCCTCAACGCCGCACAGAAAGAGGCCGATCGGCTCAAGGATGAATACCTCTCCACCGAGCACCTCCTGCTGACGCTGAGCGAGGCGAAAAGCGAGGCCAAGGAAATCCTCTCGCTCAACGGCGTCACCCACGCCGCCATCCTCATCGCTCTGAAAGATGTCCGCGGCGGGCAACGTGTGACCGATCAGAGCCCGGAAGGAAAATACCAGGCGCTCCAACGCTATGGACGTGACCTGGTGGAATTGGCCCGCCAAGGCAAGCTCGACCCGGTCATCGGCCGCGATGAGGAAATCCGCCGCACCATGCAGGTCCTCAGCCGCCGCACCAAAAACAACCCCGTGCTCATCGGCGAGCCCGGCGTGGGCAAGACCGCCATCGTCGAGGGGCTGGCCATCCGCATTGTGAACGGCGACGTGCCGGCGACCCTCCAGAACAAGCGAATCGTGGCCCTCGACATGGGGGCGCTCATCGCCGGGGCCAAGTTCCGCGGCGAGTTCGAGGACCGCCTCAAGGCCGTCATCAAGGAGGTCCAGCAGAGCGACGGCCAGGTGCTCCTGTTCATCGACGAGCTGCACACGGTCGTCGGCGCGGGGGCCGCCGAAGGGGCCATGGACGCGGGCAACCTCCTCAAGCCTGCCCTGGCC
>Ga0315288_10001896_pt1 | contig 27197 bp, 32 predicted proteins | sample YL17G11_20_MG_FD_203454 | JGI IMG/M metagenome (GOLD analysis project Ga0315288, IMG submission 203454) | Sediment microbial communities from Yellowstone Lake, YNP, Wyoming, USA - YL17G11_20 | ecosystem: Environmental > Aquatic > Freshwater > Lake > Sediment | place: USA: Wyoming | collected... | reverse complement strand
TTGCTGGGTTGGGTATTAATTATAAAGATTTAGTCTGTGCTCAGCAGGTGCACGGTAACCAAGTTCTATATGTAACAGAAAAAGATAAGGGTAAGGGCGCTTTAGATTACCATACCGCCATAGCCGATACCGACGCCTTGGTCACTGACAAAAAGAATCTGCCTTTAGCCGTATTTACCGCCGATTGCCTTTCGGTATTTTTATATGACCCCTCAACCCCTGCTATCGGCTTGGTGCATGCTGGTTGGCGCAGCACCCAGGAGAATATTGTTACTGTAGCTATCCAGTTAATGCAGGAAGAATTTAATACCAGGGCTAAAGACCTCTGCATAGGTTTTGGGCCGGCAATAAGAGAGTGTTGTCATGAAGTTGGGGAAGATTTTAAAAAATTTTTTCTCGTGGGGTTAAGAGAGAGAAACCGCCGTTATTATTTAGATTTAATCAAGATTAATAAAAAACAGATTTTAGATTTGGGGTTGAAAGAAAATAATATCTTTGACTGCGGCATCTGCACCGTCTGCGAAAACAATAATTTCTTCTCATATCGCAAGGAGAATGAAGCAAGCGCTAGGATGATCTCGGTGATGATGTTAAAGTAAAAAGAGGAGTTAATTATGGCAGGGGCATTAGTAATTTATTATTCGCGTAGTGGCAACACCAAGAAAATGGCAGAGTCTATCGTGGAGGGGATGAAAAACGAAGGCTTAAACGCAGTTTTAAAAGATGTAAAAGACGTCAAGGTCAATGAATTATTAGAATACCAAGCAATAGTCATGGGCTCTCCCACTTATTATGGGACAATGGCCGCTGAGATTAAAAAGTTATTAGATCAGTCAGTGCAGTTTCACGGCAAACTTGAGGGTAAGGTTGGCGCGGCATTTGCCTCATCCGCTAATATCGCAGGCGGTAATGAAACTACTATTTTAGATATCTTGAAGGCCATGCTCATTCATGGTATGATTATCCAAGGTGATCCTAAAGGGGATCATTACGGCCCAGTAGCCATTGGCGCACCAGATGCTAGGTCGATAAAAGAATGCCTGAGGCTGGGCTCAAGGGTAGCTAATCTGCTAAAAAAACTCTAAAATGCACACCGTCATTTTTGTCACTGCCCCAGATAAAAAACAGGCAAGACAGATAGCCAATAAATTAATTAAAACAAAACTGGCTGCCTGCGTAAACATCATCCCCGGCGTAGAATCCACTTTTTCCTGGAAAGGCAAAATTGACAGCGCTAAAGAGCTGCTCCTGATTATAAAATCTAAAGAATCCAAGTTGCCTAAAATTATTAAGACAGTTAAATCTCTGCACAGTTACGAGGTCCCTGAGATTATCGCGCTTCCTATAATCGCAGGGAACAAAGAATATTTAAGGTGGATAGATGAATGTATTAGGTAACCCTTTAGATTACCTGATTGCTTTCTCCGGAGGCATATTGGTAAGCCTGACCCCCTGTATTTATCCGCTTATTCCTATTACCATAAGTTTCATAGGAGTAAGGGCAGGGGGAGTGAAATTGCGGGGCTTGAGTTTAAGTTTGGTTTATGTTACCGGAATGGCAGTTGTTTATGCCGCCTTAGGCCTATTGGCATCATTAACCGGAAAATTTTTTGGGGCAATTAGCACACACCCTATTACCAATATTGTAGTGGGGGTATTTATGGTGCTATTTAGCTTATCTATGCTCGAATTATTTAAAATACCTACCCCTATCCTTATTAAATTTCCTCCGGTTAAAAATAAAGGGTATTTATCAGCATTTATTCTGGGGTTAAGTTCGGGCTTTGTTGTCAGCCCTTGTGTCAGCCCTGTACTGGGTGCAATTTTAGTGTATTTGGCCGCTAAAAATAATATGTTCTATGGCACAACTTTGTTGCTAGTTTTTGCTTACGGGATGGGATTAATTCTTATTATCGTGGGAACTTTCAGTTCGGTATTATTGAGCTTACCTAAGTCCGGTCGATGGATGATTTGGATAAAGAGGGTATGCGCATTGGTGCTTATGCTTATCGGCATATATTTTATTTTTACGGCTATCGCAAGATTATTATGAAGAATTATTCTAGCGGCATAGCATTAATTTTGGCAGTAGGCGTATTTTTATTAATGGGCTGTTTTGGGCTTGATGATGCGCAGGCAGAAAACTCAACATATCCTCCTGCCGTAGATTTTAAATTGCCTGATATTCAACAAAATAGCGTTACGCTAAGGGGATACTTAGGCAAGCAGCCGGTATTGTTATTCTTTTGGACGACCTGGTGCCCTTATTGCCGTAAAGAATTAAAAATGCTTAATGAAAAATATGCACAATTAACAAGTGATGGCGTTGAAATTCTGGCGATTAATGTAGGAGAACGTTTATATAAAGTAGAGAAATTTATCAAAAGTTACCGGTTAGATTATAAGGTTCTTCTGGATCAGTACGCCACTGTATCAGATGCCTTTGGTATACTTGGAGTACCCACCTATATTCTTATTGATAAGAAAGGAAACCAGCGCCTTACAGCCTATTCATTCCCCGAGGATAAATACAGATCCATACTTGGCGAATAACATGAAAAATCTTTCTTTATTAACGGACCTTTATGAGCTCACCATGGCAGAATGCTACTTCCATTATAAAAAGAATACTTTGGCGACATTTGATTTGTTTGCCAGAGAAATGCCTCCCAACCGCCTGTATCTGGTGGCAGCCGGCTTAGAGGATATTTTAGCCTATATAAAGACGCTAGCTTTTAGCAAAGAAGATATAGATTATTTAAAAAAAGAAAAGCTTTTCTCGAAGAGGTTCCTTAAATATTTATCCACCTTTCGATTTCAAGGAGATATTTGGGCTATGCCGGAGGGAGAGATTTTTTTCCCCAATGAGCCGGTGATACGCGTTACCGCCCCCATCATCGAAGCCCAGATTATAGAAAGTTTTCTCTTAAATACCATAAATTTACAGTCTATGATTGCCAGTAAAGCCAGCCGCGTAGTATCGGCGGCTAAAAAAAGAGGAGTTTATGATTTTTCCTTACGCCGGACGCACGGTTGGGAGGCAGGAATTAAAGCAGCGCGCTCTTGTTATATAGCAGGATGCAAAGGCACCTCCAATGTTTTAGCCGGGAAATTATATAAAATTCCCGTTGCCGGCACTATGGCCCATTCTTTTGTGATGTCTTTTAAAAATGAGATAGATAGTTTTTTGGCTTATAGCAGCATTTTTCCCAGCCGCACCATTTTACTGGTGGACACTTACAATACTAGAAAAGGAATTCAAAATGCAGTGAAGATTGGTTTGTATCTAGAGGCACAAGGCAATCGCCTACAAGGCATAAGATTGGATAGCGGAAATATCATTTCTTTATCTAAGCTAGCCAGGAGATTATTAGATAAGGCAGGCTTGGAATACGTCAAGATTTTTGCCAGCGGCAACCTCGATGAATTTAAAATCAAAAAAATAATTGCCGCAAGCTCTTACGTAGATAATTTCGGCGTCGGCACTAATATGGGTACCAGTATTGATGCACCAAGCCTGGATGTAATCTATAAAATCAGCGAAGTTACTAATGATGAAGGAAAATTTTTGCCGACGATGAAATTAAGTAAAGCCAAGGTAACTTATCCGGGCAGGAAACAGGTATTCCGGATTAAAAATAAAAACGGCAACTTTATTCAGGATATTTTAGGATTAGAAAAAGAAAAGATACCAGGCCAGCCCTTATTAAAGAAAGTAGTAGTAAAAGGTAAAGTAATTTATAAATCACCCTCCCTAGATAAAATAAGGGGTTATTTAGAGGGTAATCTGAAAAAATTTCCTGATGGCTTAAAAGAAATAAATTCCCGGTATAGTTATGCGGTTCAGATTAGCCTTGGGCTAAAAAAATTAAGGCAAACCTTAGCGCAGCAGCTAAAAAAAAGGCAGCTCAATGGATAAAAGAGTTGGGCATCTTATAAAGGTTTGGCAGAAAAGAAATATACTAGGGTTTTATTGCGAGAATAAAGAAAAGGCGCAGGAAAAAATTTTAGAGTTGATAGTCCCTAACGCCAGTATTGGTTTTTCCGGCTCTTTGACCTTGGAAGAGTTAAATATCGCCAAGCTCTTGGAAGAGCGCGGCAATAAAGTTATATCGCACGCTAAGGCTGGATTAAGCCGGGAAGAAAGCCTTATTATCAGGCGCCAAGCTACCCAGGCAGATTATTATTTAGCCAGTGCCAATGCTATTTCAGAAACAGGAGAATTAGTTTTTTTTAGTGCTTACGGCAATCGCATAACAGGAATATCTTATGCTGATGAGGTTATTTTAGTTTGTGGAATTAATAAAATTACCGCGAATTTAGCGCAGGCATTAAAAAGGGCAAGGGAGTATGCTGTACCGCTTAATTGCAAGCGCCTTAATTGGAACACGCCTTGTTTTTCCCGCTCAACAATCTTTTATTCTGGCGGGATCCCGATTGTATCGGGAAAAGACGGGATTTGCCGTAAAGAGATTTGCCTTTTTCCGGAATATAAAAGGATGTGCTGTCAGATTCTTATTATTGAAGCAGAGATTTCACCGGATAGATTAAAGGTGATTATGGTCGGAGAACCTCTGGGGTTTTAGAAAAAATGAAAACAATAAAAGTGCTTACTACAGGAGCAGGCAGTTTCCCATATCAGGACCCTCAAAAGGCCCTGGATTTGATTTTTAAATATACACCCCAAGTTCCTTTTTGGCCGCAACTACCTAAAAGAGATGTGCGCGAAGGAATGATTGCCCAATTTAGCGAGAATTTACCGTGTATTAAGATAGGGCGTGAAGGAATATTCTTTTCTAGCCAAGACAAAGAAAAAGAATTGGAATCCTTTTATGAACGGATCATTGCCAATGATACGGATTATTTTAGCATTTCTATTAATCACGCTTTAGGTTTACATAAGTTTTACCAGAGATTAGAGATGAAAGATCTAAAAGAAGCAGAATTTATCAAATGCCAGATTACCGGGCCTTTTACTTTTGCTGCCGCTATAAATGATGAAAAGGGTATCGCGCTTTTACATGATTCCGTATTTAGACAGGCAATTATTAAGGGACTAATCATGAAAGGGCTCTGGCAAATAAAATTATTCCGTAGTTTTGAGAAAAAAATAATTATCTTTGTGGATGAGCCGTATTTAGGGTGTTTTGGTTCAGCCTATACTCCTATAAATAAAGAAGAGGTGCTTATGGGCTTAAGAGAGCTGACTCAGGGTATAAAATCAGCGGATACTTTAATAGGAGTACATTGTTGCGGCAATACCGACTGGTCCTTATTTACGGATGTAACTTCAATAGATGTAATTAGTTTTGATGCCTTTAGCTTCTTAGAAAAATTTCTCATCTATGCAGAGGATATTAAGAAATTTATTGGGCGAGGAGGGATTATCTGTTGGGGCATTGTGCCTACTCAGGAATTTAGCGCTAAAGAGACAGCTTCACTATTGAGTGATAAGCTTAAAGAAGGAATAGATGCTTTGGCAAAGAAAGGCGTTTCTTTAGATTTATTGCTAAAGAATCTTCTTCTTAGCCCTGCCTGTGGGCTAGGTACGCTTAGCGAAGAGGAATCAGAAAAAATTTTTAGATTGTTGGCAGATACAGCCCTAACTTTAGAGAAAAATCTTTAAAAAATAAAGTATTTGACAAAATAGCCTAAAAATCGTAAGATAGGAAAATGTTTTTAGAAAGATTTTAAGCAAAGATGAAAGATATACGTATTCATGCCCGTGCCGGTCAAGGCGCGATTACCACCGCCGCATTATTAGGATATGCCTATTTTTTAAAAGGCATGTATCCCTATGCCTTTCCGCATTTTGGCGCAGCCAGAATGGGGGCGCCGATGAATGCCTTTGTGCGCGTAGATGCTGTCCCAGTGCGTTTAAGGAGCCAGGTATACGAGCCGGATTATGTGATTATAGTCGATGCTACGCTTATGCGCGGCTTTAATTGTTTTGCCGGATTAAAAGAAAAAGGGGTCGCCCTTATAAACGCTAAAGACGGCGAAATAGAAAAGCCCAGAATAAAAGCCAGCCAAAAAGTATTTGTGGTGCCTGCTAACGATATCGCTTTAAAGACCATTGGCCGGCCCTTGGGAAATACCGCCCTATTAGGCGCCTTTGCCGCAGCCACTGAAGAAATAAATTTAGAAAGTTTATTAGAGGCGGTAAATAAAAGGTTTAGCGGTAAAGCCCAGGAAGCAAATATCCAGGCGGCAAAAGAAGGATACGAATTTATTAAAAATATTATCAAGAGGTAAAAATGTTTGGGCCATTGATAGTAAAACCGGGTAGTAGCAGAAAGAATAAAACCGGTTCTTGGCGTACAGAACTCACCCCTAAATTTTTAAAGAAAAATTGCACCGGCTGTAAGTTATGTATGTCAGTCTGTCCTGAAGGATGCATTACGGAGGGTAGTGAAAAGAACCAGCTTATCTGCGATTATGAATACTGTAAAGGATGCGGTGCTTGCGCATTAGTTTGTCCTAAAGGCGAAATTAGTATGGTTAAGGAAGGCGAAAAGGAAAACAAATGAAACAGTTCTTAGAAGGGTCTTTTGCGGTAGCAGAGATAGTAAAATTATGTAAACCCGGGGTAATCTCTGCCTATCCTATTACCCCCCAAACGCATATCGTAGAAGAATTAGCCCAGATGGTTGCCGACGGTGAATTAGATTCTCAGTTTGTTAATGTGGAATCAGAACATTCTGCAGCTTCAGTAGTATTGGGTGCGGTTGCTACCGGGGTGAGGGCCTATACCGCTACTAGCTCTCAAGGCCTGCTTTATATGGGGGAGGTCCTTTTTAATATTGCAGGGTTGCGCTTGCCGGTAATACTTACTTGTGCAAACAGAGCAATTTCCGCGCCCATTAATATCTGGAATGACCATCAGGATTCCGTTTCTATGCGTGATACCGGATGGATTCAATTGTTCGCAGAAGATAACCAGGAAGTAGTAGACTTGCATTTAATAGCTTACAAACTTGGTGAAGATAAATCCATGATGTTGCCGGTGATGGTATGCATGGACGGTTTTATCCTTACCCACGGCATTGAAACTGTAGATATACCTACTCAGGAAGAAGTGAATAAATTTTTACCGCCATATTCGCCTCTTTATAAATTAGACCCGGCTAATCCTCTTACCTTAGGACCTTTAGTTGATCCTGAGGCTTATATGGAGACTCGCTACGCCATCCAAGAGACTTTAAAAGATGCATTAAAATTAATCCCGCAGATTACTGCTGACTTTGCCAAAATATTCGGCCGCCATTATAATGGCTTGGTGGAAGGATACAGGATTAAGGATGCCGAAAGAGTAATTGTAGCCATGGGCTCAGTATGCGGCACGATAAAAGATGTGGTAGATGAGTTACGCGCTAAAGGCAAGAAAGTAGGCCTGTTAAAAATTACTAGTTATAGGCCATTTCCCCAGCAGGAGATTTACGAGGCATTAAAGAATGTCGCTAAGGTTGGGGTTTTAGATCGGGCTTTATCTTTGGGTTCTTATGCGCCTTTGGCAGGAGAAATTAAAGCTGTATTTTTCGGCAAAAAGAAGAAACCCCAGATTATCAGTAGTTTCATAGCCGGTTTAGGGGGCCGTGATATTACCAAAAATTCCATAAAAGAAATCTTTCGCTTACTTACTGCAAAAGAAAAGGCCTGTGAATTTATTGATTTAAAACCCGAATTATTAAAAGAAAAATATGAGTAAAATTCTCTTTGCTCCCGGGCATACTGCTTGCGCAGGTTGCGGCCAATCATTAGCCGCAAGGCTGGTGATTGATGCTAGCGGTCCAAACACTATCGTAGTAAACAATACCGGATGCCTGGAAGTATTTTCCACAAAATACCCTGAGTCGGCGTGGGAGATTCCCTGGATTCATTCGCTATTTGAGAATGCCGCTGCAGTAGCATCTGGCGTAGAGGCAGCCTTAAAATATTTAGGTAAAAAAGACACTATTAATGTTATTGCCCAGGGCGGTGACGGCGGAACAGCAGATATCGGCCTGCAGGCGCTATCCGGAATGTTAGAGCGGGGGCATGATATCCTTTATGTTTGTTACGATAATGAGGCATATATGAACACCGGTATCCAAAGAAGCGGCCTGACTCCTTTCGACGCTAATACTACTACTAGCCCTATGGGCAAACAATCCTCGGGTAACATCCGTTTTAAAAAACCCATGCCGGAAATTGTTTTAGCCCACGGTATTCCTTACGTAGCTACAGCATCATCGGGATTCCCCCAAGATTTACAAAGAAAAGTCAAGAAGGCGCATTCTATAAAAGGCCCAAAATATATTCAAATTCATGCAGCCTGCCCGTTAGGATGGAGGCACGCTGCTCAAGATGCGTTGGGGATAGCAAAGCTTGCTGTAGAGACCGGCCTATATCCTTTAATTGAATATGAAAATGGCAAATTAGTGGGGGTAAGAAAAATCAGTCAGCCTAAGCCTGTAGAAGAATATCTTAAAGCCCAGGGAAGGTTTAAGCATTTGCTTCATAACCCGCAGGAAGTGAAAAAAATACAGGAGATAGCTGATAAGAATATAGAGAAGTACGGCCTTAAGGCTGCTAGCCCAGAGGTTAGTTAAAAAGAAAAGGGGAGGTTGTTATGGGTAAACAAGCAAGGGCAATTGTGGATTTAAGCTTGAAAGAGTTAGTAAAAGAATTAAACAAGGCATATGCCGACGAATGGTTAGCGTTTTATTTATATTGGTATATGGCACAGGTGGTTTCCGGGCGTGCGTATGAAGATATTCAGGAGTTTTTAAATAAGTTGGCTAAAGATGAATTAGAGCATGCGCGGGAGATAGCAGACCTGATTATTAAATTAGGGGATGCTCCCACCGCTAATCCTATGGATCTGGAAAAGAATGCTAATTTTCCGTATCTATCGCCTCCGAAAAATACTTCCGATATCAATAGAATCATCCGGATAGTAACCGAGGCTGAAGCAAATGCTATTGAGGTATATAATAAGATTGCCAAGAAGACATTAGGCAAAGACAACGTTACTTACCAGTTAATCACGCATATCCTGTCAGAAGAAGTAGACCACGAAGAAATTTTTGAGAATTTATTAGAAAGGTAGGAGAAACAAAATATGGTTAAGGTTACGGTAGATGCTTCGACTTGTGTGGGTTGCGGCCTCTGCGAGCAGTCTTGCCCGGAAGTATTCCAGGTGGGGGGAAACGGTATCGCGCACATAAAAGCGCAAAGTTGCGGGTTGCATAACCTACAGGAAGTAGCTGACCAGTGCCCGGTTGCTTCAATTAAGGTAAGTTAACCTTTTAGAAGAGTTGGGATTTTCTCTGCAGTTCTTTTACAAAGTTAAAAAAGAACCCTTCTTTTTTTTCCGCAAGCAATTTCTTGGAGAATTCAGTTTTATCTAATTCAAACTTCTTTTCATCAATAGGGATCCTGGCCTGCAATTTCAGAATATAAAAACTAGACGGCATACTGATTAAGTCGCTCAATTCCCCTTCTTTTAAATTATGCGTAGCCATCCAGAAACTGTCTGAGGAACCGATATTTTCTATGTAGCTGCCGTATTTAAACAAGCCCGTGGAATTAAATTTTAAGCCGTATTCTTGCGCTACTTTTGCTAAATTTACCTCATTGGGGTTGGTGCCATACAATTCCTTTAATTTTGCCAGGCAATTTTCGATTTTTCCCTTAGCGGTTTCTTCTGCCTTATCTTTAATCAGGGCTTCTTTTACCTTGTCTTTTATAACCGCAAAATCAGGGATATAAGATTCTTTTTTTTCCTTGACCCTCATGATGTAATAATTATTGTCTGAATATATCGGCGGTAAATATTGGCCGGTTTTTGCCTTAGAGATTAAGCTTAAGATATCCGCAGACCAGCCTATTTGGGGGATGGGATCGGTTTGCGCAAATAACCCTGTTTCTTTTACGCTAAGTTTTAGTTCCTGCGCAATCCTTGAAAAATCCTCATTTTTTCTTAAACGCGCAACAATGTTTTTTACTGTTTCATTTATGGTTTGCGCATCTTTTCTGTCCTTGGCATTTATCAGGATATACTCTATATTAAACGAAAGAGGCTGTTTAAACTTAAAGGAGTTTACGGAAAAATAATTGGAGGTTTCTTCTTCGCTTGGCGTAATATTTTTTGCGAAATCTAAAAATGAGGCCGATATATAATATACGCTTAACTCTTCATTGGTTTTCAGGTATTCTTCTTTTATTTCTGCATCGCTTAAAGTTACCTGATCAGTCACCTGTTTATATAATTTAAATATGGCAATATTCTGACGGGTCTGTTCTTCGAAAGCGCGGGGTTGGGCGCGTAAGACGTATTGAAGGGTTTGGGTATAGATTACATTATTAAATTTTCCGTTTTTCTGGAAAAAGGGATAACTTTCGATTAATTCTATAATCTCTTGGTCGCTTGTTTGGATTTTACGCCTTTTGGCCTCGGCTAATAAGATTAACCTCTGTAAAGCCTGCTGTTCTAAATTGATATATTTTTTAGCCTCTGTGAGGTCCTCTCCGTATTGGATAATCATCTGATTCCTTGCTGCCTCTTGGGCTTCCTGATATTCTAAAGGGCTGATATTCTTGCCGAAAATCCTGATTACGGGTGAGGTTTTTTCCCGTTGGCTGCGTGTCATGCTGCCGGAGCCCCATAAAACAAAGGCCGGTACTATAATAATAGCCAGGAACCACCATATTTTTTTTGCTGTTTTTTTGTTGCGCAGTAATTTAAGCATGGGTTTCGCTCCTTTAGTAATTCATACATTCGCGGCCTAAAAATTTAAAAGAGAATAATCCGCTAAGTATAAATTCCAAGTAAGTTGCTCGCAGTAATTCATTATAGAGAAAAAAACTAAATATTGCAATATAAAATGCCTTATTTTTTTCTTTACAAAGCCTGATAAAATCTGTATAATCAAACTGCATCTGTTTTGATCTAAAGAATCGGATAACAAAGAAAAAGGATAAGTGAAATGAAAAACAGGGTTTTAAAATTAGGCCTACCCAAGGGTAGCCTCCAGGAAGCGACTTTCAAGATCTTTAAGAAAGCCGGTTTTAATATATCGTTATCTTCGGAGCGTTCTTATTTTCCGTCGATAGATGACGGCCAGATAGAGCCGGTTTTACTGCGCGCGCAAGAGATGTCCCGTTATATCGCAGATTCGGCCTTAGATTGCGGTATTACCGGTAATGACTGGATACTGGAAAATAAATCCGAAGTAGTCAAAATCACCGACTTAGTCTATGCCAAACAGGGCCTGAATAAGGTAAGATGGGTTTTGGCAGTGCCGGAAGATAGCGGCATCAAATCTATCAAAGGCCTGAAAGGTAAACGCATCGCCACAGAACTAGTAAGCGTAACTAAAGATTATTTCAAAGCCAATAAGGTCGATGTAGATATAGAGTTTAGCTGGGGTGCTACGGAAGTTAAGATTAATACCGGCTTAGTAGATGCTATTGTGGAACTGACGGAAACCGGCAGAAGCCTGCGTGCCAATAAATTAAAGGAGATAGCCACGATTTTAGAATCTACCACCCAGTTCATCGCCAATAAAAATGCCTATCGAGATAAATGGAAGCGGAATAAAATGGAAGAGATTGCTATGCTTTTAAAGGGCGCCATAGCCGCAGAAGAGAAGGTCGGCTTAAAGATGAATGCTAAAAAAGCGGACCTAAAGCGAGTTATCGTTTTGTTGCCGGCTTTAAAGAAACCGACCGTCTCTAATCTTTCCGACGAAGGCTGGTTTGCTATTGAAACGGTGATTGATGAAAAGATAGTGCGCAAATTAATCCCCGAGCTTAAAAAAGCCGGTGCCCAAGGGATTATTGAGTACCCCTTGAATAAAGTGATTTATTAATACTAAGGAGAAGAAAGGATGCCTTGCGGTAGGAAGCGGAAAAGACAGAAGATAAAAACCCACAAAAGAAAAAAGTTACGTCGTCGTTTTCGCCACCTGAAAAAGAGAAGCTGGGGTTAATAAACACCCGCCATAATTTAATACGCTTTATAATGATCTTAAAGTTAAAAAGTATTGGTGTAGGGGTTGTTTTGTGCTTGGGTTTTTTCTTATGGATAAATACCCAAGTTTTTGCCCTAGACAAGAAAGCCTCGGTATCCTTAAGCCACTACATTATGGGGGCAATGTATGAGAGGCTAGAGGAAATTGATCAGGCAATAGCCGAATACAAGAAGGCCTTAAAAATAGATTCTAAGAATTCCGTTATACACCTTAGCCTCGCCTCAAGTTATATCAAGAAAAACGAGTTTGATAAAGCAATAGAAGAACTAAAGCTCGTTATCCAGTTGGATCCAGAGGCAATCCAACCCCACGCAATATTAGCCCTTATTTATGCCACGCAAAATAAATCCACGCAGGCAAGCCAAGAGTACGAGATTGCATTAAAAAACGCAGCCAAGCTTGAGCCTAAGAATATTGAGATCTATAAAAGTTTAGGCCTGATTTATCTGCAGCAGAAAAAACTACAGGAAGCAAAAGAAACTTTTTTATTGATACTGGAAATATCCCCCCTTGATACGGAAACGCATTTTTATTTAGCCAATATCTATGATGAATTGAAAAACAGGCCTAAGGCAGAGGAGGTACTGAAAAAAACTTTGGAGCTTAATCCTGATTATCACCAAGCGTTGAATTACTTAGGGTATCTTTATGTCGAAGAAAACAAAAATTTGGACCAGGCTCAAGGCATGATTAATAAGGCCATGGAGCTAGAGCCGAATAACGGCGCCTATGTTGATAGTTTGGGGTGGCTTTATTTTAAACAAGGCAAACTTAAAGAAGCGATAAAAGAACTGGAAAAGGCAACCAGCTTGTTGAAAGATCCGGTTATATTCGATCATTTAGGGGATGCCTATTTTAAATCAGGCGATATAGAAAAGGCAAAAAATAATTGGCAGGCTTCTTTAGGATTAGACGACAAACAGGATAAGGTGAAAGAGAAAATAGAGAGTTTAAGTCCCAAGCCTCAAGTCCCAGGTCTCAAAAAATAAAAAGATATGCAATATAGCGATAGCCAAATAAAAGAATTAGAGGCCAAGGCAAAAAATATCCGCAGATTAATTATACGGATGCTTGCTAAGGCAGGTTCTGGGCATCCCGGTGGAAGCCTTTCTTCGGCGGACCTGCTTACTGCTTTATATTTTGCGGTGTTAAAACACGACCCCAAAAAACCGGATTGGCCGCAAAGGGATAGATTCCATATGTCCAAAGGGCATTGCTGTCCGCTTTGGTATGCTGTATTAGCCGAGGCGGGGTATTTCCTTGAAGAAGAACTCTGGCACCTACGTAAGTTGGGCGCTACTTTACAAGGCCATTCCGATAGGCGGGTAGCCGGCATAGATGTAGGGGCAGGTTCCTTAGGCCAAGGTTTATCGGTCGGCTTAGGGATGAGCCTGGCCAATAAAATTGACCGTATAGGTTATCGTGTATACGTACTTTTAGGTGACGGGGAAATTCAAGAAGGAAATATCTGGGAAGCAGCTATGGCTGCCAGCCACTATAAATGCGATAATCTCTGCGCTATATTAGATTATAACGGTTACCAGATCGACGGTAAAGTTAAAGATATTATGAACTTAGAGCCCATATTAGCAAAATGGCAGGCCTTTGGTTGGCATACCATAGAGATAGACGGCCACAATATAAGGCAAATTTTGAATGCTTACCAAGAGGCATGCAAAGTTAAGGGCCAACCCAGCATAATTATTGCGCATACCATAAAAGGCAAGGGGGTTTCCTTTATGGAAAATGTGGTAGATTTTCACGGCCGCGCCCCTACTAAAGACGAAACAGAGCGCGCCCTCAAGGAATTAGAATAATGGCAGAGCAATTTTATCAAAGAGACGTTTACGGCAAGACTTTATTGGAGTTAGGCAGGAGCAATAAGAATATTATTGTTCTGGACGCCGATCTTTCCGGTTCCACGCGCACCAGTATTTTTGCCAAAGAGTTCCCCGAAAGGTTTTTTAATTTCGGGGTGGCAGAACAGAATATGATGGCTACCGCTGCCGGCATGGCAAGTTGTGGTAAAATAATTTTTGCCTCTACCTTTGCCATGTTTGCTACAGGTAGGGCCTGGGATCAGGTAAGAAACACTATTTGTTATAATAATTTTAACGTAAAGATAGTAGCTTCTCACGCCGGCCTTTCCGTCGGGCCAGACGGCTCCAGCCACCAGGCGTTGGAGGATATTGCGCTGATGCGGATTATTCCTACGATGAATGTCATTGTTCCTTGCGACGGCCCTCAGACCCGCGATGCGGTGATAGCTGCAGCCAATACCAACGGGCCTTTTTATATTAGATTAGGCAGGCCCAAAGTAAACACGATAGAAAATAAAGGGGAATTTAAATTAGGCAAAGCCCAGATATTAACACAAGGCAAAGATATAGCGATTATCGCCTGCGGTATCATGGTAGATATGGCACTTTCGGCAGCAAAAAATCTCTCTGCTAAAGGTATCAGCACAAGAGTAATTAATATGCACAGCATAAAGCCTTTAGATAACGCGGTGATATTAGATGCAGCGCATTCTACTAAAGGGATTGTCGTCTGCGAAGAGCATACAGTGATCGGAGGATTAGCTTCTAGTATTGATGAGATAGTAGGAGAAAATCATCCCACCAAAGTTATGCGCATAGGTGTAAGAAATAGATTTGGCCAATCAGGAGAACCGGCCGAACTTCTAGAAGAATATAACCTGACCAGCGACAACATAGAAAAAGCAGCTTTAGCCATAGTTGCTTAAGGAAAAACACTTGGTTCTTCGAGCCTATGCCAAATTAAACCTCTATTTAAAAGTCCTTAAAAAGCGCCGTGATAATTACCACAATATAGAAACTATTTTTGAAAGAATAAACCTCTTTGATACCGTACTGCTGCATAAGCGCCGGGATAAAAAAATTAATCTAGTCGCATCTAGAGCCGGCCTGCCGCAAAACCCAGCCAAAAACATAGCCTACAAAAGCGCCGAATTATTACAGAAAAAATTTAAAATTAATTATGGTGCGGATATTAAGATCATAAAACGCATACCCATTGCCGCAGGCTTAGGCGGCGGCTCAAGCGATGCCGCGGCAGTGTTGTTGGCTTTAAATAAACTCTGGGGGTTGCATCTTACTAAAGAGAACCTCGCATCTTTGGCAAAAAATATAGGCGCAGATGTGCCTTTTTTTATTTATAATTGCCCATTTGCCTATGCCAAAGCCAAAGGAGATAAAATAAAACCCTTAGCAGATTGCAGGAAAACAAAACTCTGGCATATTTTAATAATCCCGAATAAAAGAGTCATAACTGCAATGGTTTATAAACAATGGGATTGTGCGAGGTTAAAGTTGACCCCGCACCTTTATAGGTATTCAAGAAAAAATAATAAAAATGAATTTGACAAAGGTGCGGGGTTGACAAGACCCCAATATGATGTTAAAATATTACACTTAGCATTAAGAAAGCGCGACCCGGATTCACTGGGTGAAAGCCTCTTTAACAGCCTAGAGCCCGTGACGCTAAGTTTGTATCCAGAAGTAGGCGTTATTAGAAAAGAGCTCTCAAGATTAGGGATAAAATCAATATTGATGTCCGGCAGCGGCCCGGCAGTGTTTGGTGTTGTGCCTTCAAAAAAGGAGGGGCTTGTTTTACTAAGACAGCTTCGGGCTAGGATGAAGAAAAGAAAAAGATCCTGGCAGGTTTTTCTAGTGAGGACGCATTAAGGCCGTACAGCAAGGAGGAGAGGTTCATGGAGATAACTGAGGTTAGGGTTTTCTTAAAGGATTCACCGGACAAAAAATTAAAGGCATACACCACAGTAACATTTGATAACGCCTTTGTAGTCAGGAACATAAAAGTGATAGAAGGCTCAAGCGGCTTGTTTATTGCCATGCCTTCTAGGCGCATAAAACAGCCTTGCTCCAAATGCGGGTTTAAAAACGAATCGCGCAGCAAATATTGCAATCAATGCGGAGTGCAGCTACCGATATCCGTAAGGCCCATAGAACAAGATTCTAGAGATGCCCAAGCCGAGCATAAAGATATCGCCCATCCCATAACGCAGTCTTTCAGGGAGTGTCTGCAAAAAAGAATCTTAGAGGCGTATCAGCAAGAGAAGACAAGGGCTCCGGCAAATCCCCTCTAATAATTGCAATCCGGCGGGCATAGACCTGGAACGGTAGTGTCATGATAAATTGATAATATTTGGGATGTCGTCTCCCGCCAGCGATTATAGATACTTTGGCGGGACAATGGTAGGACACGAGAATTTTTGAGCCCTTTAAAGATATCGGTTGAGGCGAAATCCCGCTAAGGAGGGAGAGTTTATTGTTGAAGCGGGAGGGTCTGATAGATATTTTGAAGAGTACGTGATTGATTTGGGATGTCGTCCAATGGTAGGACACGAGAATTTGGGTCTCGCTATTGTGGTTCGAGTCCACACGTCCCAGTTAGAATAGATGGACGAGAACCAAAGGGGCGCGGGGAGACCGTCCCCACGCTTTCGGGGTGACAGGAAGCGAAGCGACCGCCAGAGGGGCAGGGCCCCTCTGGGGAGAACGAGCGTAAGCGAGGACGACTGGTTCTAGCGAAGCGGAGTCCACACGTCCCAGTTAGAATAGAAAAAGTCTATGAAAAAAAATATCGCTTGTATAATTTTGGCTGCAGGTAAGGGAGAGCGTATGAAGTCTGCGCTTCCTAAGGTGCTGCATCAAGTCTGCGGCAGGCCGATGCTGGATTATGTTTTGGATTTAGTGCAGGGCTTAAAAATTAAAAAGACCATCTTGGTATTAGGCCGTCAACATCAAGAAGTAAAGAAAATATTAAAACCCGGCATAAAGGTAGCCATTCAGAAGAGGCCTTTAGGTACTGCCGATGCAGTAAAAGTAGCATTAGCTCGAACTAAAAAAGGTTTCAAGGATGAGATTCTCATCCTTTATGCGGATAACCCTCTCTTAAAAAAAGAAACTATCAAGAAGCTGTTGGATTATCATTTGGAAAATAGTTTAGATGCTACTCTGCTAACTACCCATACAGATAATCCCGCTGGTTATGGAAGAATTTTACGGGATGAGTACGAAAGTATCTCGGGGATTGTAGAAGAAAAAGACGCCGATGATTTTCAAAAAAGCATTAAAGAAATTAATACCGGCATCATCTGTTTTAATAAACAAAAATTGATAGAGGCCATAAAACATGTCAGGCCCAATAATAAGAAAAAAGAATATTACCTGACCGATGTAATAAGCGTTCTTCATAAAAAAGGTTGCCTTATTGACAATATCAAGATTACCAATATCGATGAGGCCTTAGGTATAAATTCGCGCTCTGATTTAGCCCGGGCAGGAAAAATCATGCAGCAAAGAATAAACGAAGAGTTTATGCAAAGAGGCATCACTTTAATTGACCCGGCCACCACCTTTATCAGTTACGGCGTAAGAATAGGCGAGGATAGCGTAATTTATCCCTTTACAGTGATAGAAAGAAATGTTAAAATTGGAAAACGTTGCCAGATTGGCCCTTTTATCCATCTAAGAGAAGGCAGTTATCTAGAGGATGATGTAGTAGTAGGCAACTTCATTGAAATCACCCGTTCCAGGATAGGGGCCAAGACATTCTTTAAGCATTTTGGCTATCTGGGAGACAGTTTAGTCGGGCGTCGAGTTAATATAGGGGCCGGTACAGTTACCGCCAATTTCGACGGTAAAAATAAGAACACTACGGTAATAAAAGATAGGGCTTTTATCGGTTCGGATACGATAATCGTGGCACCGGTAAAAATAGGCAAGGCTGCCAAAACCGGAGCCGGTTCGGTGGTAATAAAAAATAGAAACGTCCCCGATGGTGCGGTAGTGGCGGGTATACCAGCGAGGCTTATCAGAAAATTTAAAATCTCCAAAAATAAATAAAAAAACAGAGAGGTTAAAGATGGATAAAATTGCCGTATTTTCTGGTAATGCCCACCCAGAGTTAGCTAAGGATATCTGTAAATATCTTAAAGTTGGGCTTTCCGATGCCTTAGTAGGCAGGTTTAGCGAAGGTGAAATCCGGGTTAAAATCAAAGATAATGCCAGGGGGAAAGACGTCTTTATAATTCAGCCTACCTCTCCGCCGGCTAACGATAATCTCATGGAACTTTTGATTATGATTGATGCTTTACGCAGGGCCTCGGCCCAGCGTATTACCGCAGTCATTCCTTATTTTGGCTATGCGCGCCAGGACAGAAAAGACCAGCCCCGCGTGCCTATTACCGCAAAGTTAGTAGCTAATCTTTTGACTACGGCAGGTGCCGATAGAATTTTAACTATGGATTTACATGCCGGACAGATTCAAGGGTTTTTTGATATACCCGTGGACCATCTTTTTGCCGTAGGTGTTTTTATAGATTATTTAGCAGGGCTCAAACTAAAAGATTTGGTAGTAGTCTCTCCGGATGTAGGAGGGATTAAGATGGCTAGGGCCTATGCTAAAAGGCTGGGCGCTAACTTAGCTATATTAGATAAAAGGCGCCTCTCTCCGGAAAAAGCAGAGATAATACACATCCTTGGCGATGTGGAAAATAAAAACGTGGTTATCGTTGACGATTTAATTGCTACAGGCGGTTCATTAATAGAGGCCGTAGCCACATTGAAGAAAGCGAATGCCAAAAATATTCGGGCGGCGATTAGCCACGGAGTCCTTTCCGGTTCGGCCATTAAGTTAATTGACAGCTGTAGGGAGCTAGAAGAATTATTAATAACCGATAGCATACCTTTTTCTAACGGCAAAAAACACCCCAAAATAAAAGTTATATCTATAGCGGAATTATTCGGCGAGACCATTAAAAGGATCCACAACGAAGAATCAGTAAGCTCTCTTTTTGATTAACAGAATATTAAGCAAAAATTTTCTCAACTTGAGAAAGGAAGAATATAAAAAATGGAAGAGATATTTTTGGAAGTAGAACCCAGAGAAGAATTAGGCAGAAGCAAGGTGAAGAGCTTGAGGGAGAGGAAGTTTATCCCGGCGGTAATTTATGCCCAAGGTAAGGCAGAGGCGATAAAAATATCCCAGAGCCTGCTTTTGCAGCTAGTGCACCAGCATAGGATAGAAAACGTAGTCCTTAATTTAAAAATTAAAAAAGATACCAAGCAAAAATCCCGGCCCTGTCTGATTAAAGAGATCCAATATGATCCGGTTAAGGATAATATTATTCACGTGGATTTTAACGAGATTTCTTTAACCAAAGTAATCAAGGTAAATGTGCCGGTAGTTGCTAAAGGAGAGCCAGCTGGAGTAAAGCAAGAAGGCGGTTCTTTGGAGCATACACTTTGGGAAATTGAAATAGAATGTTTGCCGACGGATATACCTAAGGAGATTAACGTAGATATCAGCCAATTAAAAATTGGCCAAGCCATACACATAAAGGATATACAGTTTCCTCCTAAGATAAAGGTGCTCACTGATTCCGAGGCCATTGTCTTCTCGGTAGTCGAGCCGCTCAAAGAAGAAGTAGCAGTACCGGTAGTTGAGGAAGAGGAAGGGCAGGAGCCGGAAGTAATCAAAGAGAAGAAAGAGGTACTCACCGAGGAAGAAGCTGAAAAAGGCAAAGAAGAAAAAGAAAAGAAATCCTAAAAATAATTCCCGGATGAAGTTAATCGTAGGGTTGGGAAACCCCGGCGAGGCCTATCAAGATTCCAGACATAATATTGGTTTTTCAGCCGTCAAGGCTTTAGCAAAAACTTACAGGGCCCGTTTTGTAAAAAATAACGCAACTCGCTCTTTATGCGCTAAGGTGAAAATCAGAGGCTGCAATGCGATGTTGGCAATGCCCTTTACCTTTATGAATTTATCCGGCAATGCCACCAGGGCCTTGGTGAAGAAATATAAAATAGATTTAGCGGATCTATTAGTAGTTTATGACGACCTTGATTTGGAGCTTAGCAGGATAAAAATCAGGCCTTGCGGCTCCTCTGGAGGCCACCGAGGCTTGCAATCTATAATCGAATCTTTAAAAAGCGAAAATTTTACGCGTTTACGTATTGGAATAGGAAGGCAGGCGATTGGTACGGATACGGCAGAGTATGTGCTTTCAGGCTTTAAGGACAATGAAAAAAAACAACTTAAAGATATATTAAGAGAGGCTGTTTTGTGTTGTGAATTATGGGTTAGTTTAGGAACAGCAAAAAGCATGAATATTTTTAACCGAAAAGCCAAGAAACAAAAAAGTTAATATCTCTTGCTAATTGCGTTTTCTGTTTTTATAATATCTTTGAAAGGATTAAACTATGAATAAGTATGAAGCAATGTTTATCGTCAATCCGGATTTGCCCGAGGAGGAAAGAAAGGCATTATTTGGCCAAATTAACGATGCGGTGATAAAGAATAAAGGTGCGGTTTCTCAATCGGCTGTTTGGTCGGAAAAAAGAAAATTAATTTTTGCGATTAAGAAACATCAGGAAGGCGTATTTTACCTGGTAAATTTTAACCTGGACCCGGCGGCAATCACTGAGCTAGGGCGTATATACAAGCTTAACGAAAATATCCTGAGAGTCTTGATGCTGAAGGTTGAATAACACTCACCCATACCTAGTAAATTTTGTATTATTAGGAAGGAGGTAAAAGATGGATGAATTAGCTATAGCCGGTTTAATCCGCAACACAGCTATATGGGTAAGTATTATAGGCATATTGACCGGGGTAGATTTACTTTTAGGGGTGCGGGGCATAAATAGTTTAAAAAAAATTCTCGATAAGGCAATTGATGTGGATAAAATGATCATTAACGGTAAAGGCAGGGTCGTTTTGGGTGTTTTATTTCTGGTTATTTCTGCCTTTATGCTGCTTCTGCTTAGATTTTATTAATTGTAATTTTCAAGAACTGAGAGAGTAGGAGAAAGATGGCTAATTTTAATAAGGTTTTACTGATGGGAAACTTGACCAAAGACCCGGAGTTGCGTTACACCCCTTCCGGGACGGCAGTAGTAAATTTACGCCTCGCCGTAAACAGTAAATTTCGCGACAGGAATCAGGAGATGAAAGAAGAGACCTGTTTTGTTACGGTGGTAGTCTGGGACAAGCAGGCAGAAAGCTGCAACCAGTATTTACACAAAGGCAGTCCTGTGTTTATTGAGGGCAAACTTCAATCGCGCTCCTGGGAGGATAATACCGGCCAGAAACGTAATGTCATTGAAGTAAGGGCAGACCGCGTACAATTTTTAGGAGCTGCCCCACCGTCTAGCAAGGCGCCGATATCGGCTGAAGAATCACCGCCAGAAGCTACCACAGAGACAGCTTGGTTAGAAGAAAGCGAGGATGAATCCCATGGTTCTTAGAGCAAAAACAAAAATAAAGGGAAAGGGAAAGGGAAAGGGATTTATAAGAAAACGGGGAAGTGGTTTTCCTGTCAGAAAGCGGTTCTGTCGTTTCTGCGTGGATAAAACTAAAACCATAGACTATAAAGACACAAAGACGCTGGAGTCTTTTATTAAAGATAGAGGCAAGATTGTCTCCAGGCGTTCTTCGGGTAATTGTGCTAAACACCAGAGAAGAATAGCTGTAGCAATCAAGAGGGCGCGTTTTCTTTCGCTCCTACCTTATATCGTTTATAAATAACCCAATTTTTTAGCAATATCCGCTATTATGGAAGTTATTTTACTTAAAGATGTAGATAGATTAGGCAAGGCTGGAGCCGTTGTTAAAGTAAAAGACGGTTTTGCCCAGAATCTTCTTATCCCTAAAGGCTTGGCAGTATTAGCTAATGCCGCTAATCTAAAACAGTTAGAGCAGGCTAAACAAAACAAGATTGCCCAGCTAGGGGCCAGCAAAAAAGAAGCTGAAGAACTTAAAGAAAAACTTTCTGCCGTATCTTTAACCCTGCCGGTTTTAACTAAAGACGAAGACGAAAAATTGTATGGCGGCATAACCACCATAGATGTAGCCAGGGCCTTGAAAGAGGAAGGCTTTAATATTGATAAAAATGCCGTCCTTTTAGAAGAGCCGATAAAGACACTGGGTATATACGAAATAGCGATAAAATTGCATCCGGAAGTAGAAGCCAAGGTTAAAACCTGGGTAGTTAAAAAATAGCTTGCAATATGGCATTAACAAAAATGATCACGCAAACACTATTAGAGAAAATCCCTCCGCAAAACCTAGAAGCTGAAATGGCAGCCTTAGGTTCAATGTTGATGGATGAAGAAGCTATCGCCGTTGCCATAGAATCCCTGGATAGAGAAGCTTTTTATAAAGACAGCCACCAAAAAATATTTGAAGCGATACTAGAACTTTATAATGCCAACAAGGCAGTTGACCTGATTACCCTTACCGATGAATTAAAAAGAAAGGCTATTTTAGAAGAGATCGGAGGGGTAAGCTTCCTAACTTCCCTGGTAAATTTAGTGCCTACCGCAGCCAATATCAGCCATTACGTGAGAATCGTAAAAGAAAAAAGCATACTCAGAAGCCTGATTAACAACTCTACAAAAATAGTTTCTTTATGTTATGAAAGCGAAAGAAATATTAGTGAGTTGGTAGATCAAGCAGAGAAACTTATCTTTGAGGTAAGCGACCACAGGCCCCATAGCGGCTTTTTGCACCTCAAAGAAATCGTAAAGAACAGCATAGAAACCATAGATAAGCTTTATCAGAAAAAAACCCATGTCACGGGTGTGCCGACGGGATTTATAGACCTAGACCTAAAAACCGCAGGGCTACAGTCTTCGGATTTAATCATCATTGCCGGAAGGCCCTCGATGGGTAAGAGTGCCCTAGCGATTAATATAGTCGAATATGCCGGCGTAGTAGAAAAAATACCTGTGGCTATTTTTAGCCTGGAAATGTCAAAGGAACAGTTAGTTCAGAGAATGCTCTGCGCCCATGCCCGAGTGGATGCGCATAAGGTAAGGACGGGGTATCTGGCTGCTTCTGATTGGCCTAAATTAACTGCGGCAGCAGGAAAGCTTTCCGAGGCCCCTATATTTATTGACGATACGCCTGGAATCTCGGTAATGCAACTGCGCGCCAAGGCGCGGCGCTTTAAGGCGCAGTATGATATTCAATTAATTATTTTGGATTATTTACAGTTGATGCGTGGTTCAGGACGAGCAGAAAGCAGGCAGCAGGAAATATCCGATATCTCAATGTCCTTAAAAGAATTATCCCGCGAATTAAGAGTGCCGCTTTTAGCCATCAGCCAGTTATCGCGGGCAGTAGAATCGCGTAACGATCACCGGCCGCAGTTGTCTGATTTAAGGGAATCCGGGGCCATAGAGCAGGATGCGGATGTGGTAATCCTCATCTTAAGAGAAGAGTATTATAATCCTACGCCGGATAATCAGGGGGTTGCCGAAATTATAGTTGCCAAGCAGCGTAACGGTCCGGTAGGATCATTAAAACTAGCTTTTATTAAAGAATATACCAGATTTGAAAACCTTATTCGCACAGAATAATATGCAGAAAAAGTTATTTTTAGTTCTGGTGTTTGTCCTGGCAGCAGGTTTATTTTTTATATCTTTTGCCGAAGATAAAACCGAGACGCAAGAGAGCCCTCCAGCGGCAAGAGAAGAAACAGGCTCTTCTTTAATTACCGCTATAGAGATAAAAAATAATAAATTCATCAGTAGTAATACTATTATCTCTAAGATGAAAAGCAAGGTAGGCAGTCCCTATCAGGAAAATGTAGCAAGCGATGATTTAAAAAGGCTTTATTTACTGGGTTATTTTAGCGATATAAAAATTGATACCCAAAGCCATAAGGGCGGTATGAAGATAATCGTTTTCGTTGTAGAACGGCCGGTGATAGAAAAAATTAGTTTTTCGGGAATCAAACGCATCACTATGAGAGAAGAAAAACTCAAGGAATTATTAAAATCAAAAGAGACCCAGTATTTGGATTATCCCAACCTCAGCGAAGACATAGAAACCCTAAGGAAGATGTACGAAAAGATGGGATATAATACGGCCACGGTGCAATATGAGGTCAATGTTAATAAGGAAACCAACAAAGCAAAGGTAGAGTTTAAGGCAGTAGAGAATAAAAAAAGTACCATCAGAAAGATTATGGTCGAAGGCAACAAAACTTTCACCGGCAGGCGTATATTAAAACTGATAAAGACCAAAAGGGCCTGGCTTTTTAATGCCGGCGTGTTGAAAGACGATGTATTTAGAGAAGATATCGAACGCCTTAAGGCGTTTTATCACAAAGAAGGTTTTGCCGACGTAGAGCTAGATTCTAAGATAGAAACTAAAAGCCCAACACGCTTTATCTTTATTACTATAAATATTAAAGAAGGTAAAAGATACTTAGTAGGTAATGTCACTATACAGGGAAATAAAAATATATCCAGCAAAGAGGTATTAGCAAAATTAGAAGCCGCTACGCCGGGTAAGGTTTTTAGCCAGGAGGCAATGAAGCAGGATGTTTCCGGTATACAAGGGCTTTATTTCGATAAGGGTTATATTTTTGTGCAGGTAGAAGAGGCCCATTCATTAAATACTTATACCGGACGCACGGATATCACTTACAATATTACGGAAAATGAAATAGCCTATGTGAACAAGATTAAGATCTCCGGAAATGTAAAAACCAAGGATTTAGTAATACGCAGGGAATTGAAGATTAGCCCGGGCGACAGATTTGACGGAGAGAAATTAAGGCGTAGCAAAGAGAGATTGCAGAATTTAGGGTTCTTTGAAGACATAGGCTATGATACCGAGGATACCGAATTAGCTAATAAAAAAGATTTGGTGGTAGATGTCAAAGAAGCAAAGACCGGGGCTTTCAGTTTCGGCGCAGGCTTTAGCACCGTCGATCAATTTATCGGCTTTATTGAAGTGGAACAGAAAAATTTTGATTGGAGAAACTTCCCTTATTTTACCGGCGCAGGCCAGGACCTTCGCTTGCGCGCTACAATAGGTTCAATAAGCAATGCCTTTGATTTAAGTTTTACCGAGCCTTGGGTTTTTGACTATCCTATAACTTTTGGTTTTGATGCCTATAAACGCGAACATAAAAGAGATAGCGATGTGGGGTACGGTTATGATGAAAAAGTGCTGGGTGGTGATTTACGTTTAGGCAAAGAAATATCAGAATACGTAAGGGCAGACTTGACTTACCGGCTGGACAATATTGATATTAGCAATATTTCGGATACCGCATCCGATGATCTAAAAAAGGAATACGGCAAAAATACTATCAGCAGTTTGGAGCTTGCGCTGAGCTACGATAGCCGCGATAACGTATTTGCTCCCAGGAAAGGTAATGTATTAACCGGCAGCATAGAGTGCGCCGGCGGGCCTTTCGCAGGAGACAAGAATTATGCGAAATTTTTTGGCCGGGCATCGCACTATGTGCCTTTAGCGCGTAATTCCGTGCTTGAATTTAGGGGCAGGGTAGGAGCTGCTGAGCCGTTCTCCAATTCAAAGGAGCTGCCAATTTATGAGCGGTTTTTCGCCGGAGGCGCCGATACGGTCAGAGGTTATGAAGAACGAAAAGTAGGCCCTGTGGATCCGGCTTCTACTGACCCTTTAGGCGGCAATTCTATGCTAATAGGCAACATCGAATATACTTATCCTTTGTTTGATTTTCTTAAAGTAGCTGTTTTTGCGGATGCCGGAAACGTTTGGTCAAAATTAAACGATATCGGCAAGGGAAACATAAAGAAGAGCATAGGGTTTGGTTTTAGAATAAAGACTCCTATCGGGCCGATAATGTTAGATTACGGTATACCTTTGGATAAAGTGTACGGCGAAGCCAAGAGAAGCCCGGGCAGGTTTCATTTTAGTGTCAGCCACGGGTTTTAAAAACAAGGAGGAGTTATGAAACGCATAGCGTTAGCAGTAGGTATTTTTGTTTTGAGTTTGTTGATTGTCGTCGGCGCATCATACGCAGCTGATAAATTAGCTTATGTAGATTTAAGCAAGGCCTTCAGCGAATATGAAAAAACCAAAGGCTACGACAAGGTTCTTACTGAAAAAGAAACCGTATACGATACGGAAAGGAATAAGAAGGTAGATGAGATTAAGCAATTTCAGGATAAAATGAATCTCTTAAGCGATAAAGAGAAAGAAGCAAAAAAGCCGGAGTTTGAGGCAAAGGTTAAAACTTTGCAGGAATATGACCGCCAAAAACAGACGGATTTACGTAAAGAGCAGGATACCAGGATGAAGGAGATATTGAAAGATATTGAAGATGCCGTTAAGCAATATGCGGAAAAAGAAGGATACACCTTAGTTTTTAATGACAGGGTTTTGGTTTATCAGACCAAAAGCATGGATATTACAGACAAGATTTTGGAGATCCTGAATAAAGGCACAAAGAAATAAGGCGATATTAATATGCATAAGACGCTAGGTGAGATCGCCCAACTCATCGACGGAGAAGTAGTTGGAGACAAAAGTATTGTTGTTACCGGTGTTTCTGGTATAAAAGAAGCTAGATACGGGGACATTACTTTTCTAGCAAATCCTAAGTATCTCACTCTTCTGGATAAAACCTGTGCCTCTGCAGTTATTACCTCCCGAGATATTGGCAAAGTCAACAAGCCGATTATCCGCACAGATAATCCTTCATTGGCCTTTGCAAAGATAGTTTCTTTAGCCGCACCCGCTGCGGTAAAACACCCTAAAGGAATACATCCTACGGCAATACTAGGTAAAGATGTTGCTTTAGGCCAAGATGTGGCCATAGGGTCGCACACAGTCGTAGAAGATAATGTTACGATAGGGGATAAAACTATAATTTATGGGGGTTGTTATATAGGAGCGGATGTTAAAATAGGCAAAGAGGTTTTAATCTATCCCAATGTTTGCTTACGTGAACGCGTGAATATAGGTAATCGTGTAGTAATCCAATCTGGGACTGTGATCGGATCAGATGGTTTTGGCTTTATTACCATTGAGGGGGTTCATCATCGTATACCTCAGGTGGGTACAGTAGTTATCGAAGATGACGTAGAGATAGGCGCGAATGTGGCAATTGACCGCGCCCGTTTTGACAAGACGATAATCGGTAAAGGTACAAAGATAGATAATCTGGTGCATATCGCCCATAACGTAACTATAGGTGAAAATTGTTTCATTGTGGCTCAGGTAGGCATATCCGGCAGTACCTCGATAGGTAACAATGTAGTTTTAGCAGGCCAGGTAGGAACCGTCGGGCATATCAGTATCGGAGATAATGCGGTGGTAATGGCGCAGTCAGGAGTAAGTAAATCTATA
>Ga0315288_10001895_pt1 | contig 27198 bp, 26 predicted proteins | sample YL17G11_20_MG_FD_203454 | JGI IMG/M metagenome (GOLD analysis project Ga0315288, IMG submission 203454) | Sediment microbial communities from Yellowstone Lake, YNP, Wyoming, USA - YL17G11_20 | ecosystem: Environmental > Aquatic > Freshwater > Lake > Sediment | place: USA: Wyoming | collected... | reverse complement strand
GCATGTCACTCGTCTTGAACAGTCTTGGCGTTGGTGGATCAGAGACGAAGACCGTTAAGGTTGCGAACGTGCGCGCGTGCTCCGGCATCGATGTTGAGCCGGCCTGCCTGAATCCGCCAGACACCCCGCTCCAGAAACTCGATGCCGCGGTCCAAGTGAACCATCTTCATCGTCGCGGGAAATACTCGATCGGTGCCCTAATACGGAAGCCTCATAATCAAATTGGTTGTGGATAAGGCGAAGCCATGAAGAGAATTCGGCAACTCCCGCGCCCCTGGCATGTGGCACACTTCATCGGCCGCCTGCGTACCGGCGGGGCGGAACGCCAGCTCGTCAACTACTTACTGGCCGCCGATCGCCGGGAGTTCCGGCACACGGCGATTTGCCTGGTCGAGCGAGGCGAACTGGCGGAACAGGTCGAGGCGGCTGGGATTCCCGTGGTTCTTCTACGGGTACGTACCCGCTACGCTCCAGTCGGTCTTTTGCGACTCGTTCAATGGCTGAAAAGAGAGAATGTAGCCGTCGTACACACCCACATGCACCACGCGGCCCTGTGGGGACGCCTGGCCGGCAAGCTGGCCGGCGTGCCGGTGCTGGTAACGACCGAACACGGCAAGGAACTCTGGAAGGATTCCCTGCAGGTGGCGATCGACCGCGGCCTGAGTCGCTGGACCCACCGCCACATCGCCGTGTCGCAGGACGGCCTGGAAATCCGCCTACGCCGCGAACGTGTCGCCACCGACCGTATCCTGCTGATCCCCAACGGAGTGCCCATCCCCACCGACCCGGTGAACGAGGCGGGCAGACACCGGGTTCGCGAGGAGTTCGATCTGGCGCCGCAGACCCCCTTGCTGGGCACGGTCGGACGCCTGGTCGAGGCTAAGGGCTACGAACATCTGCTCGGGGCGCTGCAGATTTTGCGCCGCGAGTTTTCCGATCTGCGCTGGTTGGCCGTTGGCGACGGCAACCAGCACGCGTCCCTGGTCGCCCTGGCGGCAAACATGGGGTTGTCTGACGCTGTGATCTGGGCGGGCATGCGCACTGATGTCGCCGACCTGCTGGCGGCGATGGACCTGTGGGTCATGAGCAGCGTGCGCGAGGGTTTGCCGATAGCTTTGCTGGAGGCCATGGCTGCTCAGAAACCCATCGTCGCCACGCAGGTCGGCGGCATTCCGGATGCGGTGCGCGATGGCTGCGAGGCGATCCTGGTACCGCCGGCTGATCCCGAACCTCTGGCGAGAGCCATCTCTCAGATGCTGCGCGAACCGAGGCGGGCCGAAGCGCTGGCAGCAGCGGCCAGACAGAGGGCGATCACCGAGTACAGCATCGACCGCGTGGCGCGTCGCATCGAGGATATCTACCTTCAGGAACTGCATAAGTTGAACGAGGAAGTTGATTGATCATGACAGTGAAGCCACGCATCCCCATCGTGATGTACCACACCGTCGGGATCCCCGACGCGGGCTGGATCTGGGGCCATCTGACCTGCCCATACCCGCTCTTTGCCAGGCAGCTCGAACAACTCTCAGCGCGGGGGTACCGCGCCGTGACGCTCGACGACGTTCACGAGAGCCAGATTGCCGGCACACCGCCCCGGGGACGTCAGGTCGTCATGACCTTCGACGACGGCTACCTCGACAACTGGGTCTACGTCTATCCACTCCTGAAGCGCGCTGGCTGGCGCGGCCTGGTTTACATCAACCCCGAGTTCGTCGACCCGGGCGACGAGCCACGGCCCAACCTCGAGGATGTTTGGTCCGGGCGCCGTGCCGAATCCGATCTGCAGACGCGGGGCTTCCTGAACTGGGCCGAACTGGAGGTCATGGACCACAGCGGTATCCTGCGAGTCGGCTGTCATTCCATGTCACACACCTGGTACCCGACGGGACCGGAGATCGTCGACTTCAACCGACCGGGTCTCAGCACACCCTGGCTGGCCTGGAACGCCCGGCCCGATCGCAAGCCCTTCTACCTGAAGGAAGACCAGTCGGGTTTCGTGCCTCTTGGCACACCGATCCAGCGCAATGGTCGGTCCCTCGGCATCCGTCGCTACTTCCCCGATCCGTCTCAGACCGCAGCCGTGGTCTCCCACGTGGCTGAGAAAGGCGGCGCTGCCTTCTTCGAAACCGAGGGATGGCGGGAGCAGTTGCTGGAGATCGCACGCCAGGCCGATCAGGGGCAAGGGCGCGCCGAATCGGACGAGGAGATGCGCAGCCGGTACCGGTACGAGATCGAGGAGGCGAAGCGCAGCCTGGAAACGCGCCTCGGGCACCCCATCAACCATTTCTGCTGGCCCGGCGGAGCCTACAACGATATGTCCTGGAACATCGCAGCACAGGCCGGCTTTCGTACGGTCACCGTCGAGCGAAGCGACGCGAAGCGGTGTCGTGATCCTTCCACAAACCTCATCAGACGGATGTCCAGCCACCATCATTACTCGTTGTTCGGCCATACCTGGACCACGGACGACGCCGAGCTGCTCGTCCACGCCTGCGACAGCATGCTTGGCTACCGTGGCGCCAGCCTGGCGCTGCGCATCCGCAAGTTACTTAACGCCATGGGACTGATTCGGGGGGCCAGTTGAAGGGCGAGACTGTATCGCTGCGCCTTCTGAAAACTCCGTCGACATTGGTATCTTAGTAGTTATGCGGATTCCATTATATCATGGCGTCACCCACGCCAACGGCTGGACAGGTGACCGCGGCCACGTCCTGCGGATTACGGATCGCTTCGACCCAACCTAGAAGAATCCACGCCTTTTGTATCGAGACATGAGACTATCTGCACTCGCCAACGGGGCCCAGGGGACCATTACGCTGGCACGACCGGTGTGGTCTGCAGGATTCATGGTGATATCCCTGCACCTCTTGCCGCCGATATCCATGTGGACAGCTCTCGGGTCCTTCACATAGAAGGTAACGCCTCGGAGTTCCTCCGGAGACGGGACGAACTCCCCCCGCACAGGATCCGAGATACTGTCGATGCAGATCAGTACGCCACCTTTGTCAACCTCACTGTGCCAGTTCAGATATTTGGTATTCGCGTAGTAATTCAGCAAGCGGCCAGTTGTCGCAACCAAGACTTCTCCTTCCCTATTCCTCGCCGCAAGCTTCTCCAGGTTCCGACATGCCTCTTCGGTCAAATAAGGATACCCTCCGTTCATCCCCAAGTGTGTATAGACCACCATGTATCCTCCAGCCTCGACCAAGGCCCGGAGAACCTCTGGCCGCAGATTCTCCGCCAAACCGTCGACATCCGCGTATTGCTTGTGACTTATATTGCAACGGCTAAAAAAGAAGACTCGTTGACCGTCTTCCAACTCGCCGGGCCAGATCAGATCATTGTGTATCCTGGCGGAATACTTTGCGGTAAACGGCGCGGCGCTGAACTTGACCAATTCCTTCATCGAGCAGTTGTAGAAACTGTCTAGTTTGTGTCCACGGTCTAAGGCCGAAAAGAATGCCGCCGGCGCAACGGGCCGACCCTGACCCACGATTGCCGACACGTCCCCGATCCAGAAGAACCGCAGGCCGAGCTGCGGCAAGGAAAAATCCGTATGGTAGACACCAGACCCTATATTGTCACCTAGGGAACTCGCTCGGGTACTCGAAAATCGCCCGACATTGCTGGAGTCGCGTGAGTGATTGACCCAAACATCCAAACGGCAGTCCCGATCGACAAGTGCCTGAACCGTCTTGGCGATTTCCGCGCGGCCTTCTGCGTACGCAAAACTATGAATGACATCAACATAGCCCATTCCGACGAGTTCGGAAATAACCTCTGCGTTGACCGAGTCCTGAGATATGAACCCTAGCTGCTCGTCCTTTGTCACTCCATAGAACGAGTTGCCGATCTCCAGACCGAGGCCCTGGCCGAGCACGGTCTCGTTACGCGTGTTCAAGTACTCCTGTATCACGAGGAATTCTCGCAACGAACCCGTTCCGTCGATATCGCTGCATATGGTAAAGGCACATCGATAGGGATAAGGGAACGCCCTGAGGGCAACACCGTTTCCGTCCGCAGATGGTACGGAATAGCGGCCGTGCGAAACCGCAAACAGCAAGGCCTCATAGACGAAGATCAACGCGAGGACAGCAAGCATAAACTGCAGCCGACGGTTTTTCAAAATCAAGGTCCGCCTCCGTCAGGGATAGGGATTTCGAACGCTATTTTTTCCCTGTGTATTCTGAAAACTCCGTCGACTTTGGTATCTTAGTAGTTATGTGGATTTCATTATATCATGGCTCCCTGTATTGGTCCATCGAATTCAGAACGCTCGTTCGAAGCCGCAATGTGCGGTCGAACGGCGCTCTTTCTCCGGGAAACGGGCGATGTTAATGTGCCAACTACGCGGAAAGCTGCTGCACCTGCACACTCCTGTCCTAACGCCGTGGCCCCACCTCACGCATTCGAGATCACGCCACTTTGCGAAGCTCGACGACCGGCAGGTGTCGCCTGCCTTCCACATAGCCCACTGCGAGAGAGACCTTCGTTCCACGCCTGCCTCGGATCGCGGTCTGCGGCAGCGCACAAGGTCCCATGGTCGGCCAGTTTCTGCGAGGTTCAAATCTCGGTGCGGCGTTCGCGTGTCGAACACCGGGGTGGATTTCCCACGGCGTCCGTCCGCCGAGTGCTTGATTGGGGCGGTGCTCGTTGTACCACTTGGCGTAAGCGCCGAGCTCACGCCGCATCGACTGGAGCTGCAGCGGAACCAGAATGTGCGGCGTACACTCGTTCTTCATGGAGCGTATGAAGCGTTCGACGGTTACGATACTTCCACGCTTGCCCACGGCACCGAACCGAGGATGGATGGCTCTGCAGTGACACCATCGCTTGAAGGAGTCGCACCAGAACTGCCGCCCCCTGTCGGTGATGATGTACCTGGGCAAGCCACTGGCGTTACGTATCGCTCGACTCAGAAATCTCTGAATGTCACCAGCCGTTGGATGATCGCGGAAGATGGCGAGGCCGACCACGGCGCGGGAGAAGTGATCGAGCACAACACCGACCCACCAACAGAAGGGCCACGACTGGGGCAGGGCGAACGGGACCCACGGAACCCAGAAGCGGGGTCCAGTGGGCACGGCGGTGAGGTCGACGTGCCAGACGTCACCGGGATGCCTGGCCGTAACGACGCGCGTCTCAATGACGTCGAGCGTTGCCGCGTCGTCCGCCGGCATTGGTTCTGTTTCCCTCAAGGTCCGCCCCACGGTCGTCACGCCGAGGTGCAGACCCGCTCGGGCCAAGACCTCGGCGATGCGAGCTTTGCCCATCGTCGGTAGAAGTACCTTCAACTGCTTGAAAAAATAACGGACGAAGTTGGGGAACTTGTTCACCTGCTCGGAGACCTGAATGAGGGCGCCGTCGCTCTCCTCGTCGACCCGTCGGAGCCACGAACGCATGGTCTGCTCGTCGATCATGAAAGCCCGGGGGGCTTGCTCGTACGACCAGCCTCGAGCGGCCTTCAGTTGCAGAATGCGCATGCGCTGGATGGGTGTGAAGTGAGGACGGCGTCGACAAGGTAGTCGGTCCCAGCGAGCGTCCTTGATGGCCAGTTCTTCCTTTAGGAGAGCTATCTCGCCGTTAGCCCGCTCGAGTTCCGCCTGAAGTCGCGAGCGGGCGTATCGACTTCGCGCAACGGTCAAGGCCATCGCGGCGAGAGAAATGGCATGCAGCAGGCCGGACTTGACGTGTTTCGACCAGCGCCGTGGCAGTGGAGCAGAGCGTTGGGAAGGCATAGGTGAATTCCATTGGATTCGGTTGAGGCACCGGGGGCTGCTAGATCATAACAGCCACCCTTCAAAGACCGACTTCAAGTACCATTTGAGATGTGACAATGGATACCGCGGGGCAAGGTGGATGCTATATTGCAATAAAATAAAGAAACTCCTTCTCGGACCTCGGAATTATTTGTAAAAAGCTGACATTTGATCGGACAGGTACCGCGCCGTGGAGACGGGCTTCACGGGATGCTACTCGTCGGTCAAGCGCTACGTGCACCGCCTGGGGGCCACCACTCCGCCTCCGTTCCGGCGCATGGAGTGCGCCCCCGGAGAATCGACATCGCTGCGATCGTTCGTTCCTTCATGTAAGACCCGGTGGAGAATCGAGGCATCGTCATCGGTCCCTTCCCTGGATCGCAGGAAGGCTTCAAGGAAGGGATGTTTCGAGACGGAAGCACAGCGAAGATCCGTCTCGAGTTTGCTCAGAATCGGTAAGAGTCAGACGCGATGCCATGGTGCCGCTCGCGGAGGCAGCGCAGTGTCGAAGCACCGAAGCGAGGGCCCCCACGGCGCCACCCCGCGGCGGGCTACAACGGAACGGGCGGCGATGCCACCCACCCCGCTTTTCAACCTACCCCAACGCTTCCCCAATCTTCTCCACCAACCAGTCGATTTGCTCTTCGTCAATCACGAGCGGGGGAGCAAAACGAATCGTGACCTCGTGGGTTTCCTTGGCGAGCACCCCGAGGCTCTTGAGTTTCTCCGTGTACTGTCTCGCTTTTCCCGCCGAAAGTTTGAGCTCGATCGCGTTCAAAAGCCCCATTCCCCGGACTTCTTTTATTTTGTCCGACCGGAGCGCGCGCAGCCCGTCGCGGAACCGCGTACCCATGACCTCGGCCCTCTTGTCGAGCTTCTCGTCGATGAGGACATCGAGAGCGGCGGTCGCCACGGCGCAGGCGAGCGGGTTCCCGCCAAACGTGCTCCCGTGTTCGCCCGGACCGATGACCATCATGACGTCTTTCGAGGCGAGCGCGGCCGACACCGGATACACACCGCCGCCGAGGGCCTTCCCCACCATCAGGATGTCGGGTTTGGCGTCCTCGTGCATCCACGCAAACATCTTCCCGGTCCGGCAGAACCCCGTTTGAATCTCATCGTTCATCACGAGCACGTTGTGCCGCTTGCACACCGCCTGGATCTCCCTGAGATAACCGGGATTCGGGACCTTGACACCGGCTTCTCCCTGGATCGGCTCGAAAAGGAACCCCACGGTGTTGGGGGTGATCGCCTTCTCCAGGGCCTTGACGTCGTTATAAGGGATGAGCTTGAACCCCGGTGTCGCGGGGCCGAAACCGTCGCGGGATCCCGGATCCGTCGAAAAACCGACGATGGTCGTCGTCCGACCGTGGAAGTTCTCCTCGCAAACGATGATCTCCGCCTTCCCATCCGGGACGCCCTTTTTCTGGTATCCCCACTTCCGAGCGATCTTGATCGCCGTCTCGACGGCCTCCGCTCCCGTGTTCATCGGGAGCGCCATCTCCATCCGCGTCACTTCGGTGAGCTTCTTGAGGAAGGGCCCCAGCCTGTCGTTGTGAAAGGCCCGGCTGGTGAGCGTTACCCGCTCCGCCTGTTCATTCAGCGCGGCGATCACACGGGGGTGGCGGTGTCCCTGGTTCACCGCGCTATACGACGACAGGCAGTCCATGTACTTGCGGTCTTCGGGGTCCCACACCCAAACCCCCTCGGCCCGGCTGATCACGACGGGGATGGGGTGGTAATTGTGGGCCCCGTACTCCTCATCGAGGTGCATGTAATACGCCGAGTTCTGGACGTCCACTTTCATAGGGGGTGTTTCCTCTCCTTGAAGATCACGTTGTAAGGCTCGAGCTCGTCGAGAATCGGGTTGTAGATCGTCGGCGACACCGGGATATGACAACCGGTGTCCTTGATTGTGCCGTCGAGGATGAGCTTGACCGCGATCGCCGCGGGGAGCGACACCGTCCTGGCCACCGAAGTGTCCTCGCCGGGAATCCCGCGGTCGACGAGCGTCGACGTAAGGTGTTCCTTCTTCCCGCCGGGAAACTCCGCCACGAACTGGTGGTGCATGACGATCATGTCTCTTTCATTCTCGCCGATCACCATCTTCTCCAGCGTAAGCACGTTCAGGTAGTCGAGCGGCGTGTTCTTGTCGTTGGGGAGCGGTCTGTCGCCGAAAAGCCCCAGCCACTCGAACCGCTTGATCACCGTCGCGAACGGGTCGACACCGAGGAACTTCGCCGTGGCCCTGGGAAGATCGGCGCCGGGAGCCGCCCCGACGAGGTGCTGCGTCATATCCCCGTAGGTCTTGCCCGCGAAACCCGGCACGGGCTCGTCGCGGAGCCACCCAAGCGCGACGACCCTGCGCATGGTCTCGCACCATCCCGTCATGCGGAAGGTCCCGCGATAGACGGTGTGGGCGTGCTTCAGCCCGTAGATGTCCTTGTACGGGACGGAGTTCCGGTTGGGGTAGTTTTCGAACGCGCCGACCTCGGGGACGTCCTGGATATAGTAGTTCTCGAAAAGCTGCTCGCCCGGGATGCTCACCTCTTTGCCGTTCTCGAGCCATTTCGCCGCGTTCCGCGAGGCGAGGAGAACACCCCTCGGCGACCAGGAGAACTTGTAACCGAAGGGGTTGTTGTTCGCTTCGTGCGACGGGAGCGCGCCGGTGGACGATTTGAAGCTTACGACCTTGCCGCCTCTTTTCTCGACGTCATGGATGACGCGCATCGCCGACATGTGGTCGATCCCCGGATCGAGACCGCACTCGTTCAAGAGAATGATCCCCGCGCTTTTCGCGTCGGCGTCGAGGGCTTTCATCGCGTCGCTCACGTACGACGTGGTGACGACGTGCTTCTTGTGTTTGATGCAGAGCTTCGACACGCTCACGTGGTAGGCGTAGGGGACGAGGCTCACGACCAAGTCCGCGCGTTTGACTTCGTCCTCCACCCCCGCGGGGTTTTTTTCCACGTCGAGCGACTTCGCTTCGCCGTTCTTGTGTCCGGCGATCATCTTTTGCGCCTTGTCGACCGTTCGGGTCGCCACGACCAGCTTCATGTCCGGCTGGTCGAGGAGATACCGCACGAGTGGTCTCGTTACCATCCCTGCTCCGAGCACAACGACTCTTGCCATGCTAAACCTCCGTTGTCCTGTGATGTTCGAACTTCATTCCAATGACTTTTTCAAATACTGGTAGTCCGGCGTGAGTTTACCCCGATGAAGAACAACCGCCTTTTTGATCGGTTCGGGGAGAGCGAGGTGATCGAACTCGACGCCGTAGTCGGCCAGCGTGATCGCCGGGACGAACTCCTTGAGCACGTTGCTGAAATAAACCGACGCGTCCCGAGGGAGTTCGGCGGGGAGAAAATCGATCGCCATGATGACGGGACCGTCCCCTTCCCAGCCGTCGACGGCCTTGTCCGACGCCGGATCCCAGACGAACGTGGGGTTCGAAGGGTCCGTCACCTTGGCGGTCGCCTCGATCGATCCAGCGATGTCGCAGCTGATGTCGCCGATGACCTTGAGCTTCGTCCCTTTCCACTTGTTCCTCAAATAATCCTTCGTCACCAGCCGCGGATAGCGGGGGGTCCAGAAGATGCAGTTCACGAGCACGGAGAGGTACTGGAGATACGTCTCGAAGACGCCCTCGTATTTTTCCGGGTGATCATAGTAGTCCTGGAGGGCGAACGGATCACCGCGGCGCTTCGGGACGACGATGTCCTCCTCCTTGAAGACCACTTTATAGACCGTGTGCTTCGCGTCGGCTGAGCATGCGGTCACGCTTTTGAGCTCGCTCGGCTTGATCTCTCTCGTGGGGAATATGTCGAGCATCTCCTGCGATCCCTTCGAGACATTGCCGTAACCGGTGATCCCCACCACGAGCGGGACAATCTCGTCCGGAAGCCCGTCCACTTCGATCCAGTGGCGAATGACTTCGAGGGCCGTTCTCGCTTCGTGGATCGAGGTGTACTCGATCGGCTGTTTGAGCGCGATAAAGGGGCTCGCGATCCCATCGCTGGCAAGCCGCTTGCCCAAGGCAACGAGCGACTCGACCATCCCCGCAACCCCCGCGTGCCACCCAAAGAAAACAAGCCTCCGGTCGTTCTCGTCGACCACGCGCTCGTAATCGATCAGGTTGCAACCCAGCTCCATCAGTCTCTTGAGCATCGGCATATTGTGCGGCTGTCCCTTGATCGTGTGCGAAAAAAAGACGTAGGTCCCCCCCTTCTGGAAAAACGGCGCGGGGATCTCCTTGACCGCGAACACGACCGGGCACTTCGAGAGGTCTTCGGCGATCGTCGCCCCGGCCGACGTGTACTCGTTTTCCTTGAAAACTCTCGTGTCCGACGGTTGGACGACGACCTCGATCCCCAACTCCTTGAGGAACGGTACGTGATCCGGGATGAGGGGAACGCGACGTTCCCATATGCTCTTGTCCTCACGCCTGATTCCGACGCAATGACCCATAAACCTCTTCCTCCAAGGGAAAGGTGGTACTGGTCTGGTGTGGGAAGTGGAGTCCAAGACCGAACGGACGGGGGATACCCAGACCGGGGATCCAACTCCATTGGTTTGAATAGACTATCTCCGCGGACGTCATGGTGTCAAGCGGGATCGGGTACCCGGGTCGACCCGGACGGGCGGTGCGAACCCCCACCCGCCACCCGTCCCGGCGCCAGCCTCCGCGGATCGTCGCAACATCAATACATACAACAAATTGCGAATGCGCCTTCAGCCGGCGTCGGCTCTTCTACTCAATGTAGCCGAGGCTCTCCAGCTGCCGCCGGAGGGCGGCGTGACCGGACTCGGCCTCGAAGAGCGAATACCGGGTGAAACGGACGCGGAGGCGGTCTCCCGGACGGCGACCGCTTGTCTGCCCCCGTGTCTTGTCCTCGACCATATGGACGGCAAGACCCGCCAGGTCGAGCTCTTGCTCGTAGCGGTCCCCGCGGTACCGGATCTCACGCAGGGTGCACTCGATCCCGGGGGTGGCGTCGTCCTCGACAAGCTCGATGTCCTCCGGCCGAACGAGCGCTACGACTTCCCCCGACCGGGAGGTGTCGACGAGCTCGCCGACGGGGAGCCTGCCGGGACCGATGAACAGGGTCCCGTTTTCCACCGTGGCCTCGATGACGTTGACGTTTCCAATAAAGCTCGCGACGAACTTCGTCGCCGGTCGATCGTAGACCTCCGCCGCCGTCCCGACCTGCTCGACGCGCCCCCGGTTGATGACGACGATCTCGTCGGCGATTTCGATGGCCTCTTCCTGATCATGGGTCACGAAAACCGTGGTCGTGTGAACTTCCTTGTGGAGTGCCCTCAGTTGAACGGCGAGGTTCCGCCGGACCTTGGCATCGAGCGCTCCGAAAGGCTCGTCGAGGAGGAGAACGCTTGGACGCGGCGCGAGGGCCCTGGCGAGAGCGACGCGCTGGCGCTGCCCCCCGGAGAGCTGCGACGGATAACGATCTTCGTAGCCCTTGAGCTGGATGAGCTCGAGGAGTTCGTCGACGCGTTGCATGATCTCGCGGCGCGGCCACTTGCGGACCTCGAGCCCAAAAGAGATGTTTCTCTCCACCGTGGCATGCTTGAAAAGCGCGTAGTGCTGGAAAACGAAGCCCACGCCCCTCTGATGGACGGGGCGGCCGCTGACCAGTTTGCCCCCCATCATGACCTCGCCGCTATCGGGCGCCTCGAGACCGGCGATGATCCGGAGAATCGTGCTCTTCCCCGACCCGCTCGGTCCGAGCAGGGCGACGAGGTGCCCGCGCGGGACCTCGAAGCTCGCATTGTCGACGGCGAGAAGTCCTTCGCCCTTTCCCTTTTCACCCGGGAATCTCTTTGAGACATTGCGGACGATAATGCCCATATCGAGGGTCTCCGTTCCAAATCCAAGAATTGAGCCGAGCGGCGTCACTCCATCCGGTCGGCCACCCTTTTTCTCATCAATTCCATCGCCACCAGCATGAGAAAAGACGCCACGGCGAGAACCAGGGACGCAGCGTAAGCTCCCGCGTAGTGGAAATCGACGAACTCCTGGTGGATGTACGAAGTGGCCGTCTGCGTTCTTCCGATGACGCTGCCGCTGACGATGAGCACCGCACCGAACTCGCCGAGCGCTCTTGCCGCGGTGAGGCACACGCCGTAGCCGAGCCCCCACCGGATCGACGGGATCGTGATCCGCCAGAATGTTTGCCATCCGTTCGCGCCGAGGGTCCGGGCGGCATCCTCCTGCTCGGTCCCGCTCTCCTGGAGGACCGGGACGACCTCTCTCGTGACGAAGGGAACGGTGACGAAGATCGTCGCGAGTATCATTCCCGGGAGGGCGAAAATGACCCGGATCCCCCCCGCCTCGAACCACTTCCCCAACCACCCGTTGGGACCAAAGAGAATGATGAACATGAAACCGGCGACGACGGGCGAAAGCGAGAAGGGAAGATCGACGACCCCGTTCAACAAGAGCTTGCCGGCAAACTTCTGGCGCGCGAGCACGAGGGCGAGGATCACCCCGAAGAATGTGTTCACCACCACCGAGATGACGGTGATCCCGAGGGTGAGCCAAAACGCATGCTGCGCGATCGGGGAGGCGAGCGACCGGAGCGACTCGGCGAACCCCGCGTCGATGACACCGCGCACCATGGCGCCGAGGGGGAAAAGAACAAGCACGGCAAACCAGACGAGCACTATCCCGATCAGAAACTTCTCTGCGCCCCCGGACCCTCGCGAACGGAGGAAAGCGCGCCCGCCGGGCGCCGGGGCACCGGGCGCCGGATCTCCCAATACGGGAAACGCGAAGGCGCCACCGCAAACATCGCGGCCGGGGTCACGCATCCTGATTCCTCCCGACGCGTTGCAAGAGGTACAGGGCGATAAGCACCAGGAACGACAACGCGAGAAGAACGATGGATACGCCCAAGGCTCCCTGCGGATTGTCGCTTTCGACCTCTCCGTAGATAAACACGGCGGCCACCTGGGTGCGCATGGGGATGTTGCCCGCGACGATCACAACGGACCCGAACTCTCCGATCGCGCGGCTGAAAGAAAGGGCCGCTCCGGTGAGCACCGCGGGTAGGATCGAAGGGACGACCACTTTTCTGAAAACGACCCACCGGTTCGCGCCCAGGGTCGCCGCCGCTTCCTCCATCTCCTTGTCGAGCCCCATCAGCACCGGCTGGACGGACCGAACCACAAAAGGCAGCGTCACGAAGAGGAGCGCGAGGACGATTCCGGGCTTGGCGTAGATCACCTCGACGCCGCCTGCCGCCATGAACCGTCCCACGGCGCTCTGCGGGCCGTAGAGAATCACCAGCATGAGTCCCGTCACAACGGTGGGGATGGCAAAGGGGAGATCGATCAGCGCGTTGACGAGCGACCGCCCGGGAAACTTGTAGCGGACCAGCACCCAGGCCATGAGCGTCCCCATGGCGACGTTGACGATCACCATGGCAAAGGCCATCGCGAGGGTGAGCTCGAGCGAGTAGAGCGCGTCGGGCCGCACGACGTTCGCCCAGAGCTTCCCGAGCCCGCCGCCGAATGCGCGGACGCTCAACGCGACGATCGGAAGGGCGATGATGAAGCCGATGTATCCCGCGGCCATCGCCCGCAGAAGAAGAGGTCTCCCCAGGTCACCGTAACCCGGGGTCGACCGTGCCTTCCACGCTCTCCTGGCCTTCCAGATCGCCATCCTTTACTGCTCCTGCCCGAGCTCCATGGTGACCTGCGTCCAAACGCCGTCCGCGCCGTAGAGCAACTCGCGGACGCGCGCCCACCCGCCGAGATATTCGATATCGAAAAGCATCGGCGGCCTGGGAAAGGCGTCTTGGAATTCGACGGCGACCGCGTCGCTCACCGGACGGAAACCGTACCGGGCGAACGCGCGCTGAGCCTCATCGGAATCGAGGAAGGACACAAACGCCTCGGCGAGCTCGCGGACCCCGTGTTTATCCACGTTTTTGTCGACCACTGCCGCGGGATTCTCGATCAGCATGGTTGCGTCGGGGACGACGAACGGGATCTCGCGTCCCTGAAGCTTGCGCAAAAGAAGCTCGTTCTCGTACGTCACCAGGGCATCGCCGATCCCGCGTTCGAACGTCGACACCGACTCCCGTCCAGACTTATCCATCACCTTGACCCGTCGCTGCACTCTCTTGAGCAGTTCGCGCGCCGACGACGAGTCGGGCTTGCCACTCGAAATCTCCGACATCTTGAGCCCGGCGCCGTACACTGCGTTCACACACCACATCGCCCCACCCGACGTCTTCGGGTTCGGATAGAGAACTTCGACGTCCTCGCGGGTGAGATCCTCCCAACCCCGGATGTTCTTGGGATTCCCTTCCCGAAACCCGATCGCCACGACGGAGCGGCTGATGATCCCCCGCCGCGGGCCCGACTTCCAGTCGTGGGTGATGAGACCGGCCTGGGCGACTTTGTCGACGTCTCCCTCGAGAGAGAGCGCGACAACGTCCGCCTCGAACCCCCCGACAACCGCGCGCGCCTGCGCGCCCGACGCTTCGTACGACTGTTCGACGACGAGTTGCCGGCCGGTTTTCTCGAGCCACTTTTTCTGAAAAGCTGGAATGATCTCCTTCTCGTACGCCTCCTTCGGCACCGTATACGCCGCGAGAACGAGACGGTCGACGACCGCGTCCTGCCCCTCTTTACGCTTATCTCCTCCGCACGACTCAAGACCCGCTAGAAGGATCACCAACGACGCGCACGTGGCGATCATTCCCGCCCGACACGTTTTTCCTGTCATGATTGATCTCCTCATGCTTTGACGGGCTGACGGCAACCCCCATCGGACACTCAGAAGGCACTCCTATAACACTCTAATGGTAGCCTGTTACGCCCGAGCTGTCAACCGTGACTCTCTGCCGATTCCCGTATTCGATTCCCGGTTTCCCGGCCCCTCGCGCCCCGCGGGTCTCACGCAACGGACCCGACGGGCGGGAAAGATGAAGTATGCGCGGAAGATCCAAGCGGAGCCGGGCTACCGGCCTTCCTCCGCGTCGTAGACGATCTCGCCATCAATAATAGTTGCAAGGACTTTAATGCGGTCTGTGTCGTCCTCGAGAGGATTCCCGTCGAGCAGTACGAAATCGGCGAGGCGACCGGCTTCGAGCGTCCCCGCCTCTCTCGACTGGACGCCGACGGCGTGCGGACGGCTGGTATAGCACGCGAGAGCCTCGTCGGGACGGAGCCGTTCCTCCGGGACGGGGTGCTCGATCGCCCCCTTCAGCCCGTAGAGCGGTCCCGCGGGCATCCCGTCGGAGCCAAAGACGCAGGGGAGACCGGACGAGAGAAGCGTCTTATACGGGTTGCACCACCGGACTCGATTCTTCCCCAAACGTCTTTCGTAGAGACCGCCCGCCCCTCCCCAGTTGCGCACAAAATTCGGCTGGAGAGAAAGGCAGACCGGAGCCCAGCGAACGTTCTCGAGCTGCGCAGGCCCCGCCACTTCGCAGTGCTCGATCCGGAAGAGGTTGGTCCCCCGCGGAAAGTCCCTAAGGGCGGTCGCGGCGAGATCGATCGCGCGGTCCCCGATGGCGTGGACCGCGAGCACATAACCGTCCTCGAAACACTCTTCGGCCAGGGCCTTCACGACCTCCTTCCGCATCAAGAGCGCGCCCCATCCGGGGCCGTCGCTGTAGTCCGAATTGAGGGCCGCGGTTCGCCCACCGAGGGACCCGTCGAGAAAGCACTTGGCACCGACCACGCGGAAGTCGCGCGCGCCCGCTTCGGCGCACGCGCCGCGATAGTACCCCAGATCTCTCGGGTTGGTGTGGATCATGGCGTCGATCCGGAGCGGAGCCGATGACGCCGCAACGCCGCGCACGTAGACGTCGAACCTCTCCGGCTCGACGAAATCGTGGATGGTCGTGATTCCGAGACGGTGAAGATCCTTGATCGCCGCCTCCACGCTCGCAACGACCTCGCCGTCGTCGGGCTCCCACAGATGACCCGCTTCCCAAAGAACGTGCTCCCGTACGATCCCGGCATCTTCGTCCATAAGATCGGGCCGTCTGCGGAGCCGCTTGATCAGAGGCGTATTGGCAATCCCGAGGTGACCGCAGATCCGCCGAAGGAGGACAGGACGGCGGTCATCGACCCCGTCGAGCATCACGCGAGTGGGCAGCTGTCCGTTCTCCCACCGGCTTTCGTCGAAATCGAAACCGACGAGAAAGGTCGCGTCGGGGTGGGCCGCGGCCCAGAGCGACATCTTTTCGCACGCGTCACGCGCGGATGTCGCCGCCGAGAGATCACACCGGAGCTTGTTGAGGGCGAGGGCGGTGAGGTGAATGTGGCAATCCACGAACCCGGGGATGACGTATAGCCCGCCAAGGTCGGCTCTCTCGATTTCCGGATCGGAAGCCGAGGGACGCGATTCGCCGGCCGGGACCACGCTCTCGATCTTCCTACCCGATACGAGAAGCGAGGCCTCCGCGAATGCCCCGCTCGGCGTTAGCACGCGGCCGTTTTCGAAAAGCCTGATTGTCATGCTTCAAAAAAACGAGGCCCTTCTCGAAGAGCCTCGATCCCATTCCTCGTAAGTGCTGTTCCGGACCGGCTTGAGTCGAGCACTCCTTTCACGATGCTCTCACAAGCCGGTATCGTCAATCAATATGATTTGGTTCGGGAGGGAAATGCCGTGTCTCGACCAACCGGCCCTCGTCGTCGAACCAATACTCCAACCCAAGCCCGTAGTACTTCCACCGCTCGGTCCGCTCTCCGGCGAAGTTGTACCTCAGCCTGTGCGGCGTATACCCAAGCGTGTCGTAAATGAACAATTTATCGTTGGTCAGATTCTCGCGCAGCGACAGGCGCCGGACGTACTTTCTCCCTTTTTCACCCCGCCAGTACTTGGTTCCCTCGGGGTACGTCCGCGGCTCCCTGACGAGCCGTTCGCCGGCAAACGCCTGGGCGCCACAGAGGATCAGAATACCCAATCCGAACAGGATGGCCCGTTTCATGGTTTCGACTCCTTGATGCTTGCCCTATGATGCGGTCGATTGAGAGTGATGCCCTATTATACCACGTACCAAAGCCAAGAAACAAGCGCTACGATGTGGGACATGGGCATTTTGCGGCTTCCGCATGGGTCAAACACGACCCCCCCTCGGTGCGGATTTCGCCGCTCCGCCCCCGCGGTACGAGACCGGCTGGCGGCCCTCCCCCCGGCTCTTCCCCCACCGCCCGCGGCGGCACGACACTTGCTCGTTTGGTCTATTCCACGGCAAACCCAAAGGGAAATTACCAGATGCGAGACCACACCTCGTCCATGACCCGGCAGAGGGTCCCCCTCACCCTCGAGGGCGTCGCGGGCGCGCTCGAACACGCCGGCGTGCTGACCGCCCCCCAGGCGGCCGAGGTCATCCAGCACGGCCGTAAGAAGGAAGCCGCGCTGAGAAGATCGCTCAAGTCCAAAGATTCGGAAGACCCCTGGGTGTCCCCGATCGAAATCGTGGCTTCGTTTGGCCTGCCGAGCAAGAATCCCCGGCGGAAGACACTCGAAGAGGACGAGATCTGCGAGGCGTACTCCGGCGCCGCCGGCGTCCCCTTCGAACGGATCGACCCCTTGAAGCTCAACGCGCGGTCCGTGTGTATGATCGTCTCGAAACCCTTCGCCCGGAAAAATCTCCTCGTCCCCCTTCGCATCGAAAGCGGCGAGCTCACCGTGGCGATGGTCAACCCGTTCGATGGATCCACGATCCACTGGCTCGAGGATTTCACGGGATACACGATCAAACCGGCGCTGGGGCTGCGTCACGAAATCCTCAAGACGATCAACGAGGTCTTCGCCTTCGAACACAGCATCATCAAGGCGGAGAAGCTGAAGACCCACATCACCGATCTCGGCAACCTGGAGCAGCTCGTCGATATCGCTGGCGGGCAGGAAATCGAGGCGTCGAACCGCCATGTGGTGAACGCCGTCGACCTTCTCTTGCAGTATGCGTACGACCAGCGCGCGAGCGACATCCACATCGAGCCCAAGCGGACCCACGCCGTCGTGAGACTCCGGATCGACGGCCGGCTCCACGCAACTCACTCGATACCGAAACCGGTGTATCCGTCGATCGTCTCGCGGGTGAAGATCCTCGCCCGTATGGACATCGCCGAGAAGAGGAAGCCCCAGGACGGACGGATCAAAACGAAATTCAAGGACACCGAGATCGAGCTCCGCGTCTCGAGCGTCCCCATGGCGTTCGGCGAAAAGCTCGTGATACGTATCTTCGACCCCACTCTTCTCATGCAGGATCTTTCGGCGCTGGGAATCTTCCCCGAGCAGTTGAAGACGCTCAAGCGGTGTCTCGGGCACCCGCACGGGATTATTCTCCTCACCGGTCCCACGGGGAGCGGAAAGACAACCACTCTGTACTCGGCCCTCCGGTACCTCTCGACACCGGACGTGAACATCACGACGATCGAGGACCCGATCGAGATGGTCTACGAGCAGTTCAACCAGATCGGAGTCCAGCATCAGGCGGGGTTGACCTTCGCCACCGCGCTTCGCAACGTGCTCCGTCAGGACCCCGATATTATCATGGTGGGCGAAATCCGTGACCGCGAGACCGCCGAGTACGCGATACAGGCGGCGCTGACCGGTCACCTCGTGCTCTCCACGCTCCACACGAACACCGCCGCGGGGGCGATCACGCGTCTGCGCGATCTCGGGATCGAGCCCTTTCTTCTTGCGTCGACCCTCATCGCCGTGATCGCTCAAAGACTGCTGCGAAGAGTCTGTTCATCCTGCGACGAGCCCGCCGAGATCTCGCCGGAATCCAAGCGGCTCCTCGGCATCGACAAAGACGGAATCGACTGCGCGGGGCTTCGAACGGGCGCGGGGTGCGAGATCTGCCGGCACACCGGCTACAGCGGCCGGACGGCGATCATGGAGATCCTCGATGTCTCGGACGAAGTTCGGGGGATGATACGCGACGGGACCGACGACAAAAGACTCGAGGCGGTCGCGCGCCGCGCCGGGGCCCAACCCCTGATGACGAGCGCCGTCCGCCACCTCCTTGACGGCCGGACGACGCTCGAGGAGATTTTCCGCGTCGTCCCGCTGGCCGAATTGAAATAACCACAGAACGACGAGCCCCGCCGCCGGTTCCGATCTTGGATACCGCCGCCGGGGCTCACCGATCACACCGTTCTATACGGATCGTTTCTCTATCCTACTCCTCCCACCGCCCCACAACGCCGCCGATGATAAAGATCTTCTTGACGCGCTTTCCTTCCTTGTAGGACCACCGCTCTTCCTTTTCCGACGCGACCTCGCCGCTCACCGCTATCTCATCCGGGATACCCCACGACTCCTGCGCGGCTTCCGCGGGCATACCGGCAAACACCTCGTGGTTCACGACGGACCGGGCCGTTTTCTTGCCCCACTTGCGGATGTAATCCACGTGACGAATCGTCGGATCGTCGAACCAGAAAACCCGGCCGAGACGCGTCTCGACGATTTCCGTCGTGAGCGGCCGCTCGCAGTTGAGCGCCACAACGACCCGCTTGTCTTTAGGATCGTCGACGGTGACGGCGCCTCTATACACGAGGGTGAGATCGACGATCGTCACCTTGGTATCACGGGGAATTACCTTTTTCTTGGGTTCGGTCGGGCTATCGGCCCGTTCGGTGAGGTCTTCGAGCATGCCGCGCGTCCACGCGCTCCTGCCTTTGTACTTCTCGGATAGCGCGAGCTGATCCTCGAGCGCAATCTCTTTGACCACCATGGACTTGACCTGGTTGACGCTCTTGACCTTGCTGCACCCGACACCGCTCAACGCCACGGCCGCGGCCGACGCAGCCAACAACAGGTATTTCAACACGACGCATCCTCCTGAAACGTCCGACTCCGGGGCTGGTGGGGTCAGTCCGTATCAAACGACCGCTTCGATGTGTTCGACCACCATTCGGTTCGAGTCCGCGTCCACGTCGATCACCACGAGATCGATCCGCGGGACGACCGGCTGCTCCGCGCGGGCCACCGCGCAGGCAAGCGCCTGCGCCACCCTCGAGAGCTTCCGCCGATCGACGGCCTCGATCGCTTTTCCGAACGCCGCCCCCCGTCTGAGCTTGACCTCGACGGCGACGAGCAGCGAACCGCGCCGGACGAGCAAATCGATCTCGCGCCCGGCATAAACGCGATTCCGCCCGACGATCTCGAACCCCTTCAGGACGAGAAACCACTCGGCGATCCGCTCGCCCAGCATGCCTACTTCCCTCGTCTTCACCCAGCCTCCACACGTAGGTCCGTCACACGGATATCATGGATATCCTAAAACAGCCGGAGAGTTTTCTCAACCGTTTTCAGCCGAAAGCTTTTCCGGTGCTCAGGAATCACCCCGTGCCGGGCGATGGCTTCGAGGTGTTCCCGGGTCCCGTATCCCTTGTTTTCGAGGAAGTTGTACGCGGGGTAGCGGCGGTGGAGCTTCCGCATCAGCCGGTCCCGGGTCACCTTGGCCACGACGGAAGCGGCGGCGACCGCGAGGCTCCGAGCGTCGCCACCGATGACGGGCACCACGCGGAAGGGGCATTCGACGGCGTCCCGCCCATCGATCAGAACCAGCGACGGCGTCATCCGGAGGTTCTTTATGGCCCGCGCCATGGCGGCGAGTGTGGCGTTGAGGATGTTCCGGGAGTCGATAAGGTCCGGTTGTCCGACCCCGATCCCGATGGAGAGGGAGATCTCGACGATCTCGAGAAAGCGGGTCTCTCGTCGTGTCTCGGTGAGCCGTTTGGAGTCGTTCACTCCGACGAGATTCGAATCAACCGGGAGAACGACGGCCGCGGCGACCACGGGCCCCGCCAGGGCGCCCCGTCCGGCCTCGTCGACGCCGGCGAGGAACCCGCCGCCCTCCTGGAGAAAGCCCCGGTCGAACGCTTCGAGACGCCGGTATACCTCCGCCGGCGCCTCGCCGCAGCAGTGGCTATTTCCCCTTCGGGGTTCTTCTTTCCGCGATTCGAGCCGCTTTGCCAACGAGGTCTCTCAGGTAGAAGAGCTTCGCGCGACGCACCTTCCCCTTCCTCACAACCTTGATATCCTTGAGGTTCGGCGAATGCAGGGGAAAGACCCTTTCCACACCGATCCCCGAGCTGATCTTCCGCACGGTGAAGGTCTCCCTGAGCCCCCCGCCCCGGCGTTGAATCACGACCCCCTGGAACGCCTGCTCCCGTTCCTTGTCCCCCTCGACCACGCGCACGAGCACGCGGACGGTGTCACCGACGCTGAACTCGGCGACCTTGTCCTTCAGGTATTTTTGCTCGATCCTGTCTAACGTGTTCATCGTGATTCCTCCCTGAATGTCCTACCGCGTCAGTTCTTTCCGTTGAGCAGATCCGGTCTCAATTGCTCCGTTCGCCGAAGAGAAGACGTCTTCCGCCACTTTTCGATCTCTTTGTGGTTGCCGGAGAGGAGCACATCCGGCACCCGCATCCCCCGGTATTCGACCGGGCGCGTGTAGTATGAGCAGTCGAGAAGATAGTCTCGCTCGAGTTCGAACGAGTCCGACTCTCTCGTATCTTTGTTTCCGAGGACGTCGTCCTTGAGCCTTACGATCGCCTCGACGCAGACGGCCGCGGCGAGTTCGCCGCCGCTCAAGATGAAGTCGCCGATCGATACTTCTTCCGTCACGACGAGTTCCCGCACCCTTTCGTCCACGCCTTTGTACCGGCCGCAGATGAAAGTGATCTCGTCGAGCAACGAGTAATCGTGGGCGAGCGTCTGATCGAACCGCTTCCCCGCCGGGCTCAGGAGGATCACCGGGCTTCCCTCGGAGAGCGTCAGATGCTCGACGGCATCCACGACCGGAGGAGCCATGAGGATCATCCCTCCCCCTCCCCCGTAGGGCTCGCAATCCACCGTCCTGTGTTTGTCCTTGGTGAAATCCCGAAGGTTCACCACGTTGTAGGTCACCAGCGATTTCCTGGCGGCGATCCCCAACATCCCCATCGATAGTATCCCGCCCATGACCTCGGGGAATATCGTGATGACGTTGATTTTCATTCTTCGTCTTCTTCATCGACGAGACCGGGGATCGTCCGAATGGTGATCTCCCGCTTCCCCTCGTCGATCGATACGACGAACTCGGCGACGGCGGGGACCATAAACGTCCCCTTCGATCCCATGACCACGTACACGTCGTGCGCCGGCGAGAAGAAAACGTCCGTCACTTCCCCAAGTCTCTTCCCTTCCACCGTTCTCACCGCGGCCCCGACGACCTGGAACGGCAGTTTCTTCTCGGGCAGATCCACGTCGATCTCGCCGGCGTCGATGAAGAGATCGGAACCGGTCAGTCCCTCCGCCGCGTTCCTATCCGTCACTCCTTCGACGTCGACCACATAAGCTTTTCCGTGCGGTCTAGACGCGGAGAGCACCACGACCCGCTCTTCGGTCCCGTCCGGCGTACTCCGCCGTAGAACGAGGTGCTTCGATTCGAGAACCCCTTCCCAGAAATCCGGCGCGGGATCGAGTTTGAGCGCCCCTCGAATTCCAAACGCCTTGACCAGGCGCCCGATATACACGTCCGGCATTGCGACCGCTTTCATTCCTTTATCTCGAAAATGACCTTGTCCCCCGCCTTCGACGCAGCGGCGTTGACCAGCGTTCGGATCGCCCGGGCCGTCTGGCCGTTTTTCCCTATCACTTTTCCCAGATCTTCGGAGCCCACCGAGAGCTCCATGACCGTGTAGCTTTCTTTCGTCAACTCGGTGACTTTGACCTGTTTCTGGTCATCGACCAAGGACGTCGCGATGAACTCGATGAGCTGCTTGATCGTGGACTTGTTGACTTCCGGCATCGCAAGATCCCACTTTCAGTGTGATTCGTATCGAAGGCTTCGCGACGCTCTAGGACTCCGCCGGAGACGCCTCGGGTTTCGCCGCCTCCGGAGCGGCGGCTTCGGCTGCTCCGGTCTTCGGCGTGTCAGTGGCGCCTTTGGCCGCGCCCTTACCGGTCTTGACGTCGACCTTCTTGGATTCCTTGCGTTGGTTCCTCACCGCGCGCTGGTTCTTGATCGCCTCGACGCGCGTTTCGAGCTCCTCGCCCTTGACCCCGGCCTTGGTGAGTTCCCACTTTTGAAGCGCGCCCACGCGCCGGAGAAGACTCGCGACGCGGACCGACGGAGTGGCCCCGCGGTCCAGCCATTTGAAAAGGGACTCCTCGTCGACGTGGATCTTCGGCGGGTTCGTCATCGGGTCGTAGTAGCCCACCATCTCGACAAAGCGCCCCTCGCGGGCCATCCTCGAGTCAATGGTGACGAACCGGTAGAACGGCTTCTTCTTGCCGCCCATTCGTCTAAGCCTGATCTTTACGGACATCTAGTACACCTCCACGTAATGAACAAAAGGTTAACGCAAGATTCAATTCGGCGCAAACGGCAGTCTGAGTTTTCTCCCCTTGGTTCTTCCGCCGAGAAGCTTCATCATCTTTTTCATTTCCTGAAACTCCGCGAGCAGCCGGTTGACCGCCTGGACGGTGGTCCCGCTCCCCCTCGCGATCCGCTTTCTGCGGTTTCCGTCGATCACTTGCGGATGGAGCCGCTCCTCCGCGGTCATCGAGTTGATGATCGCTTCCGCCTCGACGAATTGCCGCTCGTCCACCCGGAACCCTTTCATGGCCGCCTTCGAGAACCCGGGGATCATCTTGAGCACGTCCTCGATTGGCCCCATCTTGCGGACGCGCTTGAGCTCCTCCAAAAAATCTCCGAGCGAAAACGTTTGTTCGCGGAGCGTCTTTTCGATTTTCTCGGCGCGCTCCGCGTCGAGATCATCCTGGGCCTTTTCGATGAGCGAGAGGACGTCCCCCATCCCAAGGACCCGCCCCGCCATACGGTCGGGGTGGAAAACCTCGAGGTCGCCGAGCTTCTCGCCGACGCTCGCGAACCGTATCCTCGCGTTTGTCACCGAGGTCACGGATAGCGCCGCGCCGCCGCGGGCGTCACCGTCGAGTTTGGTCAGCACGAGCCCCGTGACCGCTAGCCGCTCTTGAAAAACTTTCGCGACGTTCACCGCTTCTTGCCCGGTCATGCTGTCGAGAACGAGAAGGATCTCCTCGGGCTCGGCGACGGCTTTGAGTCCCTCGAGCTCGCGCATCATCTCGTCGTCGACGTGCAGCCGCCCCGCCGTGTCGAGGATCAGCACGTCGCTCATGAGCTCGCGCGATTCGGCCTTCGCTTTTTCGTAGATTGCCGTGACGTTCTTTTCCCCCGCCGCACCCCGCGATACCGGAATGTCGACTTGTTTACCGAGGATCTCCAGCTGATCCACGGCCGCCGGCCGGTATACATCGAGCGCGACGAGGAGCGGTTTTCGTCCCTTCTTCTTGAGGTACACGCCGAGCTTCGCGACGAACGTGGTCTTCCCGGAACCTTGCAGCCCCACGACCAGGATCGCCGGTTCTCTTCCTTTGAGAACGAACGGTTTCGCTTCACCGCCGAGCAGCGCGGTAAGCTCTTCGTGGACGATCTTGACGATCCGCTGCGCGGGCGTAAAGCTCTGGAGAACGTCCTCGCCGAGCGCTCTCTTCTCGATTCTCGCGACGAAGTCCTTGACGACTTTGTAGTTCACGTCCGCCTCGAGAAGCGCGCGGCGGACCTCTCGACCGGTTTCCTCGATGTCTTTTTCCGAAATCTTTCCCTTATTTCTTAGCTTGGAAAAAATTCCGTCGAGCTTCTGCGTCAAATCCGTGAACATACGACGACGTCAACAAACGACCACTTGTGTTCAGTGTTTGCAAGTGATTGATGGACAAAGGACTTGGCGAATATGTGGTTCCGTTACGGAATAATCCAATCTATCAGATTCGCATGGCATAGGCAAGACCAAAAAACTCATTGGGGGAGTTGGAGTTAGCGGGAATTCACCCCGCGGTGAGGAGAGACGGGAGGCGCCCGGTTTTCTGCTGATCCCACCCGCCGAGACCGGGTTCGCGCCGCGGAAGTTACACCGCTTCGCGTATCGCTCGAATCGCTTCCGCGTAATCCGCTGTCTTGAAAACCGACGAACCCGCCACGAGTATCTCGGCACCCGACTTTTTCGCCCTCGCCGACGTGGAAGGGCTGATGCCGCCGTCGATCTCGATCATGAAATCGAGACCTCTTTCGGAACGGATTCTCCGCGCCTCTTCAATCTTGGAAAGGACTTCGGGGATGAACGACTGACCGCCGAACCCCGGAAAGACGCTCATCACGAGGAGAAGATCGATCTCGTCGAAATAGTCCGCCACTCGGTCGATCGGCGTATCCGGGTTGATCGTGACACCGCGCTTCTTCCCTTTACCCGCGATCATCCCGAGATCCCGTCTTGGATCGGCGCTCGCTTCGACGTGTATCGTGATCACGTCCGAACCCGCGTCGGCGAATTCCCCGATGTACTTGTGGGGGTTCTCGATCATCAGGTGCGTGTCGAGGGGGAGCGCGGTGAGCTTTCGCACGGCACGGACCAGCATGGGTCCGAAGGTGAGGTTCGGGACGAAGTGACCGTCCATTACATCGAGATGAAAGAGGTCGGCCCCGCCGCGCTCGGCCGCGTCCACCTCTTCCTTCAAACGCGAAAAATCGGCGGAGAGAAGGCTCGGCGCCACGGCGACCGATCCCGCCGCTCTAACCCGAGCCAGCTGCGACCAGCTCAATCGAATCCCCCTCCCTGATCATCGCGCCTGGTTTTGGCGTCTGATCCACGACCGTGTTCGGATAGACGTCCTTGCGCGATTCGTACCGCACGTTACTGACTCTGAACCCGCGCTTCTCCAGGGTCTCCCTGACGAAAAGAAGATCCTGGCCGCCGAGGTCCGGCATCAGGTAGCGCTTCGGTCTCCCGCCGATACCAACGAGGATATCGATAGCGGTCCCCTCGACGACGGCGGCCCCCGGACTCGGCGAACACGACACCACCCGCTCGCGCACGTCGGATTCCTCCAGCACGCGGGCGATCCGGCCGGCACGGAGCCTCCCCCCGTTGAGCGAGAGCTCTCCCTGGCGGAGGCTCTGCCCCTTGATATCAGGGACGGTGAGAGTCCGAGCCCCCAGGCTCACCACGACCGCGACGGTCCTGCCTTCCTTGACGGCGTCGTTGGCCCGAGGTCGTTGCGAGATGATGAACCCTTCGGGGACATCGGGATGGTGATCGCGCCGTTCGAGCTCCATTTTGAGAGACGTCCGGGAGAGGAACTTCTCCGCCTGTTTCTCGCTCATCTGGCGGACGTCGGGAACGATCACCGTCCCGCGCTGGTGGATGAGAAGCGGCATCACGACGAAGTTCATGAGCGCCGCGCCGAGGACGAAGACGCCCACAGTCATGAGAACCGTTATGCCGAATGACTTGATTTTCACGGTTTCATCACGGCGGCTATCTTCTCTGCCACCAACGGAACTTGTGTATGAAGAGCGTGGTCATCCATCCCATAAATACCATCAACACGAAAAACACCAAGTACGAAAACCGCCAGTCCACTCCCTTGGTCATCATGCTGAACTCCGACATCCCGAGGACGCCCGCGACAAGGTTGAGCGGGAGGAAAACCGTGTTGATCACCGTGAGGTTCTTGAGGATGACGTTCATGTTGTTGTTGACCAACGTGCCGCGCGCATCCATCAACCCGGAGAGGATGCTCGAATAGATCTCCGCCTGTCTTGAACACTGGGCGTTTTCGATCATGATGTCGTCCAGGAACTCGATTTGGGATCGAGACAGACCCATCTTGTCCACGTTGTTTCGTATTTTCGCCAGCACTATCGCGTTGCTGCTGATCGCGTGAAAATAGTAGGTGAGGCTCTCTCCCAAGGCGAACATTTGGATGAGATACTCGTTCTCGAGCGCCGTGTTGATTTTCTGCTGAATCTCCCGCGAGATCTGTTTGATGACCTTGAGATGCTCGAGAAAATGGCGCGTGGTTTGATATAGAACGTTCAAGACCACGTCCACCGTACCCTCGGTGCCGTGGAGTTGTCTTTCATCGATCAGCGCGACATCCTCGGCGAGGATAACGACGAGCCGGTCTTTAGTGAAGACTATGCCGATCGACGAGACGTTGAAGCGCACCTGCTGGTGAAGGGTGTAGTTCTCGGGGCGTTTCCAGATGATAAAGGTGTGATCCGGGGTGAATTCCACCCGCGAGATCTCGTCCGGGTCGAGAGCCGACGACAACGAGTGACTGTCGATGTGGAGCGTACTCAGCAACGCTTGTTTTTCTGTCGCGTCAGGATTGACATAAATATATATCCTGGCGTCCTCCGCATCCCTCGTCACCAGCGCGCCTTTCACGAGGTCGTATCTCTTCAGCATAACTTCACCTCCACGTAACCTGACGCCGCAGCTATCCCCGAGCTTCGCTAACGGTACACCGATACCACGACTCCCACCCGCCTGACGAGTGAAAAGCCGAGCCGCCCGGGCCCGTGCAAGGGTCATCGCCGCGTTCAAGTTCCACCGGGGTGCGAGGCTCCCC
>Ga0315288_10001893_pt1 | contig 27200 bp, 22 predicted proteins | sample YL17G11_20_MG_FD_203454 | JGI IMG/M metagenome (GOLD analysis project Ga0315288, IMG submission 203454) | Sediment microbial communities from Yellowstone Lake, YNP, Wyoming, USA - YL17G11_20 | ecosystem: Environmental > Aquatic > Freshwater > Lake > Sediment | place: USA: Wyoming | collected... | reverse complement strand
CCGGAATTTCACAGCCGGTCTTGGAGGGCGTCCAGTCGTTCTCGGCCGGTCTGACCGGCGGCGGGCGCCTGGCCGCGGCCGGTCTCCGGCTTCGATCAAAGCCGGAGACGCCCTATGAGATAGCGGTGGTTCCCAAGAACCTGGTCTTGATGAAGGGGCCATAGGATGAGAGCGAAAGGGAGGCGCGGAGCGATGGCCTTGATCGCGGTGTTCGTCTATTTATTATTCTCCGTCCTCGGCCTGGGATTGATCCATATCTCCGGGATCTACGGCAAGTTCGGCCGGCACAAGAAAAACATGACGCTCCTCGAGTATTCGGCGGAAAACGGGATCAAACAAGGCTACGGAAACCTGGCCGAACGGATCCTCGGCCGGGAAGAGCCCGAGGTTCTCACGGAAGACGGCTTTGCCATGCTCCGGTTGGACGCGGAGGCCGGCGGCCTCGGCCTCGCCGAGGAGGCGCTCGGGACCGTCTTTCCCCTCGTCATCGAAGAGACGGCGGGCGATCAAATCTGGCGTTCGTCGGTCAATTTATCTTTAGCTCCGTTCACTCCGCGAAACGAATTCCTTCTGGCCGAATTCAAAGGCGCGATCGCGGCCGAAGGCGAGCTTCGCGGGATCGCGGTCAGAAAAAAAGCGTCCTTGGAGGTTTCCCTGACGATCCTGGCCGGTCACGTTCCGCTCGCCTATTTTCCGTTCCTGATCGCCGGGGACACGACCTCCGAGGAACGGCAAAGCTACAGGCAGGACCCGAACATCATCTTCCTTCCGCCGGAAAAAAACGGAGTCTCGCCCCGCCTCAGTTTCACCGGCGCGGCCGCTCTCCCGCGGGACGCCGATCCGCTGCTGAAAAAAGCTCTCCGGATCGAGGTCTTGACCCCCGGAAAACTGACCCGGACGGAACTCAGGTCCGCTTTGGGACTGGAGATGGTCAATGAACCCGTGCCGGAAAGCGTCTATCTGGTCCATAACGATACAGGGCTCGGCGGCATCTATGTCCAAGGAGATCTGGACGAGATGGTCCTAGCCATAGATTCGGGCTTTCAGGTCATTTCCTTCCGCAGAGGCGGCGATATCTGGCTCTTGAGATTCAGTCCGGCTCAAAACACGACGGTCTTCATCTCGCCATCCGCGACGCAAACCTTCGACCGCCTGCCGCTCGGCATGATCATGGTCAACGGAAGCATCCGGTCGCTCGGCGGGGGGATCGTGAATGCCTCGGGAGCCGCGGAGCTAAAAAAGGACGAGGCGATCCCCTGTATTCTCCAGGGCGTTTCGCTCTCCATCGTCTCGGCGGACCGGGTCACGCTTTCCTCCCATCTCATCCAGCAGGGCGTCAAGTGGCTGGACGGCATCCCCTACCTCAAGGATTCGACCTCGCCCCTGATCATTTATGCCAACGGCCGGGACTTCGTTGAAAACACGGAAAAGGCGGGCCGGATCCTCATCGACCCGAACGCGCCCCTAGAGATGAAGGTCCAGGCGGTGCTGACGGCGACGGACGCTCTTGAGCTGGGCGGCAGCCGAAAAACGCTCGTTCTGGCCGGAGGGCTGCAGGCCGGCGGCCTCGACATGAACGGGAACTCCTTGAAGATCCTTCCGGACGAGCGTCTGCTCGAGAACAGGCTCGCCCCTCAAAACTCGCCCCTGACGAGCGTTCCCGTGCTCCAGGTCCTTTCCCTCCGGCCTGTTCAATGGAACGAGAATTAAATGGGCAAAGGATTCACTCTCGTGGAAGTCGCCCTCAGCCTCTCGATCCTGGCTATGCTCATTGTCCTGGCCTCGACGACGTTCCTCAACCTCGTTCCGAAATACGAGCTCGAGAAGGCCGTCTGGGAAGTCCGTTCGGCCCTGAACGCCGCGCGGTACAGAGCGCTTTTCGAAGGGATCTCGTTCCGGTTCAGACTTCATCCGAACTCTTATTCCGTGGAAAAATATGAGGACGGCTTAAAAGGCTGGACGCTCGTGGAAAAGCATCTGCTGGACGATGTCTCGATCGAAGCGAACAACGCTCCGGTCTTTACGCCCGAAGGCACGGTCACGGGCCTGGCGACGATCTATATCGCCAACACTTGGGGGAGATACAAGATCACCCTGGCCATCACGGGTAGAATCAAAGCGGTGAAAATAACATAGGGGGACAGCATGCTACGTCCCCCCTTTAGAAAAGAAGGAAAAGGGGGACGGGAATTATGCCCCCATACCAATTAGAGCCGCCCTTGCAGTATGGCTAATCCCCCCTAACCCCCCTTTAGAAAAGGGGGGTTAGGGGGGATTATGACCTGCGCCGATAGACGATCCTTCCATCGACGATCGTGTGGGTCACCTCGGCTTTGAGGATATCCTCCGGCGGGATCTTCAATAAATTGCGGTCGAAGATGGTGATGTCGGCCCGCTTTCCCGCCTTTAAACTGCCGCGGACATCGTCCTCGAAGGCCGCGTAGGCGCCGTTGATGGTATACGCCCGGATGGCCTCTTCGACCGAGATCTTCTGTTCCGGGAACCAGCCGCCCTCGGGCGTTCCCTTCAGCGTTTTCCGGGTCACGGCGGCATAGATCAGATACTTGGGATGCATGTGGTAGAGGGCGGCGCTCGTCCCAGGCCAGTCCGAGCCGAACACGAGGCGCGCGCCGTTCTCCAGCAGCGACTTGAAGGCGTACGCCCCCTTGCACCGCTCGCGGCCGATCCGCTCCTCCATCCAGCGCATGTCGTCCGAGATATGATACGGATTGATCTCGGCGATCACGTTCAGGGCTTTGAACCGGGGGAAGTCCTGGGGCCGGATGACCTGGGCGTGGATCACGCGGAAACCCTTCAAGTCGATCCCCAGCTCCTTTTTCAACCGCTCGTAGAGATCGAGCATCTCGGCCACTCCCCTGTCGCCGATGGCGTGGACGTTGGGGACGAAACCCGCGTCCAGCCCCGTCTTGATGAGATTGAACATCTTCTCCATGTTCCCGACTTTAAGATCGGGACCATCGGAGGTGTGCGTCCGCCAATGGCCGGAATTTCCGGGCTGATCGTCGTACGGCTCGAAGAAGAGCGCGCCGTGGTCCCCCATGATCCCGTCGATGTATCCCTTGAGGGCCCCGTAGCGGAGCCAGGAGCTCTTCTGCTTCGACTGGGGATGGAAGCCCATCGTGAACCCCTGACCTTTGAGCTCGGCGCCGCGCGACAGGTCGGGCCGGAGCCAGACGCGGCAGGTCAGCTCGCCGTTGGCCTCGAGCTCGAGGAAGCGCTTGGTCTGCTCGGGGCTCTCGATGTCGTGGATCTCGGTGATACCGGCCTCGCGCAGCGCTCTCAGGCCGGCCCGGCTTTCGTCGAGGAGGCGCATTTCGGACTTCGGTTTACGGGCTTTCAACATCCTGTCGAAGGCCGGCGAAGGCCGAAAAACGATCCCCGTGGGCCGGCCGTCGCTCTCCATCTCCAGGCCGGGGAGTCGCTGAGCGTCCAAACCCGCTTCCTTGAAAGCGAGCGAGTTGGCCAGCCATTCCTTGCGATCAAACCGGCTGAGGAAGCAGGGATGGTTGGGGGTGATGTCGTCGATCATCTTCCGGTCCGGCCGCCAGGGCGCCTTCGTTACCTTGGCGGCCTGACCCGAATCGCCGAGGGCCCACTGCTCGTAGGCCCCCCACAGGCCGTCCGTGATCCATTCCTGGTCATCGAGGATGTTCACCACCCTCTGGACCTCTTTTCTCAGGCCCGCTTCGTCGGAAACGGTCATCAGGTTGGCCCCATCCAACATCGCCCCGGCCGAGGCGAAATGGACATGGCCGTCGATGAGGCCGGGCAGGACGAATTTCCCGGCGAGGTCAATGACGTGCGTTTTGGGACCGACGTATCGCTTCGCCTCCCGGTCGGAAGCGCAGACCGCCGTGATCCTGTTCCCGGTGACGACGAGCGCCATCGCCTGAGGGGAGGACGGATCGACGGTATGGATGTCGCCGTTTAAAAGAACCAAACTCGCCGGGGCCGGTTTTTTAGCGCAGCCGGCAAGACTCAACAGGATGATTCCCATCCCCGCCCAAAGACAGGTGAGCTTCGAATATCGACTCATGAATCCTCCAGAAACATCGGGATCGTTCAAGAGATACGGATTATATTTCCGCCGCTCCTTTCTGTCAAAGAAGAACGGGGTCGCGTCACCACTTTCCACAAAAAAGTGGAAAGTGGTGACGCGACCCCAAACTCCTTATTTGAATTTCACCCCGAATCTGGGATATATATTGTGCATCTTGACCCAGAAGCCTATTTCGAAGGAGGACTCATGAAGAAGCGCGTATTCCTGTTTTCTTTAGCCGTCTTTTTTCTCTTCCAATTCGCCGGATTCGCCCAGGAACCCTACAAACTTCCGCCCAAGGAAGTGATCGACATCCTCGACGCGCCATCCACGCCGCGCGTCACCATGAATCCGGCCCGCGACACGATGCTCCTCATCGAGAGCGAGAGCATGCCGACCATCGCTTACATCTCGATGCCCATGCTGCGTATCGCCGGCATCCGCATCACCCCGGCCAACAACAGCTCCCAGGTCCTGAACTTCAGCACGGCCATGTCCTTGAAAACCATCAAGGACGGCAAGGTCCGCAAGATCGACCTGCCCGCCGGGATCAAATTCACCGGCGCCTCGTGGTCCGAAGACGGCAAATGGATCTCCTTCACCCGCTATTTGGAGAACGGCGTCGAGCTCTGGGTCGTCGACGCGGCGACGGGACAGGCCAAGGCCCTGACCGGACCGACCGTTAACATGGTCCTGCGCGGCGGGATCGCCTGGATGCCCGACAACAAGCGCCTGCTCGTCAACATGATCGCCGACGGCCGCGGCCCGGCCCCGCAGCCGCCCCGCGTCCCCATCGGACCCGATGTCCAGGAGTCGTCCGGCAAGAAGGCCCAGGTGGCCACCCTGCAGGACCTGCTCAAGACGGCCTTCGACGAGAAGCTGTTCGATTATTACGCCGCGTCCCAACTCGTCGAAGTGGACGTCCTGACGGGACAAGGGCGAAAGATCGGCGAGACGGGGATCTATGCCGACGCCAATCCTTCCTCCGACGGCAAGTATCTCCTCGTCAACCGCATCAAACATCCCTATTCGTATAGCGTGTCCTACGGCGGATTCGCCAAGTCCTACGAGATCTGGGACATGAGCGGAAAGCTGATCAAGCTCCTGGCCGACCTGCCGCCCAACGAGGACGTCCCGATCAACGGCGTTCCGAAGGGCATGCGCTCGCCCGGCTGGCAGGGCCTCAAGCCGGCGACCCTGATCTGGGTTGAGGCCCTGGACGAGGGCGATCCCGAAAAGAACGTCCCCTTCCGGGACCACATCCTGGTCCTCGACGCGCCCTTCACCGGCGAGCCCAAGGAAGTGTTCAAGACCGAGAACCGCTCTGCCGGGATGACGTGGTTCGACGCGCCCGGCCTGGCCCTGGCCACGGAAACGAACTGGAGAAAGCGCTGGCGGACGACCTGGCTGGTCGATATCGGCAAGCCGGGCGTCGCTCCGAAGAAGATGTTCGACCTCAACACTCAGGACGCCTACAACGATCCCGGTTCGCCCGTCATGACGACGAAGGCCGGCGACCGGGTCATCCTCCAGGACAAGGATTGGATCTACCTCTCCGGCTCGGGCTCCTCGCCCAAGGGCGACCATCCCTTCCTGGCCAGGATGAACCTGAAGACCATGCAGAAAGAGGATCTCTTCCGCTGCGTCGACGGCAAGTACCAGTCCTTCGTCGGATTCACGGGCGAGGGACGCGACAAGATCATCATCAGCCAGGAGTCCAAGACCGAGGTCCCGAACTATTATCTCTGCGACCTCAAGAGCAAAAAGATGCAGGCACTGACCGATTTCAAGGATCCGGCGCCGCAGCTCACGGGAGTCAAGAAACAACTCATCAAATATAAACGCGACGACGGCCTCGAGCTCTCGGGCACGCTCTACCTGCCAGCGGATTACAAAGAGGGCACGCGCCTGCCCGCCGTCGTCTGGGCCTACCCCATGGAATACGGCGACACATCGACGGCCGGTCAGGTCCGCGGGTCCACCGACAGGTTCACCTTCTACCGCGGCACGTCGCAGCTGTTCTTCGTCACCCAGGGCTACGCCGTGCTCGACAACGCCACCATGCCGGTCGTCGGCGATCCGAAGACGGTGAACGACACCTTTGTCCCCCAGATCGTGGCCAACGCCAAGGCGGCCATTGACGTCCTCGACAAGATGGGCGTCGGCGATCCCAAACGCGTCGGCGTCGGCGGCCACAGCTACGGCGCCTTCATGACCGCCAACCTGCTCGCCCAGTGCGACCTATTCGCGGCCGGCATCGCCCGGAGCGGGGCTTACAACCGCACCCTGACCCCCTTCGGTTTCCAGAGCGAGCGCCGGACCCTGTGGGAGGCGCCGGACACGTACATCAAGATGTCCCCGTTCATGTTCGCGAATAAGATCAAAACGCCGATCCTCATGATCCACGGCCAGGCCGACAACAACTCCGGGACCTTCCCCATCCAGTCGGAACGGCTCTTCGCCGCCCTGAAGGGTTTCGGGGCCACGGCCCGCTTCGTCTATCTGCCCTATGAAAGCCACGGCTACAGCGCCCGCGAATCCGTCCTGACCGTCCTGGCCGAGATGTTCGAGTGGTTCGACAAGTACGTCAAGAACAAGAAATAAAGATGCCGACTTCGAAGAGGAGCTGAACGCCCCCGATGCGCGATAACCGGCCGATCGTCCGCCGCGGAGGGATAGCCGTCTTATTCTTCCTTGCCTTGATCTCCGCCGCCCTTCCCCAGGAAAAAATTACGACTCAGACCATCCCCTCCTGGCTTGTCCTCGGCCCGTTCAACGCGCCCTTCCCCGCCTTCCACGGAGATAAGAAGGGCGGCCTCGGCGTCGAAGATATCCTGAAGTTCGAAGAGATCGAGATCGGCTCCCTCCGGCCCAAGTCCGGACTGAGCTTGAAATGGGCCGACGGTTCGACGGTGACCTGGAGTCCCGGGATTGCCGGAGATCGAGGGCTCGAGCTGAAGCCCATGTCCACCGCCGCGCCGGGCACGGCTTATCTGGGCGCCTATATCCAGACCCCGCACTGGACCCGGGCCCATTTAACCGTATCCAGCTCTCATCTTTTCCAGATCTACTTGGACGGAAAACCTCTCGCCGCCAAGACAAAAGCGGACAAAGCCGCGGCGGGAGAGCGGCCGGCGACCGAAGGAAGGGCTTCATCGGACCTCAAACTCGAAAGCGGCAAGCACAAGATCCTGATCAAGGCCGTCTATGATCCGGAGGCCGGTGCGGACTGGAGGATCAGGGCTTCCCTGGAAGTCCCCGAAAAATTCGTTGGTCCCGAGCCTCTGATCTCGACATCTCCCGACGAGACGATGTCCCTCCGCCATCTCCTCGACGGCCCCAAGCCCGCGGGAGTGTCCATCTCTCCGGACGGAGCTTTGGCCGCCCTGACCGTCAGCCGCTCTCTCCCCCCGAGCGACGATTCGGAATCGTGGCTCGAGCTCTACCAGGTCCAGAGCGGCAAGCTCATCCAGACCTATCGCGGCGGGATGTCCATCTCCTCCGTCAACTGGTCGCCGGAGGGCAAAAGATTTTCTTACGCCGCCTTCGACAAGGCCGGCGGCGGGATCTGGGTGGTCGACCTGGAATCCGGGACATCGGCGCCTCTGCTCAGGGCCGTCAAGAACCTGGGCGGCCACATCTGGGCGCCGGACGGGACCTTTATCGTCTATTCCGTGACGGAGGAAGGCGAAAAGGATTCGGACCTGGCCCAAAGATACCGGGACCTCGAGGACCGGCAGCCCGGCCGGCGGAACAGGAGTTATCTCTACAAAATGACTTTGCCCGACCGGGCGCGCCGGCGGCTGACCTCGGGCGATCTGTCCACGACGCTCGGCGCAATCCGCCCCGACGGCAAAAAGATCCTTTTCACCCGGACCCTCGTCGATTATTCCGAGCGGCCGTATTCCAAGACAGAGCTGTTCGCCCTCGACCTGGCCTCTCTCAAAGAAGAGAGCTTATGGAAGGGAAAATGGTTCACCCGGGCGTCCTGGAGCCCGGACGGGAAAAAATTGTTGTTCCTGGGCGGACCGTCCATGTTCGGCGCGGCCGGGGTCAACGTGGCCAAGGGGCTCGTCCCCAACGAATACGATATTCAAGCGTATCTCTATGACCTGGCGACGAAGACCGTCGAGCCCATCTCCCGGGAATTCAATCCCTCGCTCGGCGAGGCATTTTGGACGGATCCGGGCGACACGATCTATTTCACGGCGACGGACATGTCCTACTCCCGGCTTTACGAATACGACCTGAAGAAAAAGAGCTTTGCCCCGGTCGATTGCGGCGTCGAGGTCATCGACCAGATCGACATCGCCGCGAAGAAACCTGTGGCCGCGCTCATTGGATCCGGCGCCTCGGTCCCGCCGAAGGCCTTTCTCTTCGACCTGGCTAAAAGAGAAGCGCGTCCGCTCAAAGACCCGGGCCGCGAGGATTACGCCGGCGTCAGCTTCGGCCGGGTCGAACCCTGGAGCTTCAAGAACAAGAAAGGAGCGGAGATCGACGGGTATATCTTCTATCCGCCGGATTTCGATCCCCTCAGGAAATATCCTCTCATCGTGAACTATTACGGGGGGACGACGCCGATCACCCGTGACTTCGGAGGCCGCTATCCCAAGGCGTATTACGCGGCCCAAGGATATATCGTCTATGTCCTCCAGCCGAGCGGGGCCATCGGCTACGGGCAGAGCTTCTCCGCTCTGCACGTGAACGACTGGGGGGCGATGGTCAGCGAGGAGATCATCGACGGCGTCAAGAAATTCCTGGCCGCTCACCCCTTCGTCGATCCCAAGCGCGTCGGATGTATCGGCGCTTCGTTCGGCGGGTTCATGACTATGCTCCTGACGACAAAGACCAATATGTTCGCCGCGGCCGTCTCTCATGCCGGCATCAGCTCGATCTCGAGCTATTGGGGAGAGGGTTTCTGGGGCTACTCCTACAGCGCCGTCGCCTCGGCCGACAGCTTCCCCTGGAACCGCAAGGACATCTATGTGACCCAGAGCCCGCTGTTCAACGCCGACAAGATCACGACTCCCCTGCTCCTCCTCCACGGCTCCGCGGACACGAATGTCCCTCCGGGCGAAAGCACCCAGCTCTTCACCGCCCTGAAGCTCCTGAAGAGGGAGGTCGAATACATTCAGTTTTTCGATCAGAACCATCACGTATTGACGTATAATAAACGGATCCTGTGGACGAAGACGATCATGGCCTGGTTCGATCGCTGGCTGAAAGGCGAGCCGGAGTGGTGGAACGATCTTTATCCCAATCGATGAGGCGATGATGACCGCTTTTCCACATAACTTGTGCATAAGGTTGTGGAAAAGCGGGCTTCGGAATAATCTAACGGGCTGAAAGCCCGACAGTTTGCGGAGATTGCACATGATTTGGGCAAAAGAAATTTTCGGAAGAAGAAAGGAGGCCGCGATGAAGAGAGTGACCGGCCGTATCTTCCTAGCGAGCGCGATATTATTATTGTTGATCGGCGCGGCGGCGCCGCAAACGAGCCAAGCCCCGTTGAAGATTCTCCTCTCCAGCGACGACGGCTTCGACGCGCCGGGACTCGCGGCTCTTTTTGAACACCTGTCCAAGATCGGAACAGTGACCGTCGCCGCTCCTTCCCAGGAGGCGAGCGGCTCCAGCCACAGCGTCACCTCGGCGGATCCGATCCTGGTGAAGGAGTCGGAGAAGAACGGCTCGAAATGGTATAGCATCAAGGCCACCCCCGCGACGTGCGTCAGGTTGGCCCTGGAAAACCTTCTCGCCGAAAAGCCCGACTTCGTCATCACCGGAATCAACAGGGGCGAGAACATGGGAACGATCACGTTCTATTCGGCGACCGTCGGCGCCGCCAGGGAAGCGGCTTTCAAAGGCATCCCCGCCATCGCCGTCAACCTGGCCCGCGGACAGAATATGGACTATGGACCGGCCGCCGAATTCATCGTCGACCTCGTCAAATCGCTCAAGGACAAGCCCCTAAAACCCGGGACGTTCCTCAACGTGAACATCCCCAATATGCCCAAGGATCAGATCAAGGGCGTGATGGTCGTGCCTCAGGACCTGCGGGTGTCCATCGAGTTTTACGAGAAGCGGACGAATCCCTCGGGGCAGGTTTATTACTGGAAATCCTATAAGAACCAGGAGCCGGAGACCATCAAGAGTGATGTCTGGGGTCTGCGCAACGGCTACATCACCATCACTCCGTTCTCGATCGACCAGACGAACTATCAGGAGATAAAAACGCTGGATGCCCTGAAGTTCGGCGGCTGGAAGAAATAGAGAAGGAGAGGATCATGAGCTTTTTTTCCAAGCTGGCCGACGCCGTCACCGGCGGAGGCGTCAAAGTCGGTCTGCAATGGTCCGAAGCGGCCCTGGGAAAGCCGGTTGAGGTCAAAGTGACGGCGGTCGTCGCCGATAGGGACCGGGACATCGCCGGCGTTTATCTTCTTATCCTGGCCGATGAGAAGGTCATCGTCCATAACGTGAAAATCTTTGAGCGGATCGGCGATCAAATCCAGGAAAAAATAGAGGATGTGACCGAGACCGTCACCACTTTCTCTCAAAAGGTCGCCCTTGCCGGCGCCCAGACGCTCAAGGCCGGGCAAACCTATGAATGGACCGGCTCGTTCGTGATCCCGCCCGACAAGCGGCCCTCCTATACGGGCGTGAACGCGAAGCACGCCTGGCAGATCAAGGCCGGCCTGGACGCGAAGGGGAACGATCCGGACAGCGGCTGGTTCGAGATCCAAGTCGGCCCGTGAGCGGGGCCGGCGAAGACGACGCCCCAAGCGAGCTCATCGGTCCCCGTTACGAGGATCAGAGCGAAGGAGACTTGGCCCTAATTCTGGGGTCGATTAATGGAACAAAGCTCGAATATCATCGGCATTCCTTGTTTCAAAGCCCCTTTGTTGCTATGATGATTTCGTGAATATCGACGAGATACTAAAGAAAATCGGGGATGCGCGGTCGCCCCTGGCCCGTCAGCTGACGATGGTCGGACTGATTACGCGTGTCTTGGAGGAAAAAGGAAAACCGGCCCCTATCCTGATCGGGGGGTTGGCCTTATCCTACTATTCCCGGGAAGTCTATTTTACATCGGACATCGATCTGGCCTATGCGGACCGGGAGGCGTTGGACGCGGCGTTGACCAGCTTGGGATTCGTCAAAAAGGGCCGGTATTGGGTTCAAAACGAATTGGACATCGCCGTCGAGGCCCCGGCGGGGAGCCTCATCGGGGAAGAGGCTCCGGTCGAAACGGTCGAACTCGAGGGCGGCCTGCGCTGCGTGATCCTCGGCGTCGAGGACCTGGTGATCGACCGGATGAACGCCTGCAGACATTGGAAATCCGAGATCGACTGTGAGATGGCCGAAATCCTGATCGCTCGCTACAGGGAGGACATGGATTGGGCTTACTTGGAACGCAAAGCGGCTCTGCCTGAAAACGAGACATTGACCGAGTTGCTGGCTCTCAAAAACAAGAGGCGATGATGAATCGTAAAAGCGGGTCGCTTCGTCAAACGCCCGTCACCGATTTCCTGCTCGCCCGGGACGAGCGGGGATTAGGGAAGTACAGAAAGCGGATGACAAGAGATCCGGAAGAACGGGCGATCCTCCTGGACCTCGCCTTAAGGAAGATCGAGAAGGCGGAGCGGAACAATTTCATCCCGCTCGGATTCCGGAGAAGGCGGGTCAGCTTTTTCTAGAAGCGCAGGGACGCGATTCCAATTTCCTCGGTCACAATTCTGCCTAGACGCTTAAAGAAGATAAAAAACCTCTATTTCTCGAATCCGGCTTTTTTCAGATAGTCCTTGAAGCGGGGGTCGGAGCGGATGTTGTCCATGAGTTCATCTGCGCTAACGAGAACAACAATCAAAACTCATCAAAAAGTTCAAGTTGCGCATTTCTTTTTCGTAAATATGCCCTAACCTTATGCCAGAATTCCTGGGCCGTTTTATAGATGGCTTCAGTATCGCTTCTGCTGATCAAGCCTCTTGGCTCATAAATACAATCATTCCGTTTAATCCTGAATTTTTGTATTTTCATGATGAGGCTTTTGAAGTCATTTCCCAAGAGTTCTCCCGCCACCATAAAAGTCGTCTTGTGCTGCTCACCATCATCCGGCCGATACCCATTGATGAGCACTATCACGCGGCCAATTTGAAGTAATCCATCATAGGCGAGCTTGAAAGCCGCTTCTTCGACCTTCTCTTTGACAAGAGAAGCGGCTTTAAAATTTCTTTTTGCCGCATCCAGCAAATGATTAAGATAGGAAATATCCGTGCTCTGCTTTTTTAACTTGCCTTCTTTTACTAATCTATTTAGCAATTCTTCTAAACCCATCTGCATCTCCGATTAAAAGCATGACGTTTTTTGCAATATCTTTATGAAAATAGTTTATTTTGACCTTCTCCAGGAATTCTTCACAAGTGGCGATATGATAATTGATTTCCCGCCCGATTGTTCCTTCCACTTTTTGCACCGCCTGAAATACTCCATCTTCTTCCATTTCTCCAATGACAAAAAGGTCAATATCAGAATCGGATTTGAAGCCCCCTTTCACATAAGAGCCAAAAAGAAAAGCATAAGAGATGCCTCTTATCCTGCTCAGTTCTTTTCTTAATTCAACCTCTGCTCCGAACGTTTTTTTAACGATTGACTCAATCTCATTGATAAGCGAATAGTGTCTATTAAGGAAATAAAAATTCAGATTAGCCTTTTTTTTAAACACGATAAAATCATTCCGCAAGAGTCTATTGAGTTCACGCTGGGCGGTGCCTGGAGAGGTCTTCACTATTTTGGCGATTTCGCTTAAATAAAACTCTCTATTTTGGTTGTACACAAAAAGCAAAATGATTCTTCGGCGGATTCTCGAATTAGTCAACAGATCGATCATCTTGGTTATTCAGATATGAGTAAAACATTACTCATATCTGAGTAAATGTCAATTCTTCTTGTTTCGTTTTAAGATGTCTAGAACCTCAGCGTCGCTTTCAGCTGGACCCAGCGCGGAAGCTGGCGCCCCCAGACTTGACCGAACAGCTCCGTGTCTTCCTTGACTAAGGCAACAGGCCGCTGGCTGTTCAGGAGATTGTAAACGTTGAGGCCGAGGCTCAGGGAAAACCTTTCTTTCAAGCGGAACTCTTTTTCTACCGATAGATCCGCATACATATGGGCCGGGCTCGTTCTTATCCTGTCCGAGTTCTCGGAGAGACATTTCGGGCACAGCATCCCCGGACCCTACCTCGTTCTAATCTGGCCAAACTATAACAACAATAAGGCGATAAGCCAAAATGGATTTGTCTGGATGCCGTTACGCCAAGCTGGACAGGCCGCCGGTTCGATGCCAAAATCTCCCCGCCGACAGCCTCCCGATTATTTCTAAAGTCCGCTTGATCCCATGTTTGATTTTGCCGACCAATTCCGCTAATCTGTGTTCGTAGAGGTAATCGGCCATGCTCGAACGGATCCCTGCCTTAAAAGTGATCTGCGAACGCTTCGACCTGAGCGCCCTCTACGCGTTCGGCAGTCGAGCAAAAGAAGCCGCCGCATGGAGCGAAGGCCGCCTCGAACGGATGCCCGAATCGGAATCCGACATCGACATCGGCATAAAAACAAGAAGCATGCGGCTGCCCGCCGATCGAAAAGCGGCCTTAGCCGCCGCCCACGAGGACACGCTGTTATGCGGCCGGGTAGATCTCGTATTCCTCGACGAAGCCGGCCCCTTTCTGGCTCTCGACATCATTCGCGGAGAGAGGCTCTGCGCCGCAAACGAATCCGAAGCGGATGAATTCGACCTTTTCGTTATGAGGCGGGCCGGCGACCTCATGCCTTTGGAGCGAGAGCGGGCGGCGCTCGTTCTGGGAGAGCGGCCTTGACGCCGAAACTCGTCTCGAAGCGCGTGGTCGTCGACCGGCTCGAGATGACGAGATATCTATCGGCCGAAATACGAGCCCTCCGATCAGGGAGTTCTAACCGCAGCCGAGGCCGATCTCTTCCGCATTATGGCCGGTTATCGGAATAGGCTTGTCCATTTCTATCATGACGTCTCCCGGGACGAACTCTTCGAAATCTGCGCCGGAAAGCTGACGGATCTCGAAGTCATCGCGGAAGCGTTTCGGCGCTGGATCCGAGAACATCCGGATAAAATCGACGAAATATCGTAACTCCCTTTTTTTGTAACCAGCAAAGAAGAGAAGAAACGGCTATTTCTCGAAGCCGGCTTTTTTTAGATAGTCCTTGAAGCGGGGGTCGGAGCGGAGGTTGTCCATGAGTTCATCTGCGCTAACGAGAACAACAATAAGGCGATAAATCATTTTTTTAGCCGGCTCTGAACGGCCGCCCAGATTTCATCCAGACCAAGGTCGCGCGCCCACCGCACGAGATAATCGAAATCGATCAAATCGGCGGAGACTTTCAGAATTCCCAAGATGTCGCGGAGATGTTTTTCCGAGCGTCCTTCCCGATAATATTCCATCTTTTTGAGGATGACGTCCTCGGGCGAAGCGAAGTTCGCTTCGTTCGCCGGATCCGTTTTCATCCTTCGAACACGCCCAAAACGGCTTTTATCAAAAGGCCGTTTCGTCGGGATCATCATATCGATCTTGAGGCCGGAGGAGGGATGAATGATATTGAATTGCGATTTCCGGCGGATCGCTTTTAGCGCCGAATCGGGGTCGAAATAATATTCGCCTTCCGGAAAGCATTTTCTCAGCTCGGCAATATGGTCTTCTTGAATATCGGCGACGATGTCGATGTCGTTCGTCAACCGCGGCTCGCCATAGGCGATCCCGGCTACGGCGCCGGTGATAAAGTAGGGAATGCCGGCTTTTTCGAGGCATTGAACGACATGTCGCAGAAGGTCAATCGGCTGCATTCAGCATCCTCTTCGCCGTTTCTTCTTCGATGGCTTGTTCGGGCCAATCGGGATGAAGCGTTTCCAGGCCGGTCTTTACGAGCGATCGGGCGAACGACCACAATCCGAACGCGATTTCGAGGCGTTGTTGGGGAGTTTTTGCTTTATAAATAGAGATCATGGTTTCGTCGGGAAGGTCAGACACCGGCGATGAATCGGCCATGGAGCTTCTTGTCTCCATGTATAGCAGGAAAACAAAAAACGGTCAAACATCTGAGCTGGTCGTGTCCGCGCCGGCCAAAGACGACGCCAAGGCCATCAAGAAGAGGAGGCCCCAGAAACGTCTGGGACGAATACGCCTTTCTATCTCCTCAATTTAAAATTTAAATTTATGATCGGAACATATCTTCAGACAGGTATCGACGACAGCAGGGTCGTAAAGGATTCCTTTTTTCCGGGAGATTTCCTCCAAGGCTTTGTCGATACCGAGGGCCGGCCGATAGGGCCGATGAGACGACATGGCTTCCACCACGTCGGCCACTCCGAGAATTCGGGCTTCAATAAGGATTTGCTCTCCCTTTAGCCCCTGCGGATATCCGGAGCCGTCCATCCTTTCATGGTGCTGATGAACGATTTGGGCAATCGGCCAAGGAAATTCGATGTCTTTCAGGATGTCGAATCCGACCTGGCAATGGAGTCTAATGAGGCTGAATTCATATTCGTTTAATTTGCCGGGCTTACAGAGAATTTCTCCCGGGATAAATAACTTTCCTAAATCATGAATGGTTCCGGCGATCCGGATCCCTTCAATCTGATCTTTGGAAAGGCGCATCTCTGTTGCGATAGCCCGGGCAAGATCGGCAACCCGCCTTTGATGGCCGGCTGTGTAGGGATCCTTCATTTCAACTGTTGCTGTCACAACCTTCACGATGCTTCCTAGCGCTTGTCTTATCTTATTGGAAGCCTGTCTTAATTCATTCTCTGCTTGCTTGCGTCCCGTAATGTCTTCGATGATTCCGTCGAAATATTTCACATTTCCTTGCTCATCTTTTACGGCGACCGTTGATATGGAACCGATAAACGGCTTCCCATCCTTTTTCTTCAAGAGCAATTCCGCATTTCTTGCATATCCATTTCTGGTCATTTTGTCATTGAATTCTTTCCTGTCTTCTGCATTTTGATAAAGATCTGACACGTTTTCAGCCATGAATTTCTTTTTACTTTCATATCCAAACATCTCAATGATGGCTGGATTTGCTTCGAGGAATCTGCCTTGAGGTCCCGCGGTATTTCTGTAGACTCCTACGTTGACATGTTCAGTTAAAGTTCTATATTTCTCCTCGCTTTCCTTTAAAGCCTGCTCCGCATTCTTGCGTTCGGTGATGTCTTGAACGGTGCCAAAGAGTTTGACAATACGCCCGTTTTCATCCTTGGTGGGGCGCAGCGTTGAGGCAAAGTGAGCGACTCTGCCGCTTGGCAGCCGTGCTTCCAGGTCGTATTCAAATGCCCGTCCTTGCTCTACTGCGATGCGGGCATATTCACGCAATCTCTCTGCCTGTTTGTGAGAGTAGTAGGCCGCTTCCTCTTTGACGTTGGGCGGTCCCATAGCCGGATCACGCTCATACAATCTGTAGACTTGGTCGGACCACTCGATTGTCTGTTTGTCAAGGTCGAATTCCCAGCTTCCTATTCGACTCAATGCCTGCGCGTCCTTCAATTGGACTTCGCTTTTCCGCAGCGCCTCCTCCGCTCGCTTGCGATCGGCGATGTCGCGGAATATTCCCTGCAGCATTTTCCTGCCCCGGAGATTCATCAAATTGGCCTTAATCTCAACTTCTCTGATTTCGCCGGTCTTAGTAACAATTTTTGTTTCCAGTACCTGCCCCGCTTTATCGGCCAGGTGTTGCCTGAATGTGGACGAGAATACCGCCTTATCGCCGGTCAATGGGTGCAAAACAGCTTGATGTTGTCCGATCAGTTCCGCCCTGTCTCTGCCAACCATAGCCGCCAGCGTATTGTTGCAATCAATGATCAGGCCTGTTTCAGCATCCGCCAGGCAAATGCCGTCTAGCGCTTCGGAGAACAATAATCTGAATTTTTCTTCGCTTTCCTGAAGCGCTTCCTCCCTTTTCTTCCTATCGATGATGAAGGCGATATAGCTGGCGACAGACTCCAGGACAGCGATATCTTCTCTAAAGAAGGCATCAACTTCGGTCGCCTGGAGGTCGAGAACGCCGATAAGATGATCCTGGACGAGGAGAGGGATGGCCAACTCCGATTTGGTCTCCGTGAGGTGGTAAGGGATATAGTCCGGCTCCTTGGAAACATCATTGGCGAGAATAGACCGTTTCGAAAGGCCCGCCATCCCGATCAGTCCTTGCCCCAGCTTTTGCCTATGGCCTCTGGGAAGCGGCAGGCCCGTTTTGTTCCACCCGGTCAGATATTCGATCTCATTCGTGGCTCGGTCATAAAGGTTTACCGAAATCTTGTAGTATCCGAAGGTTTTGCCGATACTCTCGGCCGTCTGACTCGGGACAGTTTCGATATCGCCGTTCAGCGGAATCTCGCTTTGGATATGATGCACCAGCTCCAGCTGGGCGCTCCGCTTCCGAAGATTTTCTTCAGCCAGCTTGCGATCGGTGATGTCAACCATGGTTGTCCGGATGCCGATGATTCTTCCATCCCCATCTCGCTCTAAGGAATCATCGATCGCAACATTTATCTTTGATCCATCTTTTTTGACGAAAACCCGGTTTCCCGCTCTCGTGATCCGATGGCCAACAATCTTTTGCTGAAATCTCGCCGCGGCTTCGGCCCGCTGCTCCAACAGAATGAATTCAAATATAGATTTCCCGACAAGCTCTTCTTTGGCATAACCGAGCATGTTCGCTTCGGTTTGATTGGCATTCGTGATAATCCCTTTCGTATCCACCGTATGATAAGCCACAGGCGCATGTTCCCATAAATCCCTGAAGCGCTTTTCAGCCTCCTGCCGCTCCTTTTCTGCTCTTTTCCGCTCAGTGAGGTCGTTGGCGCTAATCATCACCCCGATGAATTTCCCGTTCTCGTGAATAGGCGCTGAGCCCTCGGCAATGCTTAAATATCTAATGTCGCCGGATTTCGTCTTTGCTTGGACTTCCAGCTCCGGTTGGGGGCGGCCGAGAAATTCTTGGGCAAGCGCAAATAAAGCTTTTGTGAGGCTGCCTCCCGTTAAGAAATGAGCAATGGATTTTCCGATCAATTCTTCTTTGGAATAGCCAAAGTCCTTCAAAGTATTTTTGTTGGCAAAGATTATTTTTCCTTTTTTGTTAAGGACGAGGATAATCTCCTTTGAATGGTCGACAAGGAATTGATATCCTTCCTTGCTTTCCAGAGGCGCCTGCTCCGCTTGCCGGAGCCGAACCTCAAATGGGTCCAAATCCGCGTTTCCTTGAAGCGATTTCCGAAGCTCTTCTGAAGATCGCTCTTTTGCCTTATCCTCGTTTCGCCTCATCTGTTTCTCCGGGTCCCCTTTCATCGACATTTTGTGTCAGGTTAGACCCTCCAAAACAAATATTTTCCCTTCACTTTTGATCCACATCATATATATCTCATTGATTTGCATAAGGTAATCGCTTTAAGGAATGATTTAAGGGGTGATTTTTAGGCTTGTTACATCACCTTAAAGGGGGAGGGAATCTTGTCAAAAAGCTAAACAGGCGAATCCGATGCGCGCTAAGTCCGACGCCTTGGCTCACGATTCATGACGAAACGGAACCTTCCGCCGCCGGCCTCCTCTTGCCGAGCCGTTCGATGACCTGATCGATCGTCTTCAACAGATCGAGCGGCTTGAGCGGTTTGGACACATAATCGTCCATGCCCGCTTCCAGGCAATTCTCCCGGTCGCCCGCCATCGCGTGAGCGGTCATGGCAATGATGGGCTGATGGCCGCCCATCGTTCGTTCTCGTCTTCGGATTTCAGCCGTGGCCTGGAAACCGTCCATTTTCGGCATTTGAACATCCATGAGGATCGCGTCGAAAGGCCCCCGTTCAAGCGCGGCCAGCGCCTCTTCTCCGTTGGCCGCGACGGTCACGCGGTGCCCTCGGTTCTCGAGGATTCTGACGGCCAGCTTCTGATTGATGACATTGTCCTCGGCGACCAGGACTGAATATCGAGCGCGCGTCTGCGTGATCGAATACCTCGTGATTAAGGGCGTCTCCGTCCCTCTTTCAGACGACGTCCCGAGGGCGAGCATAATGGCGTCGAGAAGGAGGGACTGCTTGACAGGCTTCGTCAAATAGGCCGTCAGACCGAGCCGGCGGCACAGGGCGGAGTCGCCGCGGAGTCCGGCCGAACTCAACATCATGATGATGAGATCTCCGAATTCCGGCAGGGACTTGATCTTGGCGGCCAGCTCGAATCCGTCCATGACCGGCATATTGGCGTCGGTGATGATCAGCCGGAAGGGACTGCCCGTCTCGAGCCCTTGGCGCAGCAGCATAAGCGCCCGGGAGCCGCTCTCCGCCAATATCGGCTTCAGCCCCCAATGGGTCAGCATGTCATGAAGGATCCGGCGGTTGGTCGCATTGTCGTCCACGACAAGCACCGGAACATCTTTCAAGTCCTCGAACCGGACGGGAGCCGTCTCTTCCTCGGTCAGCGTTTGAAGCCCAAGCGAAGTCGTGAAGTGAAAAATGCTGCCGTGATCCGGTTGGCTTTCGGCCCAGATCCGGCCGCCCATGAGTTCGACAAGCTGCTTCGAGATGGCGAGGCCGAGACCCGTTCCCCCATATAACCTGGTCATGGAGGTGTCGGCCTGGGTGAACGGATCGAAAATCAATCCGAGCTTATCGGACGGTATGCCGATTCCCGTGTCCCGCACCTGGAAATGGAGCTTGATGGCGTCGGTCGTTTGTTCCTCGGCGTCGAGCGACACGACGATCTCTCCTTGGTTCGTGAACTTGAGGGCGTTACTCAGGAGGTTGGTCAGGACCTGGCGGAGCCGGCCGGGATCGCCGAGAACGCGGTCCGGGACGTCGGCCCGAATATGATAAGCCAGTTCCAGTCCCTTATTCTCCGCAAGGAGCGCCATGCTCGAGACCACGGCATGGACCGTATCTCGCAAATGGAACGAGATGCATTCCAGATCGACTTTTTTAGCTTCGATCTTGGAGAAATCGAGGATGTTGTTGATAATGTTCATCAGGGCTTCGGCCGATGTCTTGACCGCTTCCATGTATTCTCGCTGATCGTGGGTCAGGTCGGTTTCCAAGGCCAGCTCGGTCATGCCGAAGACGCCGTTCATCGGCGTCCGGATTTCATGGCTCATGTTGGCCAGAAATTCGCTTTTAGCCCGATTGGCCTCTGTCGCGGCCTCCTCGGCTTTCTTCCGGACTGCGATCTGCCGTTGGAGTTCCTCGGTCCGTTCCTGGACTCGCCTTTCCAGGAGGGCCGTCCTGTTCCGGATGTTCCGGGTTCGATTCCGGACCACGAAATAAGCGGAGGCCATGATCGCCAGGCCGGCCAATCCAAGAAACCACCATGTTTTCCAGAATGGCGGAATAACCCGGATCTTCAAGGCGACGCCCTCTTCATTCCAAAGCCCATCGTTGTTCGAAGCCTTCACCCGGAACGTATAGCGGCCCGGGGACAGGTTCGAATAGCTTGCGAATCGCCGGTCTTTGACGAAATTCCACTCTTTTTCGAGCCCCTCCATCATGTAAGCACACTGGTTTTTTTCAGGGGCGGCGAAGTGGAGCGCCGCGAATTCGAAGGAGATGAGACGGTGCCTGAAGGACAGGGTCAGGCTGTCGGTCTCCGTGATGGATTTGTCCAGGACGATGCGGCCGTCGATCTTCTGACCGACGCCGACGGACTTGTTGTAGATCTGAAAGTCGGTGATCACGACGGCCGGAACAAGGGAATTGTCGCTGATCTGTCCGGGGAAAAAATGGTTCAGTCCGTTCGTTCCGCCGAAGAACATCTCTCCGTTCCCGGCTTTATAATAGGCGCCGCCGTTGAACTCATTGCTCTGAAGGCCGTCCGCGACGTCGAAGGCTTTGACGGCCTTCGCCGACGGACGGAAACGGGCCAGGCCGCGATTCGTCGAGATCCAGATATCGTCCGATTCGTCGATGAGGATTCCGTAAATCGAGCTGTTCGGAAGTCCATCCTTGTCCGTGAAGCAGTCGAATGTCCCCGTTTTCGGATCGTAGCGGTTGAGCCCGGCTTCCGTTCCGATCCACAGATTTCCGGCCGAGTCCTCGTTCAGGGACATCACAAAGTCGTTGCAGAGGCAGTTCGGATTGGCCGCATCATGCCCGAAGACGGTGAAGAAATCCGTGTCTTTTTCATAACGGTTGAGGCCGCCTCCGAACGTTCCGATCCAGATACGGCCCGAGCGGTCCTCAAGAATAACTCGGACTCTGGCATGACTCAGGCTTCCCGGGACGGACGGGGCAGGCTGATAACGGACGAAGGAGCCTTTTTCGGGGACAAATCGGTTCAGGCCGCCGCCGTCCGTGCCGACCCAAAGCGTCCCGCGGCTGTCGAAAAACAGGCATCGAACCAGATCGCTGCTCAGACTTCCCGGATTCCGGGGATCATGGTGGTAATGCAAGAATGTCTTCGTCCGGGGATCATATCTGTTCAGGCCGCCTCCCAATGTCCCGATCCAGACGGCGCCGGAAGGATCGGTCCGAACCGAATAAACGAAGTTGCTGCTCAGTCCGGCCCGATCGGCCGGGTTGTAGGTGATGTGGTCGACGACCCGGCGCTTCCTGTCGATAAAGTCCACCCCCTTGTCCTCGGTTCCGATCCAAAGATTTCCCGAGGCGTCTTCGGCGATTCCCCGGATATAGCTGGAGCCCAGGCTGTCCGGGTCGTCGGGCCGATGCACGTATAGCCCGAATTTCGTCCGGTCGCGCACATACTGATTGATCCCCCGGCCCCGCGTTCCGATCCAGAGAACGCCGCTCCGATCCTCAAAAATGGAGACCACATAGTCGTAGCTGAGACTGGCGGGATTTCTCGGATCGTTCCGTATGACGGCAAAATCGTTTTTCTCCTCATCGTATCGGTTGAGGCCTTCATTGGTCGCGATCCAGAGGTTGCCCGGTAGGTCCTGGTAGATCGCATAGATCGAATTATGACTCAGACTCCGCGGGTTTTTATAATCATGCAGATACCGGGTGAATTTTCCGGTCGTTCGATCCAGGGCATTGAGGCCGCCCCCGTCCGTCCCCACCCAGAGCGTTCCCTTCCGGTCTTCGAAGATCACCCGGACTTGATCGCTGCTGAGGCTGAAGGCGTTTTGGGGATCATGGACGTAGACGGTCATTTTCCCGGCCTTCAAATCAAGGGCGTGCAGTCCGCCATAGGTCGCTATCCACAAGACGTCCTGCTTGTCGACATGGAGGGAATAGATAATCTTTTGCTTTATAGCCGTCTCTTTGCCGCCCCGGTTGCGAAGATAGCGGGTGAACTTGCCCGTTTTCCGGTCGAAGGAATTCAAACCCCCGCCTTCCGTTCCAAGCCAAAGCGTTCCCGTCCGATCTTCGCATATGGCATAGATCACGTTGTGACTCAGGCTGTTCGGATCGTCGGGATCGCTGAGATACCGGGTAAAATCATCCGTTTCCCGGTTGTACCGGTTCAGGCCGCTAAGAGTTCCTATCCAGAGAACGCCCTGGGAGTCCTCGAAAAGAATCCGGCCGGTGTTGTTGCTCAAGCTGTTGGGGGCGTCCGTCGGCCGATAGATCTTGAAGACGCGTCCGTCATACCGGTTGAGCCCGTCTTCCGTTCCGATCCAGATGAATCCCTTTCGGTCCTGTAAAATCGAAAACGCGGACCCCTGCGAAAGACCGTCGGCGATCGTCAGGTGGACGAAATCGTTCGGGATGTCTTCGTCGGGCAGAACGGCTTTCGCCCAGGCGGTAACAGCCAAGACCAGAAGTGCGAGGGCGGCGAGAATCGGCCGAAATCGGCCCATACCCCTCGCTTTCGACGAACGGCAGAGAGTCATGTCCATGGTTGTGCCCCTTTGTTGGATCCAAGAAATGCCCGTTGGGCCGGGAAGAGCCGGGGATGTATTTTCAAAAGAAAAAAATAATTCCCCGGGCATGCGCTTTGCGCCTTTTTTCCCGACATTGTCCGAAGGCCCGAATCGTCAGACCGCATCAAGGCGTTCCTAGAAAGTCTTTCAGTCGGCGGTATTCATGCCCCAGTCGGTTGAGCGCTTTAAGGGCGCCTTCGAGGTCCTTCTCCAGGCCGGCCGTTTCCATGTCAAAGGCCGCGTCTTGGAGTCGAGGCAGGCTGAGATTCGCGGAACTCCCTTTCAGACTGTGGCCCAGGTCCCGGATGGCCCGGAAATCCGCGGCGCGGATAGCGTTCTCCATCGCGCCTGTTTTTTCCGCGTGCTCCGCGGCGTACATATTCAAGAGCTCTTGAAGAAAGGTTTCATCTCCGTCCACTCGATCGAGGGCCTCGGCCTTACTCATGGGAATTCCGCTGTCGGCCGTCATGTCGTCCTCCTCCGGGCTCTCGTCTTTTGGACAGGAAAAGAGGACACGCGGTTTCGGCCGGCGGCTTTTGATCGATATAAAGCTTTGTCGCTGGCCTGGATCATGCGGTCCCCTGTGGGCCGGACGAGATGATCGAAAGAAGCGCAGCCGGCCGAAATCGTCACTTTTATCGCCTTTCCATTAGCCCTGATCTGTTCCGCGGCGCATGCCCGGCGAAGACGTTCCGCGATCAGGCAGACGGATCCCAGATCGCAATCAGGCAAGACGATCATCATCTCATCGCCGCCGTACCTGCCGATTTTGTCGTAGGGCCGAACGCCTTTAGTCAAAATTTCCGCGATCCGTATGAGAACTTTGTCGCCCGTCTGGTGGCCACGCTCATCATTGATCTTTTTAAAAAAATCCAGGTCGAGCATGATCAGACCGAGAGAAGAGCCGGTTCGCCGGGCGCGGATCAGTTCCTCGTCCAGGCACTTCATGATGGACGTCCGGTTCCATAACTTCGTCAATCCGTCTTTTGTCGCGAGCTCCGTCAGCTGGGCCTGGGTTTGTAAGAGCTTATCCTCGAGGTCGATAATGCGTTGGCCGGTCTGCAGCCGCGCCTTCAACTCCAGGAAATTGACCGGTTTGATCATATAGTCGTCCGCTCCCGCCTGAAGCCCGACGATGATATCCTGCGGTTGGTCCCGCGCGGTGAGCAGTAAGATATACGTGTAGTTGGTCTTTTTCCCTTCACGGATTCTTCGGCAGATCTCGGGGCCGTCGGCTTCGGGCATCATCCAGTCGAGAAGCGCAAGTCGGACATCCGGCCGCTGAAGAGCTTCCCAGGCCCCTCTCCCATCGTTGGCGAGGATTGTCTCATACCCCCAGCTCTTAAGCTTTTTCTCCAGGATGCGCCTCGAGATCGGATCATCCTCGGCGACCAAAATCGTCCGGTTCGGTATTTTATCCGGCATCGTTATCCGCCTCGAAGAAGCGCCGCCTTCGGAAATGTCGTCGTTCCATTATAGATCTCTATATCTTATCATCTTAAATCCTCCCGTCTATCGCCTGAACAGATGAAGGAAGGGGTGATTTTTCAATTCGGCAAGATCACCCCGAAGGGGGACGCCTTGCGGTCTTTCAGTTGCCATTTCTTTGTGTAATTTTGGGAAAAAGATGCATTTTTATTTTTCTTTTAATACAATGAACCCCTAGGAGGGATCATATGAACAACACCAACCATCATTCCGAGTTTCATGAGGAGGACGCCCCGTCCGGCGCTTTTCCGCGCCGGGATTTCGTCAAGTACCTGCTGGCCGGCTCGGCGCTGTCGGTCGCCGCGATCGACAAGCTGAACGCCGGGATCTACCAGAGCATCACGACCCTGAACCAGAAATACGTCGAGGACATCTCTCCCGACGGCGCCTATTGGGACGAAGTGCGCAAAATGTACCTCTTCGAGGACAAGCTGATCATGATGAACAACGGCACGGTCGGGCCCATGCCCAAGCCGGTGTTCAACACCCTGATGAAATATTTCAAATACCAGGTCCGGAATCCCTACGACGTCTATAATTTCCTGCCGGGCGGAAAGGAAGCCGTCCGCGACAAACTGGCCCGGTTCATCAACGCCTCTCCGGACGAAGTGTCGCTGACCAGCAACACGACCGAAGGCCTGAACCTCGTCATCAACGGCCTCGACCTGAAGGAAGGCGATGAGGTTCTGATCTCCAACCTCGAGCATCCCGGGGCGATAGGCCCCTGGAAGCTCAAGGCCAAACGCTATGGCGTGAAAATCACCGAGGTCCCGTTCTCCCTGCCGGCGAAAAGCGTCGACGAGATCGTCAAGGCCTTCGCCGCGGCGATCACGCCGAAAACGAAGATCATCAGCGTCGGCCACACGGTCTTCATCACCGGCCTGATCACGCCCCTCAAGGAATTGAGCAAGATGGCCCATGAGAAGGGCGTCCTCGTCATGGGCGACAGCGCCCACGGCCTGGGGATGCTCAGCCTGAACATGAAGGAGATGGGCATGGATTTCTTCGCCTCGAGCCCCTACAAATGGCTCGGCGCCCCGACGGGAATCGGCCTGCTCTACGTGCGGAAAGAGGCCCAGGAAAAACTCTGGCCGACGATCGTCTCGTCGGGCTGGGACACGACGCCAAGCGCCCGAAAGTACGATCCGCAGGGCCAGCGGGCGGACGCGATGGTCTACGCCCTGGGCGAAGCCCTCGATTTCATGAATCACATCGGCAAGGAGCGCGTCGAACGGCGGATCAAGGCGCTGGCCGCGTATCTCAAACAGGGGCTGAGCAAGATCCCCGGAGTGAAGATCAACACCCCGTCCGACCCCTACCTCAGCGCCGGGCTGACCGCCTTCTCGGCGGAAGGCGTCGACTGCCAGAAGATCGTGGATTACGTCATGGAGAAATACAACCTGGTCGTGAGGACGATCGGCAGCCGTGACGCGGGCACGTTGGCGGTCCGGGTCTCGACGCCCATCTATATCTCGACCAAGGAGATCGACATGCTCCTGGAAGGAGTCGCCCAGCTCGTCCGCCACAAAGTGTGATCATTCGGGGCGCGTGATCCCCGGCCGATTGACAAACTCTTCCGGCATAAATATGATTCCCCCTCGGTAGGGATTAAGCTTACAAAGATTCGATTTCGGTAAATGTTCTTTCGAGGATTACCATGAAGGAACGGACTCAAACAAAAGAACAACTCCTCGCTGAACTGAAGAAATTGCGCCGAGAGAACGACCGCCTAGCCAAGTCCTTGGCGAAGCGCAAGCTGACCGAGGCGGAGCTTCGGGAAGGCGAGAAGCGCTACCGCACCCTGTTCGACAATATCCCGATCGGCCTTTACCGCAGCACGCCCGGCGGGAAGATCATGGAGGCCAATCCGGCCTTGGTCCAGATGCTGAACTATCCGGACCGCGAATCCCTCTTGAACAGGGATGCCGCGTCCGGATACTTGAATCCCGGGGACCGGATACGGTGGAAGACCATGATGGAACGCAAGGGGATCGTCTGCGATTTCGAAATGCAGCTTCGCCGCAGTGACGGGACGAGCATCTGGATTAAGGAATTCGCCCGGGCGATCAAAGACGACAAAGGCCGCGTCCTGTTTTATGAAGGGAGCATGGAGGACATCACCGCCCGCAAGACGGCCGAGGATGAGTTCCGCAAAAGCGCGGATCGATACCGGTCTTATATCGAATTGACGGAGCAGGTGGGATGGGTCACGAATGCCGACGGAGAGGTGGAAGAAGATGTCCCCGCCTGGAGGAAATTCACCGGCCAAACCTATGACGGGATCAAAGGCCAGGGATGGGCGAAGGCGATCCATCCGAAGGACCTCGCTCACGCCCTCGAAGCCTGGCGAAAGGCCGTCGCGACCAAAAGTCCCTATGAAGTCGAATACCGCCTGCGCCGGCGCGATAGGGTCTATCGGCATTTCATCGCCCGCGGCGCTCCCGCGCTCAACGAAGACGGAAGCATCCGGGAATGGGTCGGGACCTGTATCGATATCACCGAACGGAAGCGCATGGAGGCGGAACTGTTAGTCATGTCCATCACCGATCCACTGACCGGCTTATATAACAGGAGGGGCTTCATCACCCTGGCCGAGCAGCAGTTGAAGCTGTCGAAAAGGTCGAAAAAGGCGATGCTGTTGTTCTTCTGCGACCTGGACGACTTGAAGTCGATCAACGACACGCTGGGCCACGAGGAAGGCGATCAGGCCATCATCGAGACGGCCGCCATCTTCAAGGAATCCTTCCGCGATTCAGACATCATCGCCCGCATCGGC
>Ga0315288_10001892_pt1 | contig 27200 bp, 24 predicted proteins | sample YL17G11_20_MG_FD_203454 | JGI IMG/M metagenome (GOLD analysis project Ga0315288, IMG submission 203454) | Sediment microbial communities from Yellowstone Lake, YNP, Wyoming, USA - YL17G11_20 | ecosystem: Environmental > Aquatic > Freshwater > Lake > Sediment | place: USA: Wyoming | collected... | reverse complement strand
GCGCGTCCTGCGGTGGCTCCAGTTCCGCAACCGCGCGCCGTGCCCGCTCCACCTCCACCCCGGTCGTCGCAATGGGGGATATGGGTCTCGATGGGCATCTTGGTGGTTGGCCTTGGGGGAGGAGGATTGTATTACATCGGGCACCGAAGGCCGCGGCGGACAGACGGACAGAGGAGCAGAGGGAAGAACTAATTCAGCGTCAGGTCTCACAGAACCGCCCTCGCCGCGCAAGACTAGTCCCAGGTCTGGTGCTTGAACCGTCACAACGAGGCTAGTATGCTTCCAGAACGTAGTGTCGGATGTCCTCCCTGCGGTCTGTTGCACGGGTCATGTGAGACCGCATGAAGAGAAAGCTGGAGGTGTTGCCATGTCAAATCGAATGGGCATCGTCCTTCTCCTAAGCTTGATGCCAGCAGGTTTGGTCAGCCAGCAGCCACTCTTCGCCCAGGCTTGTCAGGATGAGGAAGCGATGGTGGCGGACTACACGAAGACCATCACCGGCCTGGTAGCCACAGTGCAAAAGGAGAGTCTGGCGGACTTTGAAAGACTCTACCATCGCAAAAGCTGCTTGGCCAAGCTGACCTTCTGCGCCAGCGTCCTGGACGGGCTCGTGGCTTGCCTGGAAAAGGCCCCGCAAGACCCCACTGCTACTAAGGAGCAAAAGCAAGCCTACAAGGCCAAGCACGAGAGCTACTCCAAGCTCAAGGAGAAGGTCGCCCAATACCGTGACTCGCTGAAGGCTACGGAGGTCGGGAAGGAAGCCAAAGCGCTCATCGAGAAGTTCGACCTAGCGAACTGATTGCCAACGCGCGGACGCGAGTCTGCTGCTCTTGCGTTCCGGTCGTGCAGAGGCCCTTCCCACAGAATTGGGTTATCCTGCCCAGGCTCGAGGGCGAAACGTTGTGCATTCCCCCCAGGAGGGGCTTTCCCCCGTGGTAGCTCGCGTGCATGTGCTCAAGAGCAAGCTGATCTACGCAGGCAGGGTCGTCCAGCTCAAGGTTGACCGGGTCATCGAGCCAGGCGGTGTGGAAGTAGACCGCGAGGTTGTCTGCCACTCGGGTTCAGTGGTTGTTCTGCCTCGCCTGTCTGACGGGCGCGTCCTTCTGGTGCGTCAATTCCGCTATCCGGCAGGACGATGGCTGTGGGAGCTGGCGGCAGGCGGAATTGAACCGGGCGAAAAACCCCGGCAGGCAGCCCAAAGGGAGTTGCGGGAGGAGACCGGCTATCGCGCCCGCACCTTCAGACCCCTGTTCGACTTCTTCTCCAGTCCGGGGTTTTTGAACGAGCGGATGCATTTGCTCGAAGCCCGTGGCTTAACGCGCTGCCAGGCACAGCCCCAGGCCGACGAGCGCATCCGTTGGGGATGGTTCACGCCCGCGCAGCTTCGCAAGATGCTCCGCACGGGGCAAATCGAGGATGCCAAAACGCTGGTAGGGCTTATGTGTTTATTCCTTTTGAAACAGCGGAAAATCTGACCGTTATCGATACTCATTAGAATTGCCCCGCAATATTTTCTTGACAAACAAAGCCCACTCAGATATGTATGCAAATGGGAGTTTGCACGGTGTTCGCATCGGGAACGCGTACGTGAAGGGAGTGCCGAGGGTCGCCTGCGATTCTCGGTTTTTTCTTTTTGGGGCCTACCGATGAGCCGGCAACCCCAAAGCACATCAAGGAGGAACGCAAGTGGCAACACTTCAAGGTAAAGTGAAGTGGTTCAATAATGCCAAGGGTTACGGCTTCATCGGCCAGGAGGGCGGAGCTGACGTCTTCGTTCACTACTCGGCCATTCAAGGTGAAGGCTTCAAGACCCTGCAGGAAGGCGATACCGTCGAGTTTGAGGTCGTCCAAGGCCAAAAAGGACCGCAGGCCGACAAAGTCGTCAAGGTGGAAGGTGGGGTAGTCTGACTCCGTCTTAGTTTTTTTCCTGGCCCAACCCTCGTGGTTGGGCCTTCTTGTTTTCCCCCTCCAATAGGGCAGGAATTGCACGCCCAGTTCCATTCGGAACCTGAAAGACACCAGACCACCACCCTGGAAGGACATCGCAAGCTCGTCCATCTCAGCGGACATGCGAGGTGATATATTAAAAGGATGCCAGGCTGCCATTTAGCAGAAATAATGCGCAGTCCCGCCGCCACGCGACCTGTGATTCTTGAGGGCCGCTGGTTGGGTGGGGACGGCACGCAGGCCTTGGCAGCCCGAGGACCGGTGAGCCTGCTCGAAGGTCGCGAGGAGGCGCTGGCCCAGCTTCCCGCCTGGATTGCTCGCAATGCCAGGCAGTATCCCTCCGGCGCGGCCATCGGGTTCCTGTCTTACGAACTCGCGCGCTTCTTTGAAACCCTCCCGCTGGTCCCAAGCCCATCTATGCCTGACCTGTCTTTCGCCTATTATCCGGAGATGGAGAAGCTCCCGCGCTCGGATTCTGCCCTGCTCCCAACACTTCCTCGGCACCACGCAGAAATCCGCGACGACTTCGATGAACCGAGATTCCGCGAGTCAGTTGAGGGAATTCGGCAGTATATCGCCGCCGGTGACATCTATCAGGCGAACCTGACGCAACAAATCGTAGTGCGACTCGGCGGCCTATCTGCGCAGTCAGTTTATGAACGGCTTTCGAGCGGGGGGGCTTCATTCCAGGCCTTTCTCAAGCGTCCCGATTACACTGTGATGAGCAACTCGCCCGAACGCTTCTTCCGAGTTGCGAATGGGCGCATTTTGGCTAGTCCTATCAAGGGAACTATCGCCCGGGCCGATGATCCCATCGAAGACAGACGCAAAGTAGCCGCATTGCTTTCGAGCGCGAAGGACCGCGCCGAAAACATCATGATCGTCGATCTGCTCCGAAATGACCTGGGACGGATTTGCCGCTACGCAAGCATCCGGACTTGCCTCTGCCAAGTCGATTCCCTGCCCCACCTCCACCACCTGGTCTCGCATGTGGAGGGAGTCCTCAGACCACATGCAGGCTTGCTGGAAATCTTGCGCGCCCTTTTCCCGTGTGGATCAATTACCGGCGCCCCGAAAATCCGGGCGATGGAGATCCTTGCCGAAATTGAAAAGAGACCGCGCGGCGTCTCGATGGGAGCGATCGGCGTGATTGTTGGAGCGCCGGGGACAGAGCAGTTTGAAGTGGACTTCAATGTCGCCATTCGTACCCTTACGATCCAGGACGATGTCGCCGCCTTCAACGTCGGTGGCGGCATCGTGTATGATTCCAAACCAGAAGCGGAGTTTGAGGAGATGCTGCTCAAAGCGGCGCCCTTGCTCGATGCCTTTGGAGTGAGGGCTGTTGCGGAAACCCGGGCGGCACGAGGATAGGTGCCGGAGCACTGACCAACACCATGGATACGCTGATTCTTCACAATGACCAGATCGCGCCTCTGAAGGAAGTACATCTCTCTCCCGGCCAGGTTGGCCTGCTCATGGGATGGGGTATCTTCACCACCTTGCGGATCTATCGCGGTGTGCCCTTTGCCTTCGAACGTCATTGGGCGCGCATGGCACGCGACGCACAACGCTTGGAAATCCCCATGCCCTACCAGCAAGATGCGGTGGCACGCGCCGTCACGGAGCTGGCGCGTGCCAACCAGCGCCCCGAAGGCATGGCCCGCGTCTCCTTCGTCAAGAATCGCGGTGGGCTCTGGGCACAAGCCGAGGATCTGCCGCCCACTGACTTATTGATCTTTACCCGCGAACTGGTTGCCTGGCCTGCGGCGCACCGGCTCCAGGTTCAGCCCATGGGAATCTTTTCCGCCGGGCGCTACGCCGGGGCCAAGATGCTATCGTGGGTGCCGCACGCCGCAGTTCTCGAGGGAGCCCACGCAGAGGGCTTTGACGACGCTCTGTTGCTGAACGAAAAGGGCCAGCTTGCCGAGTGTACCTCCGCCAATGTCTTCCTGGTTCGCGGCGGTAAAGTGCTGACTCCGCCCCTCTCCTCGGGGTGTCTGGCGGGGATTACGCGCGAGATCCTTTTTGAAGTTGCGCCCCGGGCCGGCATCGAACTGCGGGAGCAGGAACTTACCCCTGACGATCTCTCTTCCGCGGATGAGGTCTTTATCAGTTCAACCACGCGGGAGGTGGCGGCCGTGGGTACCATCAGCCCCGATTGGGACTATCCGGCGCCCGGAAAAGTTGCACTCACACTGGAGAACGCTTTCCAGGAATACATCGCGGCCTACCTGGAGCGCGCACCGGGCAGACTCTCTTAGGGGATGGTTACAGCGACATTTGGCAAGATACGGCGGGGGCGCCTAAACGCCGGCGGGGAAAGTCACTTCATCTGACATCGCCGGAATAGCTGATCGAGTAATTCCACAGCCAAGTCTATTTCCTCACGCGTGATCGTAAAAGAGGGCGAAAGTGTGAAGACGTTCTTGTAATAGCCACCCACGTCGAGGACCAGTCCGTACTTGCGCCCGCCGGCTTCCAAATCCCCTTTCAGACCCGCGGCGAAAATCCGATCGGTCAGCTCGCGGTCGGGTGTGATGCCATCTGGCTTGCAGACCTCGATCCGCAAGGCCAGCCCGAGCCCTTCCACGTCTCCCATGGCCTCCGGATGACGGCGCTGAAGTTCCCGCAGACCAGCGAGGAAATAGGCGCCTTTCTCCGTGACCAGCTTCTCGTAATCTGCCTCTTCCAGCATGCGCAGAGTCTCCAGCGCCACCGCCGTCCCCAACGGGTTCGCAGAAAACGTCGAGTGCGTGGAGCCGGGCGGAAACAGCTCCGGCGTGATTAGCTCTTCGCGCGCCCAGATGCCGGAGAGCGGGTTCAGGCCGTTAGTCAGCGCTTTGCCGAAAACGATGATGTCCGGCGTAATCCCCAAGTGTTCGACCGCCCAGAACTTGCCTGTGCGGTAGATACCCATCTGAACTTCGTCATCCACCAAGAGGATCTTGTGTTTTTCGCAGGTCTCTTTCAATCGCACAAAATACTCTTTGGGCGGGATCACATAGCCGCCGGTTCCCTGCACAGGCTCGAAGTAGAACGCGCCAAACTCGGAAGCTTCAACCTTAGGATCCCAGACGGAGTGGTATTCGCTCGCGAACAGCTTTTCAAATTGGCTCTCGCAGTAAATGTCGCAAGTCGCGCGTCGCAGCCCATAAAGGCACCGGAAGCAGTAAGGGAAGAAAACGAAATGCGCGCGATCCCCGAAGTGGCCGTAACGGCGGCGGTAACGGTAACTCGAGGTGATGGCCGACGCGCCCAGGGTGCGCCCATGATAGCCGCCCATAAAAGCAAACATCAGATTCTTGCCGGTGAAGTTCCGGACAATCTTCAGCGAGTCCTCGATAGCCTGCGAGCCGCCCACATTGAAGTGCACGCGCCCCTTCACCCCGAAGCGCTTTTCGCAGTACTGCGCCAGGCGCGCGGCGACTTCCACCTTCTCCGCGTGCAAGTACTGGCAGGCAAGTTGCGGCAGGCGATCAAGCTGCCGTTTTAGAGCCTCGTTCAGACGCGGGTTCTTGTAACCGAAACTCGCGGCCGAATACCACATTTGAAGGTCGAGGTAAGGTGTGCCCCGTTCATCGTAAAGGTAGCTGCCCTCACAATTAACAAAGACCTTGGGGGGATCCAGGTAGTGTACCGTGTCCCCGAAGGAGCAGTACTTCCTCTCCAGGGCCAGCAGTTCGGCGGTCCTCGCGCTGCTGTCAGAAATCGCCACAGGCCTAAGCCTCCGTGATCAGTGGAAAGTCCAGCGCCGAGAGTCGAAAGCGGAAACGTTCAACGCCCGGATTTTGCTTTTGGGCTTCTTCCCCGCTGCCGCCGCGGCCGGCCAGCGTCTACCAGGTCTCTTAGAGCTGTTTCGATCTCAGCAAAGGTCGCAAACTGGTGGCAGGCGATGCCGTTCTCCCGGCAGTACGCCAGCAACTGCCGCTTGGCGAAGACCACGTCCGCCTCGCCCACGGCGAACCGGTCCGACAAACCATCGCCGATGAATACGACTGGCCCTCTGCCGCCACTGAGGCGACGCATAATCCTCGGCTTGCAGGTGGCGCAACCGTGCTCGCAGGGCGCAGCGCAATGAGGAAACGCTGTCACCAATCGCCGGCCCTCGACCCGCAGAGCGCTGGCAAACATGTGAGTCCCGTTGCGCAGCACTCCGTTGACTCCGGCCCGCTTCAGCACGCGCCGGATGATGTAATCAAAACTGTCGCTAAGGACGTAGAACGGCAGCTTGCACTCTTCAATGAAACGCCAGAAGCTCGCAAAGTCAGGGTCGATGGCTACTGCGTCGATCAGTGCGTTCAATTCCTTTGCCGAGGCTTCGACCAGGGCCATCTGGCGCGCCAGACACTCGCGGGAACCGATCGCGCCGCAAGTCCATTCCTGTTCGACCTCGCGCCAGGAGGGATGGGCAAGTTGGGCCAGGATCTCGTCGGTCACGTCGACGCGCGTGATGGTCCCATCAAAATCACAGAAAATCGCAGGGCGTTGCGAAGTCTGCTTTTTCTCGCTGCTTTTGGATAGCGTGCCCTTCACGGAAATCGAAGTCCTCTCCCCACGTCCCCGCAGACGGGCGGGGTATCGCATGGGAATCCTAGCCGCTGCGCTCATCTACCAGGCGCCGGGGCTTCCGCCCCTGCGCAATCGTTCCCGCAGACAGAAAGCGGAATGCCAGTTGATACATCCCGCAGACCTGGTTGGCCCACACCTCGGGGTAGCGGGACTTGAGGTTCTCGCGGACGACCGTTTCCACCTGCGAGGGATCGGCTCCGTCGGTCAGTTCGCAGCGGAATTCCAGAATATCGTGCGTTCCCTCCTGGCGGACAGCAACCTGCCAGTTATCAGAGACTCCGGCGACATCGTGCAAGACGTTCTCGAAAATCTCCGGGTGCATGTTCCCCGCCCCCATGACCACCATTTCGTCGCGGCGTCCCTTGATACCCGCAATCCGCCGGAGGGTGGCGCCGCAGGGACACGGCTCGTCGATCAACCGCGTAATATCCCGGACACGGTAGCGGATGAGCGGCATGGTGCGCCGGGCCAGCGTGGTGACGACCAGTTCCCCATAACCGTTAGAGTCCGGGTCAAGGATCTCCAGGAGAAAGTTGTACTCATCAACGTGGATGCCGTCCTGGCGGCGGCATTCCATCCCCAGTCCGCCGCCCATCTCAGTCGAACCGTAGCCGAGTATGACGGGCGCCTGCCACACGTCCTGAACGTACTTCCGGTAAACTTCAGTCATCCGATCACCCGCCGCGAAGATCAACTTGACGGGAAAGGTCCCTTCCTTTTCGGCAATCTCGCTCAGGCTCACCAGCCACGTAGGGTCGGCCACGATAACGTTGTACCGGTAGAGCCCCAAGCGCGAGTAAAGCTCTCGTGGGTGAGGTTTGCCGATGGCCGAACAGAACACTCCCATCTGCTGGCAGGCCAGAAAAGTCAGCCAGCTACTAATCCAGTACGCGGCATCGAAGGTGCAAACCACGCGGTCGCCAGGGCGCAGGCCGTTTTCGTAAAATGCCGCCGCCGTGTAACGCGCCGCAAACGTCAGCTCGTCGTAGCCAAAATAGACCCGCTTGGGCGCTCCCGAGGTGCCGGTGGTCTCGAATACGGCCTGGGGTTCTTGACAGAGGAAATCTTCCGCGGGAAAGCTCAGCAGGTCTTCCGGTGTGGTGAAAATATCGCCGAGATCCTCCGGGCGGCGGACGCGGGCCGGATCGACCCGCTTTTCCCGTAACCGGCGCGCAAAGAACTTCTGCCGCTGGGCAGCGTAAGAAACGACGGCACGGAAACCGTCCGCCTGGATTCCGCGAATAATCGAGCGCGGCACGGGTTTTCCCCAGCGCACAAGCGCCGGAATCGAATCGCCGACGACGTACTCCACGAGTTTTCGCAGACTCCCTAGCATGCAAAATCCACTGTTTCACCGACGCCTGTGCCCCTGACAGCACACCTCGCGTCACATCAGGTAGGCAGAATCCCCAGAGCGCGTGGGCGGGGGCGCCAGAAAATCGATGTAGGTGGCCTTTTCCAGTAAGGCCCGAGCGACATGGGCGACGGCGTGCGCTGCCTCGGGACGTGCCAGCTCGCGCGCCCGCCGCGCCATCTCCGCCAATTTCTCCGGATTGTTCAAGAGCTGGGCGACAAGTCGAGGGATATCTTCGAGGTGGCGCGCCTGAACCGCGGCCCCGTTCTGCTCCAGATACCGGACGTGCCGCTCTTCCGGTCCGGGGATGGGATGAGTGAGCAGCATGGGCACGCTGACCGCAAGGGCCTCCGCGGTGGTAACCCCACCTGGCTTGGTGATCAGCAGATCCGCGGCCGTCATCAATTCCGGGATGCTGTCGCTCCAGCCGAAGACGTGGAGGTCCAGAGCGATCTTGCCCCGCAGGCTTTCGAGGCGTGGCTTCAAGGCCCGATCGCGGCCGCTCACGGCGAGCACCTGGAGTGGCAGGCCACAACGCTCCAGGCTCTGAATAATCTCGTCGAGGGGTGCAGGTCCCATGCCTCCCCCCATGACCAGAACCACCGGACGACGCGGGTCAAGGCCCAGCGCCCGCAAAACCTCACTTTCCTCAAAGGCCAGGGCAAACGCCGGGTCGATGGGAATCCCGCACAGCACAATGCGGTTGGGAGAAACGCCCCAACCGATGAGCTGCGCCTTGGATTCCTCGCTTCCTATACCGTAGACGTCAATCTCGCGTTGCACCCAGGGGGGCTCGGTCTGGAAATCCGTCTGCACGGCCAGGATGGGCGAGTTGAACCAACCCTCGCGCTTGCCCAACGCCGCGATTTCCGCTGCGCCGATCTCCGTGGCGATCACCAGATGCGGCGCAAAAGCTTTGAGTTGCCGCAGGGTCTCCGCGCAACCGCGCCGGAAGACCCAGTGGGGAGCCGTCGCACGGTGAGCCTCTCGCTGACGCCGCTCGAACAAACGGCGCCAGAGCCCGGGGGCGTGGCGGAGCATCCACCAGTAGGTGTCGACGTAGAGCCACCGAAACCAGGGGCGTGCCTTCTCGATCGCATCAAAGGTTCGGACCTCGACATTTTCACCGCCGTCAAGCAGGGCGCGCTCGATTACCTCGGCGGCGCGCACGTGTCCCCAGCCAACACTGAGTGTCAAGATCGCAATCCTTTTTGATCCCGTCATATCTGCTTCAGAACTGCTTGCGTACCGCCGCAGGAGATTCAGACCTGTTCAAACCGGCGCACCAGGAGGACCGCATTGAGCCCGCCAAAGGCAAAGGAGTTGGAGATCGCCACGCGCACGGGCTTCTCGCGCGCCTGGTTGGGAACATAATCCAGGTCGCACTCAGGGTCGCGCTTAGTGTAGTTGGCCGTCGGGGGAATTATTCCCCGCTCGAGCGCCAGCACTGTGGCCGCCAGCTCAATAGCGCCCGTCGCCCCCATCACATGGCCATGCATAGATTTGGTGGAACTGATCGCCACGCGGCGGGCGTGGTCCTGGAATACTTCCTTGATTACCTGTGTTTCAATCACGTCGTTCAGACGCGTCCCAGTGCCGTGGGCGTTGATGTAGTCTACCTCGTCGGCGTTCACACTGGCTTCCGCGAGCGCCATCTTGATGGCTCGCGCTGGGCCGGCGACCGAAGGCTGCGTGATGTGGCTGGCATCAGAGGACATTCCATACCCGGCCACCTCCGCCCAGACCTTGGCTCCCCGCTTCCGCGCGTGCTCCCAGTCCTCCAGCAAGAAGACGCCAGCTCCTTCCCCCATGACCATACCCTCACGGTCCGCGGAGAACGGCCGACAAGCGCGGCTCGGGTCAGCACCTCCTGGGGCCAGGACACGCACAGATTCCCAGGAACGGATCATCCCGTAGGTAAGAGGGGCGTCGCTGCCTCCCGCCAGCATAATGTCGGCGATGCCGAACCTGATGAGGTGGCAGGCCTCACCGATCGCGTGCCCCGCCGAGGAACAGGCCGTGGAAATCGCCAGCGAAGGCCCCTGCGCCCCATATTCCATGCAAATCTGGGAGGTCACGGCGTTGTGCATGATCTTCGGAATAGTGAACGGGTGAAGCCGAGTCTCGTTTTTCGCATAGAGATTGAAATACCCACTATCAAAAGTCTCCGCCCCTCCCATCCCTGAGCCCATCACCACTCCAAACCTTGGCTTTTCCTCCTCCGCAACCTGAATCCCGCTCGACTGCATCGCCTGGCGAGCTGCCAACAGCCCGAATTGCGTAAAGCGATCCAGCAAATCAAGCCGCTTCAAAGGAAAGTAGTCGGTGGGCGAGTAATCAGGGACTTCGGCGGCAATCTGGACGCTCAGCGAGGAGGGATCCCACAAAGTAATCCGGCGCACGCCCGAGCGGCCGTTCAGCAAGTTCGAGAAAAAACTCTCGACCTCCTTGCCCGTGGAGGCAAATACTCCCAATCCTGTGATGACGACTCTGCGCATGGCAGGCACCGCAATGCAGGGGGATCAACTGTCGGGCACAGGACTTTCGCCCTTTGCCATGGCCACCAGGTCCGAGATGTCCTTGCCCTCAATCACCCGCGTGAGAGCATCCGCCACCTGCCTGACGCTCCTCATGTTCTGAGCCACCGAGTCCGGAATGTCAATCTTAAACTCCTGTTCCAGGGCGAACAAGATATTGACCCCATCCAGGGAATCAATCCCCAGTTCCGCAAAGGTGGACTCCGGCTTGACGACACCGGGCGCCAGGTGCTGTTCCCGGGTGATGATCTCTATCACCTTGTCCGCTATGTTCATCCTCGCTCCTCACAACCCATTTGGGACCTAACCATGGCAATTCATCATTCTCACGGCGATATCGCAATTGGCTTCGGATGAGCAAGTTCTCCCACCACCCGCAAAAGCTCCGCCAGGCGAAACGGCTTTTCGAGCAGGGCGTGAGCACCCAACTCCTGCGCCAGCTTCCTCTCGCTTGCGCTGATGAAGGAGGACATCAGGACCATCGCCTGAGTCGCCTTCTGCTGGCGCAGGCGGCGAAGCAACTCCAGGCCGCTTTCCCTGGGCATGCGAAGATCCGCAATGACGACCGTATATCCACCTTCGCGGCGTAGCTCCTCGCGCGCCGCCACTCCATCCGCCACGGCACCCACGGCGTACCCATTGGCCTGCAGAACCTCGCTCAACAGGTTCCGGCTCTCCTGGTCGTCGTCGACAATCAAGATCCTTGGCGCGTCCATAAATGCTCCTGAACCCTGGAGCCGTTACGAAGCACGCCTGATGCCGTTTCTGGACACCCTACGTAACTCCTTGTTTTCATTGGGCAATTCTGGTTCGCAGGGAAGGCCAGCACACCCGACCATCCGTAAACCGCCCACCGCATGTGTCATAATGCCACACTGTGGGCACTTCCTGTCAACTATAAGGTGCAGCAGGATGAAAAGCCCAGGTAGCAGCTCTGGGTTCCCCCCTAAGTGTAAGAGCCTCTTGGGATTATAATCCGGCATCTGAATTGGCAGTCGGCATCGTCTGGCGCAAATTGGGACACTGGTCAACTGCCAGGAAGGAAATCCTTGACCGAAACAAACGTGAACCCAGCCCCTACGGCACCGTCAAGAATGGCTGGCAGAGCTTGGACGGTCTGGAAGCGATCCGCTGGCGTCCCCGGGGCAGGCACCCTAAAGCCGTCATGAAGTAAGATGACCGAACCCGGACGCAAGCGCCGCAGCGTTGCCGTGACAATGGCGTCGGCTTTGTTCTGCCAGTCATATCCCGTGTCTGACCATTGAACGACCTGCAGTCCACGCTCCCGCAGCACCGGGTAAAGCCCAAACCATCGGGCCCCATAGGGCGGCCGGAACAGCGTTGGCCGATGTCCGGTAAGTTTCTCAATCAGGTCTTGCGTGCGATCGATCTCTTCCGCGATTTTCCTACGGCCCTGAAAGTAAAGATAGGGGTGAGAGTAGGTGTGGTTGCCGATGGTGTGTCCCTCAGCGTGAATTTGCCGGATGACCTCGGGGAACCGTTCCGCGTTTCGTCCACAAACAAAGAAGGTAGCAATGATGCTCCGCTCCCTCAGAATCCCCAGAATCTGCTCGGTGAACGGCGACGTCGGGCCATCGTCAAAGGTCAGGGCCACCCCTCGGCCCTCCTTCGGGCCCCGAACTAGTGCGGGACCGAAGAGCTGCGAGCTAGGCACAGAACACGCGTACCAGAGGAGCACCCCTCCCGCAGCCACCGTCCCCGCGCCCACCCCAGCCAAAACCGGCCACATCACTCGCCGCACTCCCGGCCCCGGTCCGCCCGGGGCCTCCCGTATCGCCCCCGTTCCTGAACCTCAGCTCACATCATCCGTAGGAAATTCAGACCCGACTCCAGGGCCAGCAGAGGGCTGTTAGTGAACGCGCTCACTTCGTATGGGCAACCGATCTTGCATCCTCGGCAGAAGTCCCACAGCGTTGTTTCCTGGGCGACTATTTCCCGGGCAGCCGCCGAAGAAAAAACCTCCTTCAGCGGCGCCTGCGACTCCAACAAGGTGACAAAAGCGCAAGGGAGATGCACGGAACCATCAGGCTTCATTGAAACCAGTTTGGAAGGATGCCGGCAAGGAAACCTCGGCCCAAAGCCGCCCTGGCGATAGAAATCATAATAGTGGGTGTAGAAGCGCACGTTCCGCGGGTAGCGGGCGCGCAGCTCACGCAGGGCACGCTCCACTCTGTCAATCTCCACACCATGGAGCTCTGCATCGGGCAATGCTTCCCCTTGGCGTATCACGTTGTGAATGGCCTCGGGGTGGAGCACCAGGTGGCGCTGGCGACAAAACTCGGCCAGCTCCGGCAGGTCATCGAGATTTTCGAGATTGACCGTGGCGTTAATCTGCATAGTAAATGGCTTCCGCTTCGTCAGCACGAACTCGAGATTGTCCAGGATTGTCGGTAACCCATGCAAGCCGCGCCGCTTGGCAAACCGTTCGGGATTCAACGAATCGATGGACACTTCCAGCATGTCCAGCCGCGCCACCGCATCGGCGTACTTCTTCATCAACAAGCCGTTGGTGGGCATCGAGGTCCACATGCCCCGGTCGGCCGCATAGGCGATGTAGTCGCCGGTGTACGGATTCAGCAGTGGTTCCCCGCCGGAAAAACTCAGAGCAAACACGCCCATCCGGCAGAATTCATCAATCCGCCGGAAAATGCGCTCGCGGCTTGCGCGGGTCTGCAAGTCGTTGAATCTGCCCGCCGCGCCGAAGATGCAGTACTCACAGAACATATTGCACATCAGCGTGGTCTCAAACATTACCATGTAGGGCCGCCGGAAGCCCGAGGCGAGGTGCTTGAGGACAGATCTGGCGATGTAGGAGTATTTCATGCTCACTTGCGCCCGCGGCACGGGTGCCGCCAGGCACAGCTGCAGCCGCTCCCTTGCGATGGGCCGGGTGGGATATTTGGATGCCGGCGCTTGCTTCCGCCCCGCGCGAGAGTGATGGCCTCAGATTTCCCTAAGCCAGCCAAGCGCTGCGCCACCCCCCAGAGTGGTCAGACACGCAGCTTGAATCTTTCCGCCATGCGGTAGAGAGTCTTACGACTGATGCCGAGGATTCCCGCTGTTCTTGTCTTATTCTCCCGGGTCATCCTGAGGACATGAGCCAGGTAGCGCCTCTCCAGTTCCTCAAGGGAGGGTAGGTTGGCGTAAAGATCTTCTAAGCGGCTCGCGTCGTGGAACTCGGCGCGCACTTTCGGCGGCAGATCCTCGGGCGTGAGGACCCCGGCGCGCGTCAGTGCCACAGCGGCTTCCAGCGCGTTCTCCAATTCGCGGACATTCCCCGGCCAGGCATAACTGACGAGCACAGAGAGCGCTTGCGGCGTGACGGAGAACATTCTTCCGCGCTCGTGCTCCAGCTTCTTCAGGAAATGTTCCACCAAAAGCGGGACATCTTCAGTCCGTTCCCGCAGGGGTGGGAGCGCGATTTCAATCACCCGCAGGCGATAGTACAAATCCTGGCGGAATTTCCCCTGTTCGACCCGTTCGGCCAGGTTGCGGTTGCTCGCCGCAATGATGCGGACGTCGATGAGAATGGGCCGGTTGCTGCCCACCCGCCTGACCTCCTGCTCCTCCAGAGTCCGGAGCAGCTTGACCTGGAGCGCCGGGCTCATCTCCGCCACCTCATCCAGGAACACCGTCCCACCGCTCGCCTCCTCGAAAATGCCGCGCGTGTTCCCAAACGCACCCGTGAAGGAGCCCCGAACGTGGCCAAAAAGCTCGCTTTCCAGCAAGGACTCGGTGAGCGCGCCGCAGTTCACGGCCAGAAAGCGCTGGTTGGTCCGAGGCCCGTTATGATGGATCGCTTTCGCCACCAGTTCCTTGCCGGTCCCGCTCTCCCCGTAAATCAGCACGGTGGACCGGGAGTCTGAGACCATGGCGATCTTCTTGTAAACCTCCAACATCGCCGGGCTCCGGCCGACCAGACTCGAGAGCTGAACCTGGCTGCCGAGTTGCCGCTTCAGGGCGCGGTTCTCGCGGATGAGGTTTCGATTCTCGAGGGCCCGGCCGACCTGCACCAGGAGTTCGTCGATCTTGAAAGGCTTCGAGAGGTAGTCGAAGGCCCCTCCCTTGAGCGCCTCGATGGCCGTCTCCATGGTGCCGAAAGCGGTGATCAGGATGACCTCGGATTCCGGCTGAAGCGTTTTGTAAGCCCGCAGAACGTCCAGGCCGCTCAAGTCGGGCCCCAGCTTCATGTCGCTGATGATCAAGTCAAAGCATTCCTGCTTGCCAACCTGCAGCGCCTCCTCGCCGCTCGAGGAGGTCACCACGTTGTAGCCCTCTTCGCTGAGGACTTCGCGCAGCAGCTCTCGCGTGTCGCGGTCGTCATCGACCACCAGGATGTTCACCGGATACTGCGATCCCATAGTCCTCAAAACCAGGCCCCTCGCTGCGCCGCTCAGAGGAGCAGCCTCACGTGGTCGAATTCACCCCGGAGGTCGCTCCCACCATCGCCTCCAGCCTTTCGCGGCAGTCCAGCGGCAGATGAATCACAAAGCGCGTGCCGCGGCCGACCTCGCTTTCGACGTGAATTGTGCCGGCATGCTGGCGGATGATCTGGTCGCAGATCGCCAATCCCAATCCTGCCCCTGTTCCCAGGCGCTTAGTCGTAAACATCGGCTCAAAAACCCGAGCCAGGGTCTCCGCCGTCATGCCTTGTCCGGTGTCCGCCAGCTCAACGGTTAGCTGCCGCCCATCGCTCTCGGCCGGAGAATGCAGGCGCACCGTGAGCTCGCCTCCCCCCGACATGGCATCCATGCTGTTATTGATGAGGTTCAGAAAGACGTGCTGGAGATACCCGGCATCGCCGTAAATGGGCGGACATTCCTGCGCTAGTTCCATCCGGACGGCGATTCTCCGGGTTTGAAGGGCTGGCGACGAAAGCAACACCGTCTCCTCCAGGATATGACGAAGGTCAACAGGCTCCAGGCGCAGATCAAATGTGTGCGTCCAGGAGAGCAGTTGTCTCACCGTCCGCACAATGCTCTCGATCTGTTTCTCGATAATCTGGAGGCGGCGGCTTGTAGCTTCATCGGCCGCCATGCGGCGCGCCAGCAGTTGCACGTGGCCGGAGATGGAATTGAGCGGCGTGCCGATCTCGTGGGCTAGACTGGTCGCCAGTTGTCCGGCCACCGCCAGCCGTTCCGCCCGGGCAAGGTTTTTCTGAGTTTCGAACAACTCCTCATTAATACGCCGCAGTTCCTGATTGCGCCGTGCCAATTCCGCCGTGGCCTCTTCCACTTTGCGACCCAGATCGGTATTGAAGTTCTCGATCCGCGTCAGCATGCGATTCAAATGCCCCGCCAGTTGCCCTATCTCATCCTGACTGGCCATGGCGGCGCGAACGTTGAGCTGACCGCCCTCGGCAGCCTCCATGACCCGAATCATGTCCAGGACCGGCCTCCGCACTTGCCTCAGGAAGAACATGTGGATCACCAGGATCACCACCGCTAGACTCGCCAGCATCAGCAACAGGTTTCGTTCCACCAAATCCCGGGTAATCACATTGGAGCGAGATTTCGACACCTTGAGAACCAGACAACCAACCGGCTGGTCTTGGTTAGGGATAGCGGTCCCCATGATCCAGTCCCTTCGGTCTGCCGTCTCGATGGTAAGTTGGCCCCCACCCGGTCGCCAAAACGCCGGATAGCCTTCCACGCCCGGTAAATTGTCGAGTTCCAGATGCTTGCCCCGCGGGTCGGTCGTAGCCGCGAGCCTGTGCTCTGGAGTGTGCAGGAAGACGTCCGCCTGGCTGGCACCATGCAGGTCACGCTGCACCTGACGCAGCACGCGTAGAAGAGCCTCTGAGTCCCGGAGGGCCTGCCCGTTGCCTAACTGGTTAGCCGTCATTCTTGCCTGGGCCAGCGTCTTGCGGTAGATCTCCTCCTCGACTGGTTCGCGGGTGAGCCACATGGCAATGAGGGTCGACACCCCCACGACGCAGATGACAACCATCGCGAAAATGGTAATAATCTTGCTTTGCAGGCCGAAGCGGGTGAAAAGCATGGATGCCAGGAGGGATTGTATCATCGAGGGTGACGAAAATAAACACAACGAGGAGGCCTCGTGGCGAATGCTCGAAATGGCGCCCGACGGTCCAGTAGGTTGTAACTCCTCCCACCCCGCGGTTCGGCTATGCAAGGAGCGCGCGCGCGGCTTCCACGGATGAGAAACCTCCTGAGGACGTTTGCCAACCGCCCCGTCGCGTTTCTTCTGGTTGGGGGATTCGCCTGCTTGTTCCTCCAGGCATTCCTTCTGCCCTGCACGCCCATTTATCAAGGCGATACCATCCCCATCTTTCTTCTGGAAGCACGGCGGATGCTCGAAGGGGAGGTGATGTACCGTGACTTCTTTGAGTTCACTCTCCCCGGCATTCAAGCAGTCTGCCTTTTTCTCTTCCAGCTGTTCGGCGTGCGGGCCTGGATTTCGGCCGCCATGCTGATCGTCTTGGGAGTGAGCTTGGCGTGGCTTGGAGCGGCGCTGTCTAGGCAGGTGCTGAAGGGAAAGCTCGTCCTGCTTCCCAGCCTCCTGTTTCTGGCGTTTGCGTTCAGCTCCGAGCTTGACCCGACGCATCACTGGTACAGCACGCTGACCGTCATGGCCGCGCTGGCGTTGCTCATTAAGACGCGCAGCTTGCCGCGTATCGTGGCCGCGGGGGCACTCTGCGGTCTGGCCACAGTGTTTACGCAGAACCGCGGGGCCGCGGCAATCCTCGGCATTGCCATCTTCTTGCTCTGGGAATCACGCGCGAAAGGCCAAGGTTGGAGATGGCTGCTCAAGGCGCAGACCGGCCTGTGCGCAGGTTTCCTCGTCGTGATGGCTCCCCTGGTTGTTCACTTGATCTGGAAGGTCGGCCTGCAGCGCTTCCTCTTCTGCGTCGTTACATTCCCGATCAAATACTATCCATATTATTACTGGAACACACCCCAGGTCTACATGGCGGAACTGCCAGACTACCCTTTCTGGCTGGAATTGCCGGCCGTGGGCATCTGGATTTCCATGCATTTGCTTCTGCCGCTCATTTATCTGTTGTTCTTGGCCCGCTATTTGCGCGAGGCGAAGAGGCATCCCGCAGAGCCCTGGGACCGACTGATGCTCCTCAGCACCGTAGGATTGTGCTTATTTCTAGGCATCGCGTTTTCTCCGAACTGGTTCAGGTTGTGTTCGGTTTCCCTGCCGGCGCTCATCGTGTTTACCTGGTTCTTGAAGCCCTCCGGAAGACTCTCGCGTGCGTTCACGAGCTTTCTATGGGCTGCCGCTCTGCTGGCATTGGTGGCTCAGCCCGCCATCGTGCAGACAGGCTGGAAGGGATACCTTGACTCCCCGGTCGGCCGCGTGGCCTTCCTCGACCCTGCGCGTTACCAGAAATTCCGCTGGCTGTCGGAGCACACACGTAGCGGGGATTTCTTTTTCGTGGCCGACGATGCGGCCGCATACTTCCTGCTCGGCCTGAAAAACCCGACCGAAGTGTCTTTCCTGTCGGCCACCGCCTACACGCGCCCCGAACAGGTCCAGAACGTCGTGGAGATGTTGGAGAAGCATCGGGTGCGGTTTGTATTGTGGTCCGCATGGCTCGATGTGCCCCGAGGCGCGGCAGGCGGAACTGATCCCCTCGGACCTCTCCGGGCCTACCTGCGCACTCACTATCATCCTGTCAGGAATTTCACCGACTCCGAGCTCCACCAGGCCTGGGAGCGCAACCCGTAGCGCGCCTCCAAAGCGCCAGCCAGATTCAAACCTCCCCGGGCTCCCGCCCCGGTCGTTTTCTCTCCCCGCTTGCTGCGGAGTTCTATAATGTAGTTGTCGCGGTGCGGGACGGGTCTGGAATCCGATCCGCTCTTGCGCCACCCGGAGTGTGATGCGCATCGGGCGAGCGGCGCCCGCCAGGAGGCTGCCGTGGAAAATCAAGAGATTGCTGCGGTCTTCGAAGAGATCTCCAATCTCATGAAGATCCTTCAGGACGACGCCAAGTGGCCGTTCAAGGCGGCAGCCTACGACCGGGCCAAGCGCGCCATCGAAGGCTACTCCGAGCGGCTCGCGGACATCGCCCGTGATCCCCAACGCAAACTCACCGAGATTCCCGGGATCGGAGAAGACCTGGCGAAGAAGATAACTGAGCTCGTGGAGACCGGGCAATGCAAGTACCACCAGGAGCAACTCCGCAAAGTCCCCCGCAGCCTGCTCGACCTCCTGCAACTGCAAACGGTGGGCCCGCAGAAGGTCCGCCTCTTCAAGGAGAAGTTGGGAATCACAACTGTAGATGGGCTTGAGAAAGCGGCGAAAGAGGGGAAGCTGCGCGCCCTCCCCGGCATGAGCGTGAAGTCCGAGGAAAATGTCCTGAAGGCCATCGAGGTCTTCCACCGCGCCGCGGGGCGCTTTCGTCTGGATACCGCTTTCGAGACCGCTCAGGAACTAGTCGCGTATCTCAAGGAATTCAAGGGAGTCGAGGAAGTCACGCCTGCCGGGTCGCTGCGGCGAGGCCGGGAAACTGTCGGTGACCTTGATTTACTGGTGACCGGGCGCAACCATGCCGCCATCGCCGAGCATTTTGCCAAGTTCCCCGGCGTCGCGCAGGTTCTGGCCAAGGGCGAAGACAAAGTCACAGTAAAACTCCAGAATGATTTACAGGTGGACGTTCGCCTGCTGGAGCGCCAATCGTACGGCGCCGCGCTCCAATATTTCACGGGCTCCAAGGAACACAACGTGGCCCTACGTGATCGGGCCAAGCGCCGGGGATGGAAGCTGAGCGAGTACGGGCTGTTCGAAGGCAACAAGATCATCGCCAGCCGCACGGAAGAAGAGATCTACGCCAAGCTGGGGCTCCAATGGATTCCCCCCGAACTCCGCGAGAACCTGGGGGAAATCGAGGCGGCAGAAGAGGGCCGGTTGCCCAAACTCGTTGAGCTTTCCGAGATACTGGGTGACCTGCAAATGCACACCACCGCCTCCGATGGCCGGTGCACGGTGGAAGAGATGGCGGAAGGGGCGAAGAAGCGCGGCTACAAATACATCCTCATCACTGACCATTCGAAGGCCGTTACCATTGCCAACGGACTCGATGAAAAACGCGCGGTGGAGCACATCCGGAACATCAAGGCGGCCCGGCGCAAGGTAAAGGGCATCGAGATCTGGGCGGGCACCGAGGTCGATATTCTTGGCGACGGCAAGCTTGACTACTCCGACGAACTGTTACGGCAATTTGATATCGTGCTCGCCAGCATCCACTCGCGCATGACCCAAGCGCCCGAGGAGATGACGGAACGGCTGCTGAAGGGTCTCCGCAACCCCTACGTCCGGATTCTGGGACATCCCACGGGACGGCAGCTTTTGAAACGCGATCCCTACAGCTTCGACCTGGAGAAAATCATCACCGCGGCCCAGAAGCTGGGAGTCATCCTGGAGTTGAACGGCAATCCCGAAAGGCTCGACCTATGCGATCGCCATGTCAAGTTGGTCCGCGACCGAGGCATGAACGTAATCATCTCGACTGATGCTCATCACCCGGACCAGTTTGACTTCATGCGGTACGGGGTGATGACCGCCCGGCGCGGGTGGATGGAAAAGAAGGGCATCTTGAATACCTATCCGCCGGAAAAGCTACTGGCGTCTTTGCGCCCCCTACCCACCTAACAACCGGCGCATTGTCTGCTAAGATTGATCCTCGTGGTCGCGCGGCCAGCGCTGCCCGACGGTGTGGCCGAGACATCGAATCCTGCGGAGCCTTATGAGCGTTCACGGTCCCCTACCCGCAGCCGTCATTTTCGACATGGACGGCGTACTGGTAGATAGCAACCCCTTTCACCTGCGGAAATGGGTTGACCTGCTGCACGAGCATCGCATCCCCTTCAATCCCGAGGACCTTCCGCAGCAGATCTTGGGGCAACGAAACGACACGGCTTTCCGTTTCTTCTTTGGTACGCAGTTAGGTGAGGATGAAATTCAGCGTCTCAGCGAAGAACTGGAAGAGAGGTTTCGCAAGGTTTTTCGGCCGCACGCTGAGCCCCTGCCGGGACTCGCCGCGCTGCTCGCCGACTGCCACGGCGTTGGGATACCCATGGCAGTGGCTTCCTCGGCGATGACCAAGAATGTCGAATTGATCGTGGACGTGCTGGGATTCCGACCGTACTTCCGCTGTCTGGTCACCGGAGACGAGGTCACCCACCCCAAACCTCATCCCGAGATCTACTTCAAGACCGCCGCGAACCTCGGTGTCATGCCCGCCGCCTGCGTAACCTTCGAGGACTCTTTCGTAGGTGTGGAAGCCGCCAAAGGCGCGGGGATGAAGTGCATCGCCATCGCCTCCACCTTTTCCGCTGAGGAGTTGCGCGAACGCACGGACGCTGACCTGATCGTCCCAAACTTTGCCGGCCTGAGCCTCGGCATGCTGCGAGAGCTTTTCCTGCCCCGCCGCTGATTAGCCCCTCACAGCCGTGGAAAAAGTGCTTAAGGAAAACAGCTAGGCTGTAGGCGGCCCGTAACGCAGCACAGTTAGCGTGAGATCGTCGGCCTGGCGGGCACCGCCGGCAAAATCCTGAATAGCGGCGACTACCTTGTCACAGACAACCTGGGGCCCTTGGCCGCCACACTCCTCCAGGAGCGCCTTCAGACGCGTCTCACCGAACAACTCGTCATCTACGTTCTGCGCTTCTGTGATCCCATCCGAGTAGATCAGCACATGCTCGCCGTGCTCGAGATGGGTGCGATCCTTCTGAAACGAGGCGCCCGCGAACAACCCCACGGGAAAGTCCGACGAATCCAGCCGGTGGACAACACCATTGTTACGAATCACAAGTGGTGCGGCGTGCCCCGCGTTGACAAAGGTGAAGCCGCCATGGCGATCCAGGACGCCGTAGAAGATGGTAGCGAACATCTCGGTGGGTGTTCGCTCACACAGAAAGTCGTTCATCCGGTGGAAGAGATCGCAAGGATCAGGGTCGCCCGCCGCCACGGCTGCGAAGGCTCCCTGGAGGGTTGCGGCGAGTATGGCCGCGGGAAGTCCCTTCCCCGAAACATCCGCCACCGTGAAACCGTATCGCTCGTCGGGCAAGCGGACCACGTCGTAGTAGTCGCCGCCCACGCTCTGGCAAGGGATGGTCAGCGCGCGCATCTCAAAGTAGTCGCTCTGCGGCAACTGGCGAGGCAACAAGCCCTGCTGGATGCTATGTGCCAGAGTCAGCTCATGCCGCATGCGCTCTTGCTCCCGCGTCAGCCGAAACACTCGGGCGTTTTCGATAACGGTCGCGCCCTCCACCGCCAGCGTCTGAAGCACCTGGCGGTCCAGGCCGGTGACCGCCGTGGCGCGCGCGCGGCTATCGAGATAGAGCACGCCGAGAAGCTCCGGCACCGTTTGATGGATGGTCTCGCCGCCCATCTCCGTCATGGGATGCTTCTGGAGGGGCAGCGCCACCACGCCGCGCATTCCGCCGCGAATCAAGCCGGTTTCCTTAGGTGACCGTCCCGTCATTTCCTCTTCCAGCCCGACCTCCTCGCGTCGCGATTGCGCCACGTGCTCCACCACCCGGCGTGAATAGTCGGACAGGTTCGCGGGCAGATGAAGTCCGCCCCGCCCCCGCGCCAGACGTAGACGCAGCTCCCCGCCTTCCTCGCACAGGAACAGAAGACCCCGCTCCGCATCCGTCACTTGCAGCGCCGAATCCACCAGGGCAGTCAGCACCTCTTCCAGCACCGGCGCACGATTCAACATCTGGGCCATTTGCAGCAACAGACCCAGATGCTGTAGCTGCGGCACCGGACTCTCCGCCGCCTTGCCGATTTCCTCCAGGAGCTTCGGCAGAACCGCTTGCTCCGTCATGAAGAAGATCTGGTAGGCATCCGCAACCCCCAGGCTGATCTGGTCGCCGCTGTGCAGGAGACAGGAGGTGATCCGGGCCGCGTTGACGTAAGTCCCGTGCCGACTCCCCGCATCTTCGAGCACGTACCCGTGCGCATCTTGAACAATCTGGGCGTGACGGCGGGAAATGCGGTTATCGAGGAGCACCAGGTCATTGTCACTCTGCCGCCCCAGCGTGAAAGGGGTGTGCGCAATCTGGGTTTCGCGCTCGGTGCCGGAAGTCTCGCGAACTACCAATCGAGGAAAGTTATCAGGCATAGTCGCTCACCTGGCCGGAAGAAGCCTCGCACGTATGCGGGCTCTGATGGACGACATTATAACTCTCTGGGCCAGGGTTTTCACCAGGCAGGACAGAAGGGCGCAGTTGCGGCCAGATTGGCGCCCTCTGCCAAGGAGGGCCAACCCAGCGGAGCCAACGCCCATGGAATTGGATTGCAATTCGCGGGCAGTTGGCGCAGTATGGCTGGTTTCGGTTGGCTGCTGAATTGCTCCTCAGTATCCGGAGGGCGGGAAAAGTGGCAAAGAAATCCATCCAAATCGTTGAACCTAAAGGAAGATTAGGCGTCTTGATCCCTGGCATGGGGGCCGTGGCGACGACTTTCATTGCGGGGGTTGAAGCCATCCGCCGACAGTTGGGCCGCCCCTTTGGCTCCCTCACCCAAATGGGTACGATTCGCCTGGGGAAGCGCACCGAAAAGCGCACACCACGAATCAAGGACTTCATCCCCCTCGCCGAGCTGGATGACCTGATCTTTGCGGGCTGGGACCTGTTTCGCGACAACTGCTACGAGGCTGCCCTCAAGGCGGGGGTGCTCGAGCGGTCGCTCCTCGACCAAGTAAAGGACTTTCTCTCCCAGATTCGGCCCCTGCCCGCCGTCTTCGAGCAGAAGTATGTGAAGAACCTGCACGGCGAAAACGTCAAGAAGGGCAAGACAAAAATGGACCTTGCCCACCAGCTCATGGACGATATCCAACAATTCAAGAAATCAACGGGTGTCTCCCGGCTCGTGATGATCTGGTGCGCCTCCACCGAAACGTTCTTGAAAGCGGGTGCCGTCCATCAGAGCCTAGCCGCGTTCGAGAAGGGTCTGCGATCCAATAACCCCGACATCGCCCCCAGCATGATCTACGCTTATGCCGCGCTGAAGCTTGGCGTCCCCTTTGCCAACGGCGCCCCGAACCTCACGGTGGATATCCCCGCCCTGCGCGAGCTGGCGCTTCGGAACGGCGTGCCCATTTGCGGCAAGGACTTCAAGACCGGACAGACCTTGATGAAAACCATCATCGCGCCCGGCTTGAAGGCGCGCCTGCTCGGCCTACACGGCTGGTTCTCCACCAACATCCTCGGGAACCGCGACGGCGAAGTGCTCGACGATCCTGGCTCCTTCCGCACCAAAGAGGAAAGCAAGCTCTCCGTCCTGGAATACATCCTCCAACCAGAACTGTATCCGGAGCTTTACAAGGGCTTTTGCCACAAGGTGCGCATCAACTATTACCCCCCGCGCGGCGATAACAAGGAAGGCTGGGATAATCTCGATATCTTCGGATGGCTCGGCTATCCGATGCAGATCAAGATCGACTTTCTCTGTCGCGATTCCATCCTGGCCGCGCCCCTGGTCCTGGACCTGGTGCTGTTCCTCGACCTGGCCCAGCGGTGCCCCGTCATGGCGCGCAAGGGAATTCAGGAGTGGCTGTCGTTCTATTTCAAGAGTCCTATGTGCGCTCCCAATCTCTACCCCGAGCACGATCTTTTCATCCAGCTGATGAAGCTCAAGAACACTCTGCGCCACCTGCGCGGTCAGGAGCTGATCACGCACTTGGGTCTGGAATACTACGACTAGAGCACGCGGGCGCGAGGAAAGGTTCCAGAAATGGGCAGTCCCTGCCGGAGCCGACCTCTCAGGCCTTGGCGGGGGGGGCCGGAGGCTTGGGTGCACCCGGGGCAGCAAAAGGCAGAGCCGCAAGGTACTGGCCCACGATCGTGCCCACCGCATTCAGCTCCGCCAGATCACGGGGCGTGAAATCAGGCCCAATCACATCGCCGCCCCGCCCCTTCCGGCTGACCTGGATCACTCCCACAACTTTTCCTTCCGTAATCATCGGCGAGCTGACGATCTTTTGGATAGGCGCGGCCTTCTCCTGCTCCGACAGGTCCACAGCCTCGAAGACCGTAGGATGCTTGTAAGCCGAGAAGTTGTTGACGATCTCCCCTCGCCGGTCGCGAATGGTCTTGGTGGCCAGCGAGTGTGCGGTGGTCAGCGGAATGGCACCAATCTTCGACAACATTGCGGGGAAAACAAAACTCAACATCTTGCCGTCCGACGAGAGCCGCAGGATTGCCACCTCATCCTTCTTGGCTCCAAAGGCCTGCGCGATTTGCCTCGCCAGCTTACTCAGAGCCTCATCGGACGGCTGCCCTCCAGCCTTCCGCATCTCCTCGACTTGTTTCGCCACCGCCAGACTGAGATCGATGTCTGCCATCCGCATCCCCCCAACATTCCCAAGTGCAGCGGATTATACTGAAATCGGACAAGGCAAGCAATTACTGTGCGCGTGTGCACTTCCCGGCGCGGTTCGCCGCCCGCGCCCACGTCCAGCCGAACCAGTCCACCTGGCCAGGCTGAGAATCAGTTTGACAAATTGCTTCGAGCCTTCGGATAATCGCTGACCTGTTGTTCAGGGGCTGAATTTCATGCGCGCGTGGCTGCGACTCCTCTTTACTTCTCTCCTCTGCCTGCTCGCTGTTCCTGCGGTCCGCTGTGCGCAGCGCACGCGTGCCGAGGCGGAGAAGATTGCCGCGAAAGTCCTAGAACAAGCCATCCTGATTGACACGCACGCCGATACCCCGCTGGCCCTGCTGGATGAAGAGTACGACCTCGCTGAGCTAAACAGCCCTTACATGATTAGCCTCCCGAAGATGCGCGAGGGACACCTGGGCGCAGAATTCTTCTCCATCTGGGTGAGGCCCGGTTCTCCTCGGCAGGATGTGGTTCGGCGCGCCCTCGATCTCATTGACGTTGTGAACGAACAGGTGGCGCGGCATTCCGAGGACCTCGAAATGGCCCACACCGCCGACGATATCGTGCGCATTCACGGTGAGAAAAAGATTGCCATCCTGCTGGGGCTGGAGGGCGGACACATCATCCAAGATGACCTGCGCCTCTTGGATATTTACTACCGGCTGGGAATCCGCTACCTGACGCTCACTCACTCGGCTGATGTCGGCTGGGCCGACTCTTCCACCGACAAGCCGCGGGCGAACGGCCTGACCGCATTCGGCCGACAGGTCATCGACCACCTGAACCGCTTGGGCATGATGGTGGATGTCTCCCACGTTTCGGACAGGACCTTCTTCGACACCCTGGCAGCGACTCAAGCTCCGGTCATCGCCTCGCACTCCTCCTGCCGCGCCCTGGCCGACAACCCGCGCAACCTGAGCGACGATATGATTCGCGCCTTGGGCAAAAACGGCGGAGTGATACAGATCAACTTCTACTCTCAGTATCTGGACTCCGCCTACGCGGCCGCATATGCCAAGCTCGCCAGCGCGCGGCATGCGGAATACCGGGCCGTCCGCCGCAAATACAAGAACGATCGCAAGCGCCTGGCGGAGGAGCTGCGCAAGCTCGAGGCACGCTACGAGGCCCGGCTCCCCAGGCCCGGCTTGGAACGCATCGCCGACCATATCGATCATGTCGTCCAGGTGGCCGGCGTGGACCACGTTGGATTAGGCTCAGATTTCGACGGCATTGATTCAACTCCCCGCGGCATGGAAGACGTGTCCAAGCTGCCAAATCTGGTTCGCGAACTGGCGCGCCGCGGTTACAGCGAGGACGACTTGGTGAAGATCCTGGGCGGAAACTTGTTGCGCGTTATGCGGCAGGTGGAAGCGCTGGGGCGCAGAATGCCGAGTGAAAAAGGAGAACAGCCATGAGGAAAATGGCCGCAACGATTCTCGCCATGGGACTGGTCACCACGGCGCTCCGGGCCCAGACTGTACAGAAGAAGGCGCCTGCGCCAAGCACACCCGCGGCGCCACAGATCAAACTGGATCAGCCGCCCGGCCTCTATGCGGTATTTGAGACCACGATGGGGCGGATCGCCTGCCGGCTTTTCCCCGAGAAAGCGCCCGAAACGGTCAAGAACTTCGTGGGCTTGGCCAACGGAACCAAGCGCTGGTACGACGACAAGAAAAAAGCCTGGACCGAGCGCCGCTACTACGATGGCCTGACGTTTCATCGTGTCATCCCCGATTTCATGATTCAAGGTGGAGACCAATTGGGGACGGGCATGGGAAACATCGGTTACACCTTCAAGGACGAATTCAACGCGGGGTTGCGATTTGACAAGCCGGCTAGATTGGCCATGGCCAACGCCGGGCCGAATACGAATGGCGGGCAGTTTTTCATCACCGTCGTCCCCACGCCGTACCTGAACGACCACCACACCATCTTCGGCGAGGTGGTCGAAGGTCAGGATGTGGCGGACGCTATCTCACAGGTGGCGCGCAACGCTGCGGACAAGCCAAATACGCCCGTCGTGATGAACAAGGTCACGATTGTGACCATACAGTAGTTCTTTGTCCGTTGTCGGTTGTCGGTTGTTAGTTGTTCGTTGTCACCTGCGACCTCTCAGTTCCTAAGCTCGCCCGCTTGGTGAAACCAAACGACCAACAACTCACACACTCTGGAAGCAAAGGAGAAGAAATGAGCGACCTCGCGCCAGGCATGTACGCCGTATTTGAAACCACCCTCGGTGAAATCACTTGCCGGCTCTATCCGGACAAGACTCCCAAGACCGTCGAGAATTTCACGGGCTTGGCGAAAGGGACAAAGGAATTCGTCGACCCAAAAACCGGCCAACGCGTCACGCGTCCCTTCTACGATGGTTTGACCTTCCACCGCGTCATTCCGAACTTCATGATTCA